>Ga0075163_10001371_pt1 | contig 32661 bp, 29 predicted proteins | sample JI1023141ADNA_FD_71478 | JGI IMG/M metagenome (GOLD analysis project Ga0075163, IMG submission 71478) | Wastewater effluent complex algal communities from Wisconsin, to seasonally profile nutrient transformation and Carbon sequestration -... | ecosystem: Engineered > WWTP > Effluent > Algae...
AGGCGCTGGATGCCGGCCCGCTGGGCGTCGCGCGCACGCTCAACATCGCCATCCAGATCACCAGCGCCCTCGAAGCCACCCACACCCTCGGCATCATCCACCGCGACCTTAAGCCGGATACCGTCACTTTCGTCGATGATGCCCTCTTGAAGCTGTGATCACGGCAGCGTTTTACGTCGGATGCTCGATCACAGTCTCTCGTTTCCCGTCGAACATCCCATTTACACTTGCGAGGGGACCTCAGCGGCCCTCCATCCGTTTCCTCATACGCACGATGGCCGCGTAAGACTTGCCACGGAGGAACTTCTCGCTCTCTTCGTCGAGAAGGTAGGGCTCTTTGACCCACTGGATGCGCGTCTTTCGTCGGGCCGGCGGGTCGTAGAACAGTTTGCGGCGCGCCCTTACTCGCAGGCTCGCCACTTCTTGCCGCGACTGGGCTCGATTTGCTTCCTGGAGCTTCGCAGCTTGCTTCAGCTTGTCGTTCTCGGTTTGAGCGGTATCCAGGGCTCGCTCAGCGTGTCGATGTAGCTCGCGGCGTCAGCTGAGTCCGCAGCCTGTACCGATCGTCGGAGAAAACCTGGCGCTTTGGCTACTCACGCTTGAGCTCTTCGATAGTCTCCTGTAGCGCTGCGATGCGCCTCTCTGTGCGGGCGGCTGACTGTTCGGCTTACGCGATCGACGGCCAGGCGATAAATGCTGCATCGCGAGCGCCGCTGCTCGGAAAGCTGCCTCTCAAGTTTCCGCAACCAGAGGATGGCAACGAGACGGCCGAAGAGCTATTTCTCGGTGCCGCTCGCGCCAACGCCGCGCCCTGCCATGGGTATCGCAGTCCGCTTCTGCGCCGACTACAGCCATATGGGTGACGGGACGTTCGACGAGGTGGAACTGCACCTGCGTCAGCAGGTTGACCAGGTTGGTAGGTGCATGGCGTCGAGCTTTCCTGGTCTCAACTGCTCTTGAGGGACTTCTTCTGCGCGCTCAGTTCGCGCTTACCAACGGCGGCCGTGGTGCCAATGTGGGTACCGCCAGCCGACGCCCCTATAGACGGGGCGGTAGACCGGAGCGCCGTAGACGGGGCCGACCACGACGGGGGTCTGGTAGACAGGCGCGTAGGTCGGTGCGTAGACCGGCGAGACCACGGGAGCGCTGTACACGACGGGCCGCGGGACAAAGACCGGCCGGCGGTAGAGGGGCGCCCGGTAGACGACCGGGGCGCGGAATCCGGGGCCGCGCCAGGGGTTGGCGGAGGTGTCGGCCGTCGCGCCGACGAGCAGGGCACCGGCGATTCCGAGGGCAGCGAGCAGCTTATTGGTGAACATGGCGAGTCTCCTTCTTTCTGACAGGACCATGTCGCAGCGCGCGTGCCACCTGCTCATCGCTCAGGTCTCAGCGACGAGACGGAGTTCAGGGTGATGGCATCAGGCGGTATGAATCAGCAATTACACTGTGAACGGCCAAGCCGGCGTCCCTTATTGGCTCATCCATGGGCTGTATGGCGCGGTGAGCCCTGCGCGGCGCGGCGGGTATTGCCCTGCGCAGGATCGATCCTCCCCCGGCACCCGACGTATCGCATTCCCCCTACCATGTGAGACACCATCCTAGCCACGCAATGCGGCTCGTGATATCGCCTGCGCGGTCGTGATATCACCGCGACATCACCCCACCGAGCAGCAACATCGCCGTGATATCGCCGTGGGCGACTGCGTGATATTGCCGCGATATCAGGGCCGTGGGGCGCGAAGTTGCCGCGATATCACGGTCGCCAGGCAATCTATCGCCGTGATATTGCCGCGATATCACCGTCGGGCTGGGTGATATTGCCGCGCCAGCGGTGCGGTCGTTTTGCTGCACTGTGCGGCGCGGCTGTGCCGGGCTCGCAGATCTCGGCCGTTCGGGTGCTCTACGTCGGAGTCGCACTGGCCTTGCACACGGGGCTTCGCAAGGGTGAGCTCTTATGGCTCCGCTGGATCGACGTCGACCTCGACACTCGCGCCTCACCGTGGCCCGCAGCTACTCGACGATGCCCAAGAGCGGTAAGGTTCGTCATTTGCGACTGCCCACCGCGCTGGTTCCCATCCTTCGTAGCTGGCGCCAGCACTGTCCTCAATCTCCCGACGGCTCTGTGCTGCCTCTGGGCCTCAGCTGGAGCAGGACCGGGGGCGTCCAGGCGATGCTGGGACTTCCGAAGCTCATGGCAGAGGTTGGCTTGCGCGCCCGTTCTTCACCCATGGCAAATCCTTCACCACACCTTCGCGAGCCATTACATGATGGCCGGAGGGAATATCCTGACGCTATCCAGGATCCTCGGACACAGCGACTTGCGAGTGACGCTCCAGTACGCCCACCTGGCGCCGGACTTCCTTGGCGACGAGATGGACAGGGTGAATTTCTGATAGCGAGGAGAACAGACTAAGGCGGGCCAGGCCTGAAGGCGTGAAGGTACATCGTGTTCTCGTTCATGGCGTTATTATAGCCGGTATTGCTGGCCGTCACGATGTCCAGCGGCATGCCGGCAGCGGGAGCAGCGTCCAGCCGACCGAGCGCGATGGCGTTGATGGTGGTGGTCCCCGAAGCCGGATCCACGGCAATGGACGGGCCTGGCTGGAACGAATCGAGCTGACTTTGAAGCACGACCAGCTCCCGGCCGCGCGCGATGACGACGTCGCCAAAGCCGTCGCTGTCCACATCTCCAGCAGCCAGCGCCGTGATGGGAGTCGAGCCAATGGCTGTCGTCAACTGCATCGAGACAGCGGTATTCTCTGAAAACCCCTCGGCTGTGGCCAGATAGGCCGCAGCTTGCTGCGTGCTTCCCGCGCTCCACACCGCGACAATGTCGGCTTTGCCGTCCCCATCAAGATCCGTCGTGGTCAGCCGAACGCCAGGACCCTTAGCAGCGACGGATTTCCAAGCCAAGGTCCCTGGCTGGCCAGAGAGCGCGCCCCACTGTATTCCGCCCGCGTTGTCGGCCACTACCATCCGCGTCTCATCGGGCGTCACCACAACTGCCTGGCTGCCCACTGGCAGCGTGAACATCAGGCTGATGCAGTCTGTGGATACCAGCATCCGCGCCACCACCGGACAGCGCAATACGCCAGCTGAGCCATCCACAGGATTATGGGATAGATACGCAGACTGCGAAGCCACGGCGACCAGAGGCGTACTCGTACCACCAATTACAGTGGCACCTAGGTAATCATCTTGGATTTTTGCTAATCCGGCTGGATTAATGGTATAGCCATATTTATTGATTTTCCGACTGTCCATGCCAGAAGTGATTCCGGATGACAAAGAATAAATAATTCCGTTATTGATTCCAATATATTCAGCAAATGGCAAAAGCCCTTTTCCGGCGGATGGAGCGGGGTAGGCCACGGGAGAGCCGTAAGGTTGGAGTTGGTGGGTCCATTTAATGGGAAATTTTTGCGCCATATCGACCACATTTTCGCCGGTAATCATAAACACGCCATCGCCGATACGGCAGCTCTTAGAGAGAATATCTGTGACGGTTATATGGAATGTATAGTCTTCTTTAGGGGTAGGATTCAAGGAGACGCACGTTTTGTCTTTTTGAATAATGCTCATTGAAAAAGGCAATCCACTACTATTGAACTTAGTTCCTCCTGTAATTTTTGAAACAATTTCGTGACTAGTAAATTTCGACATAGAAAAAGTTTTGTCTACTGCTAACTCCTTCCCATCAATTATTGCATTTTTAATTGTTAAGGCACAGCTCTCATGGTCTGGATTAGGTCCACAAATAGGGATCTGTTCACAGTTTAGTGTGGCAAGGGCGCCAAGGGCGACGCTGATGGTTAGTGAGCTGCGCATGGAGCTACCTCGGCTGGATTTCGGGCTGAGATGGAGAACAGGGTCACGCCGGTAATGATGCCAACGCCGGACAGGGCCAAGCCTGCACCATATGCCGCAGTTGTATCGAGGACATTGGGCACCGGTTGTCCGCGGTAAACACCCGTCGTGCCATCCTCGGTCCCGTTGCGGCTGGCGGCGATCCCCGAAGGAATGAGACCTAGGAGACCGGCTCCCAAGAATACGCCGCCTGCTATCCGTAGATTTCGTTGGCGGTCAGACTTGGGGCACTTCACGGCCTTATCCCCAGCGGTTTGAGTGGGCTTGTCCTCGACAGCGGGGGCCGCTGGAGGAGCGGGGTTGCCTTCACCCTGGGGAAGCGGAGTCATGTCTTGGATCCCCGCTATCCGGGGACCAGGAGGAACGGCTGGGGTGCAGCGTGGGTTATCCCGGATGACAGTCGCAACCACCGGAACTTCGCCGCTGTTGAAGAGCACTCCGAGGTTGAGTCGGAGGCTGCGCGAGACTCGGGGCTGGCAGGTTTCGCGCGGGCAATAGAAGCGCACCCGGCGTTCTCTCCCTTGGGCTTGCAAGGTCAGAGTGATGAGCTCGACGGCGCCGGGCTGAGCGGTGGGTTGGCCAGCGAGATCGATGCCAAGAGTCGCCTCGGACTCTGCCGCGGCAGCGTTGGCGGGCTGATCATTTGCGACGTGGACGCCCATCTGGAGCAGGGCTTTCTGGACGTCCTTGGTAAGTGCCTGAACCGAGACACGAGCGCCCCCAGACGCGGCCAGTGAGACGCGGACGCCGTGGTCAAGAGCCGTACGCAGTGGTTCCGAGGGACCAGAAGAGACAGGGCTCGCGACTTCAGGTATCGAAGGTGCGCATTCGTTGGCAGAATCGGCGGGGGCAGTGGGGGCGGCGGACGTCAGCTGCGCGGCTTCTCGGGCGAGCAGACTTGGCAGATTACAGCCGTGACACTGCCAGACGCGCGAGACAGTCTTGCCGCTGGCGACATCGACCCACCACAGCTTACCCTGCCAATCACCGTTGGCTGCAGGCTCGATTTGACCCCCTACAACGTGGGCCGTCTTCACATCGGACGAGTCGCGCAGCGCAAGGCCGCAAGCGGCGCCACTGCACGTGTCGGCACCGGAGAACTTGGGTCTAGGGAGCACAACTTCGCCCATCTGCTGTAGGCGTTCTTTTACGCTTGCTTCGATGGCAGAGTCATGGACATTGCCTCGCTGAATTCCCCAAAAAACAATGGGGATCTGCGGGATAGGCTCTTGCGCTGGCGCGGTCGCCGCGCACAGGGTCAGCACGGCCGAAGTCAGCAGCGCGGTCAGCGTTTTGTGCATTTGTGAGGCCATCACGTCCCCTTGAAGCTCAGAATAACAGCTAGAGCTGCGTGCGGCCCTTCTTTACTGCTACCTTTTGCGTTGAAGAAGCGGTGCCTTGGGTCAGCGCCTTATGTAGCTGCGCGATTCCATTTACGAGATCAGCCCGCCGGGGCAGGAGCGACCCGACGAAGGCCTGCCGAACAATATTGTTCTGGTCGACCAGCAGCGTAATGGGCAGTAAGAGCTGACGTTCGCCCGCTGAATCCGAACGACCCTCGAGCGCCTCCCGCTGGGGCAACACACTTAACAGATCGGCGCCGAGCTTGTTTTCGTCGTCGTGATACAGGAGCCCGAGCGGCATAGTCATATGACGCAGATCCATGAACTTCTTCATCTCTGCAGTGGAGCTTAGTGTGTCTGCGACGTACACGAACTGCACATCGCCGTGGTAGTCACTCCGTATCTGCATATCCATCTGCTTGATGACGGGAAACTCCTCTTTGCAGGGGAGACACCAGGTTCCCCACATATGCACGATGCGAATCTTCGGGGCTGTCGAGGGACCTTCATTGGGCAGCGTACCCCGCCATGATTGCGTGGGGGCGTCCCAGACAGACAGCGGCGGCAATGTGATGCGGTGGTGAAGCAGCGCCGTTTCGTCCTTGTTTGTGCACTCTGCAGCTGTGCGCACCGGGGCCGCAGCGGGGGCCGCAAGCGCAACTGGGGCAGTACCAAGGAACGCCATGAACGTGACGGTGAGGGCTCGGGAGATCATCCGCAATCCACCTTGAAAATCCAGATCGCTACCTGGGGTTCGCGAGCTTTGGGCTCTTGCAGCACGGGCTTGTCGGAAGCCACATGTCTTGAGTAGTTTTCGAGGAGCTGCGACTTTTGCTCGCAGTTTACTGGAAATGGACCGACATAACCTGTCGTCAGCGCGAGCTGGAGGTCGCGTCGAATGTACTGCCGCAGCTGATCGGCCATCAGCTCAGGCTGCCTGACAGCATCGTCGCGATTCAGGTTTACCGCCATGGTCATGACCAGAATGCGCGATAGGGGGTTGATCTCGGAGGATTTCAGCAGCTCTTGCAGCTGACCGATGCGAAGAGGCGCCATTGCTTGGGCTGGCTGGCCTGCTCGCAGCCGAATCAGCACATGCTTTTGATCGACCATAAAGGCCAGCACGCGATCAAGGTTGCGCTGCGGGCACTGGCCTCCAGAGCACTTCTCCATTTCCGTCATGAAGTCAGCGACTTGCTGGTTGGTGCAGCGCAGTCCCCGCCACAGCCGGCGATCCTCTGCTTTCAGCAGGATGATCTCCCCCTGCTGCTGGACACTGAGCTTCTGAAGCTGAGACACGCTCTCTTTCAGCGCATCAAATTCGGTCGACGAGATGCAGGCAGTTAGGCCGATAAGGGCCAGTCCCATCCCGGTCCATGCACCAAGCCTCGCAAGAAGGCCTTTAGCTAACGAACGCACCGTAGTTTCACCTCTGCGGGCAGCTGATGCTGGGAACCGGCCAACGCCCCTTGCAGGGTTCCAGAGAACACGGCCGCATTCCCATCCGTGATGACCTTCCTTGGCTCGAAGAAAACCCGCGAGCCCTCACGGACCAACCGGACCAGCTGTCCGCTGCAAAGAGTCAAGCCGATGGCCTGGGCAGCTGTGGCGACAGCTTTCTTTTCCACCGCCGAAAGCTGCCCCTTGGGATCGAGGATGCACTGCTGTGACACCTTGACCCGTTGGCAGGCCAATGGATCTTTCCTAGGCTGCGGCGGGCGATTCTTGTCAATCTCCGGCAGCGTGGACTTCGGCTTCTCCTGAACCTCCGGTCGCTCCACGACCACTGGATGTTCCACTACAGGTGGAGGTGCTACGGGCGGAGGAACCGCGGGTGGGGGAACCATGGGCTGCGGCTGAAGATTTCCCGGTGGAGCGCTCTGAGATGCCGACTGAACGCGAGTGTCCGGTTGTCCCCTGTGCTTCATGGTTGCCCAGACAATCAACCCAAGCGAGGGCAATAGGGCGGCGCCAACAATCAGGGCCAGCCTTCGACGGCGAGATTGTTTCTGCTGCCCTAGCTCAACCTCACTTGCAGCTCCACTCATGGTGGAGTAGCTGGAGGGAGCAAGAAGAGGCTGTCTCCCCGATGAAATAGGAGATAAGGAACTTGGGCCGTGGAGCCCGGAATTGGGAGGCAGAGGCTCAGCGAGCGCAGCCAGCGAAGGCGAGCTCGCATCTGGCAGTATACTGGTCTGCCGCGGAATGGCGAGGGATCCTGATCCACTCGAGCCCATCCGCGCTGCAACCTCGGTCATGGCGGGCCGCAGCAGCGGATCCTTCAGGAGCATGCGGTCGATGAGCTGTCCCAGCGCTTCGGGGACATGCGGCGCGAGTTCTCGCACCGGCGCCGGCGTCCGCAGCAGGTGAAGGGCGATCTGTTCTGCTTCGCTGCTGGCCCGAAATGGCGGCTGTCCTGTCAGCAAGTGATAGAGCAGCGCTCCCAGCGAATAGACGTCCGCACGGTCATCTACATCCGCGGTATTTTTTAGCTGCTCTGGCGACATGTACCAGAGCGTACCCATCACCGTACCGACAGCGGTTTCAGCCTTTGCTTGACCTCGGCCAGGGCGGACCTTGGCAATGCCAAAGTCGAGCAGCTTGACCCGTTCGCCGCGCAAGCTGTCGGGGTCCGCGGCGATCATGATATTGTCGGGCTTCAGGTCGCGGTGGATGATCCCTTGCTTGTGTGCGGCAGCGACGGCCAGCGCCACCTCCCGGCCTATCCAGTACACATCGTCGAGCGGAAGCGCCCCGCCAGCGCGCTCCATGCGGCGGGTCAGCGTCTCTCCGTCGATAAACTCCATGATCAGGTAGGCAGTGCCATCGGCCTGCGTACCCATGTCGTAGATGTCGACGATGCCGGGATGGTTGATGCTGTTGACGGCGCATGCTTCGTTCAGAAAGCGCTGCACATATTCTGCGTTGCTTGCCAGCTCGGCATGCAAGACCTTGATCGCAGCCCGTCGACCGATGACCTGATGGACAGCCTCCAGGACCACGCCCATTCCTCCCTTGCCGAGGATTCGCACGATGCGATATGGGCCGATGGCTTCCCGATCCGTCACGCCGCAAGCCTAGACCAGCCTTGCGAAACTTGGCAAGGATCTTCCCTTCGATTGCGAATGAGGGTGCGGACTACTGAGCCCTGAAGGCGTGCAGGTACATCGTGTTCTCGTTCATGCCGTTATAGCCGGTGTTGCTGGCTGTCACGATGTCCAGCGGCATGCCGGGAGAAGGAGCGGAGTCGAGCCGCCCCAGCGCGATGGCGTTGATGGTTGTGGTCCCCGAAGCTGGATCCAGGGTGATGGACGAGCCTGGCTGGAACGAATCGACCTGACTCTGCAGCACGACCAGCTGCCGGCCGCGTGCGATGACGACATCGCCAAATCCATCGCTGTCCACGTCTCCAGCCGCCAGCGCCGTGATGGAAGTCGAGCCAGTGGCTGTGGTCAGCTGCATCGAGAGTGTTGGGTCCTTCAAAAACCCATCGGCTGTGGCCAGATAGGCCGCAGCTTGCTGCGTGCCCTCCGCGCTCCAGACCATTACGATGTCAGCTTTGCCGTCCCCATCCAGATCCGTTGTGGCCAGCCGAACGCCGGCGCTGGTGTTCGTGATGGCTTTCCAGGCTCCGGTCGCTGCCTGACCCGGCAGGGCGCTCCACCTGACTGTGCCCATGTCGTCCGCGATGACCATCCGCTGTTCATCGGGTGTGACGACCATTGCCTGGGTTCCCATCGGCAGCTTGAACATCTGGCTGGTGCAGTCTGTTTGCGCTAGCATCTGCGCCCTTACTGGACAGCGCAGTACGCCAGCTGAGCCATCAGCTGGATTATGGGATAGATACGCAGACTGCGAAGCCACGGCGACCAGAGGCGTATTCATGCCGCCAATCAGGGTGCTACCCAGATAATCATCTTGGATTTTTACCAATCCTGTTGGATTGTTAGTATATTGATATTTATTAATCTTTCGACCATCCATTCCACTAATAGATCCTGATGACAATGAATAAATAATTCCATTATTGATTCCAATATACTCAGCAAATGGCAAAATCGATTTTGTAGCAGATGGTGATGGGTAGACCACGGGAGAGGCGTAGGGTTGGAGTTGGTAGGTCCACAGGATTGGAAATCGCCTCGCGATATCATTTATATTTTTACCGGCAATCTCCAGCCAGGCATATCCGATGCGAAAGCCCCTAGAGGAAAAGTCTGAGATGGTTCCCTTGAAGACGAAGTCTTCCTCTGATTCGGCAGGGCTCAGCTGAAGACTAGGTCTGCCGGTTTGGATAATGCTCATTGAAAAAGGCATGCCATACTCGGTCCGGCCTGTGATTTTTGAGGTTATTTCATGATCAGACAACTTCTGAATAGGCTGCTTTTCGCTAGTAGATAATAGTTTTCCGTCTATTCTTGTCTCACCGATTGTCAGTGCGCATGCTGAATCCTCGGGAAATCGCTCGCATATAGACGCAACGCTGCATGCAGTTGCAGCGCAGCAGCCCAACAGGAAGCTCCAGACTAGCGCGCTACGCATGAGCCTTCCTCATGAGATTCCTTGGTTCGTGCAGAGAATATGAGCAGGCCCGCCCCCGCCGCCATGGCCACGCCAGATAGGGCAAAACCGGTGATGTACCCCGGCCGTGTATCGATGATCCCCGGGGTTGGCTGGCCCGCGTAAGGCACAGATGTCCCATTTTGGGCTCCATCCAGAGAAACCAGCCACGCAGAGGGAATCACTCCCAGAAGCCCAGCTCCGGCGACAGCGCCGCCGGCTATGAGCAGCTGCTTTCGGCGGGACATCTTTTCCTTTGTGCAGCGACCTGGAAGCTCAGGAGACCGCTGCGAGGACTCAGCTGCAGGCTGTTCGATCGGAGCGTGATGAACTGCGGGAGCGAACGGATCGGCAGGTCCCTCAGGCGGGCGCGCCTCGATGGCTTCTGAAGACTTCGGAGCGGCTGGAGCTTCGGCCACGCTCGGTTTGTCCGTTGGCGATAAAGGAGCTGAAGCTGAAGGAGGGCTCTGTTCGTCTGCGGCCGTAGTCAGCAGTGCTTCGCGCAGCCAGGGCAGAACAAGGTCGCGTTCGGGCGCATCGTGCGGCACCGTGGCCAAGAAGCGACGGTAGGTGGTCACCGCTTCATCGAGTTTGCCCAAAAGTTGCTGGGTTCTTCCGATGTCCATCAGCAAGCGTGTGTCCTTGCCTTCGGTCAGAGCAAAGGCTTTCTCGAATTCGGGTCGCGCCCGGTTGTAGCGGCCACCGGCAAAAAACTGCCGCGCTTGCCGCAAAATTTTGCGACAAGGGGCGCTCTGTTCACAGCGATCAGGCGCTTCCGCGTGGGCGGTAGCGATTGCCGCGAACAAACAGAGCGCAGCCACCAGGGGCTGATTTCTCAGACATCTGCGCCAGAGCTGCGACGTGCGCATGTGCCTCTCTATAGCACATGCACAGCGGCTTTTGTTTTTCGTGATCTGGCTGCCGCTCCCAAGCGCTCTCAAAGAGGCGAAATTTTGCACTCGGAAGAGGCTTTGCGCTGCAGCTTCTCATTGTTTCTTTTGTGCTATGGTGCGCTCGCTGCGGCGGCATGAGGCTGCCGGGAAATGATCGAGGAGGATGACGTTGCGACTGTATGCAAGACTCTGTCTTCGTTTCTTCGTTCCGCTGAGCTTGCTCGCGCTGTGCATGGCCGTCGGCGGATGCCATCGCTACGCCTTGCTGGCGGTCGAGCCGGGCAGCTGTGTAAATCCTGCCAGTGGACTGTGTCCATCGAGCGGGACGGCAGGCGATTCGCGCGTCCTGGAGGTTCGCTTCTATCAGCTCAAAGAGCCTGTGCAGGTCTGCAAGCTCGACTTCAATGCATTTCTTGATGGCAAGGACCTGGACATCCTCAAAGCTGCGCTGACTGATACGCAGCGACTTGACCTGATACGCAAGACGGAGTTTTTGGAGCAAGACAAGTCGCGGACGCTGGCGCCATGGGAGTTGCTACCAAATACCCGCTTCGTACTGGCGGTCGCGCTCGGGCGGAGCCGCAGCAAGAACTCGATGCGGCAGATGGCGGCTGGCCAGATCACAAGTGAGACGCGGATATATGCGCGCGGCACCGACCTCTGTCTTGTGCGCCCGTGCGAGGTAAGTATGGCGTCGGAGTGTCCATGAGCCAGTACAGCAAAGTCGCATGGAAAGACGGGATGTTCCTGCTGCCGCAGCACTTTCAGCAGGCGGAGCGAAGCCTGGAGGCAGCGCTGCGAACGCAGGTCATGGGGCCTCAGCCGCTGAGCTGGGGCGTCCTGGAGCTTACCGTCAACGACCCGGGAATCGCAGAAGGACGGGTTGAAATCGAGCGCTGCCGCGCCATCATGCCCGATGGGACGGCCGTGGACATCCCAAGTACCGACCCAGCGCCACCCGCAGTGACGCTGCGCGCGGAAGGCAGCGAGCGGGGCGTGCAGATATACCTGACACTGCCTGCCCGACGGGCTCGTACCCCTCTGGTGACGGCGACCAAGGAGCGGTCGGAGATTCGCTTTGTCGAGCGTCCGCTGGAAGTCGCCGATGACCTCGATCCCGATCAGCTGCAGACCATCGATATCGCCGTAAAGAACCTGCGGCTGGGGCTCGGAGGCTCAGCGCTGGATGGCGTAGTTGCGCTCAAGCTGGCTGAAATCGAGCGGGGTGCCGATGGGAGATGGACGCTGCGGCGAGACTTCGTTGCCCCGAGTCCGCTGCTTGCTTCGGCGCCAGCTCTGGTGCGCAAGGTCCAGGAACTCGTTGGGCGCGCCCGGGCGAAGCAGGATGAGCTTTTCACGAAGCGTCGCCAAGCGGGCGAAGCGCTGGTTTTTGACGCAGCCACGCTGACGCAGTTCTGGCTGCTACATACGTTGAATCAGCAGCTGCCGGTGCTCCGGCAGCTGCTGGCTGCCCCTGACACGCATCCGGCACAGCTTTATGCTGAGCTGCTGAGGCTGGCAGGCGGGCTCTTGATTTTCACCGCAGACGCCAGCCCCGAATTTCCCGTGTATCAGCACGAGGCCATTGGATCCTGCTATGCAGAGCTTCTGAATCGAATCTACGAGCTGCTGGGCGTGGTGGTGAGGGAGCGCTACACCGTGATTCGGTTGACCCAGAATCGTAGCGTATGGGATGGCCGCATCGACGATGCCGCTCTGCTGGAGCGGGGTGAGTTCTACCTGGTCGCGACCGGAGATGTGCCGCGCCAAGAGGTCGATAGAATCCCGGGCGCATGCAAGGTGGCCGAGAGTGGGCGCGTCGAGAGCTTGGCACGGACAGCCAATCCGGGTCTCCGCCTGGAGTCTGTGCCGCGTCCGCGCGAGCCGATCCCGGTGCGCAAAGATGCGCAGTATTTTCGTCTCTACACCGAGGGAGCGCTATGGGATGAAGTGCGCAAGAGCGGTCAGATTGGACTGTTCGTTCCGCGTGCGCCCGAGGGTCTGACCTTGGAGCTGGTGGCTCTGCGTGATGCCGTCAGTGGAGCGGTCAGATGACCACTGCCGCAGAGCTGTCTGCTCTCTCGCTACCTCTGCGCCGCGCATACCGCGACATCCTGCTTCTCGCTGGCTGGGTACGTGATGGCAAGATTACCGGCGCTCGCGCCGCAGAGCTTAGGACCTGGGCCGAGCGGACGCTGCGCGAGGAGCGCTCGCGCTTGCTGCGCGCCGGTCTGGATGAAGAGCTGGTCGCCGATGCTCAGCTCGTCGCCATTGCCCTTCTGGATGAGTCCGTTCAGGCTGGCCCGAACCGCGATCTCGCTGAGCAGTGGGGCCGCGACACCCTGCAATATGCGCAGTACCGTCACAACAATCTCGGCCGGGACTTCTTCGATAAGCTGGACTACTGGCAGAAGCGCCCCGACGTACTCATCGGCATGCTTGAGCTGTTTGCGCGCGTCCTGGCTTGGGGCTTCGAGGGACGCTATCGCGAAGAAAATCGATTGGCCGATCTGCGCACGCTGCGAGAGTCGCTCCAGAATGATCTGCTGCGCCGCGGTGGCAGTCTGACTTCGTTGGCGCCTCCGCTGGGCGATCTGGCGAAGCTGCCGATGCCGCCTCCGATAGTACGATCGCCGTGGGTGCTCGGAATGGGCGTCGCAGTGCTTCTTGCTCTGGGCCTGGTGCTCGCGACGCTGCTGCACATCCATGCCGGGAGGGTCAGCAGTGCATTAATCGCCGGTGGCAATCCGGGTTCCGAGGCAGAGTCCGGTACAGGCGCGGCCCCTCAGTAGGGGAGGGCGGCCCTGGTCCCAGTGCCAAAAGCTCCGATGCCCAAAAACAGATCACGCACTCTTTGAGGACTTCGATGCGCAAGCTGTTGGCTTTCATGGCTCGTCCAATCGTCTGGTCCACGCTGGGACTGGGGCTGCTTCTGTTGTCGCTCTACGTAGTCTGCGGTCTGCTCCATCTGGACGACAGCCGGTGGCTGGTAGAGTTGATGGTCAGTGTGCCACTGACGGTGTTTCTGATCGTCTACTGGCTTCGCCGCTATTTGCTGGATCGGCGACTGGCGCGCGACCTGGCTAAACAGGCGCGAAAGCAAGCTGCGGTGGCTGGGCCCGATGCACTGCGCGATTTCAAGGCATTTGAAGACGAGTTCAAGCGTGCTTTTGGCGAGCTGAACGATGCCTGCCGCAAGCGCGGCCTGGTCGGCGGTGCAGCTGCCCTGCCATGGATCCTGGTCATGGGGCCTCCGGCAGTGGGCAAGACCACTGCGCTCGATCGCTCGGGACTGCGCTTTACCAGCCTGGGTCGGCGTCTGCATGGCATCGGCCCGACGCGGAACTGCACCTGGTGGCTGGCCAGCGACGCAATCTTTCTAGATACCGCGGGCCGCTATGCCGTGGTCGATGAGGACAAGCAAGAGTGGGCCGCGTTCTTGCGTCTGCTTCAGCGCCGTCGACGGCAGCCTCTGGACGCGGTCGTGCTGCAGGTCGGTCTAGACGAAATCCTGGATCGATCGCCGGCAGAGATAGAGCGCGCCGCGCTTCTGCTGCGCGAGCGACTCGACGAGATATCGGATCTGCTGGGCGTCCAGACACCCGTTCACATTCTCTTTAACAAATGCGATCTGCTCGATGGTTTCGTCGAGTTCTTCGCTGACCTCAGCGATGATGAACGGCGACAGCCTTGGGGCTTTGCCATCGACATGGCGCAGCCGACGCGGGTAGCTTCTATGCGCGAGCGCTTTGACAGCGGACTGGATGCGCTGGTTACATCACTGCGTGCGCGTCTGAACAGCCGCCTGTTGGTGCAGGGAGATCGGCCAGCGCGAGAAGCGGTGCTCGGCTTTCCCGATGAAGTAGAAGCGCTGCGCGAGCCTCTTCGCCGCTTTACCGAGATGCTCTGTGGGGCCGACGGCAGCACAGGACGAGGCGAGGAGCCGCGTGTATCTGCTGTGTACCTGGCCAGCGCGGCGCAGACCGCGGAGCGGCGCAGCGGCATGCGTCACCGCCTGGGCGCAGATCTCGGCGTCAGCGCTGGCTCGCTGCGTAACGCACCGCCCCAACTCAGCGAGGGTACGTTCTTTCTGCGTGGGGTCTTTTCACACATCATTCGTCAAGCCGAGCACGCGGTACGCCCAAGCCAGCAGCGCCTTCGCCGGCTGCGCTTCGAGCAGCAGGTCGCCGTGGCTGCTACCGCAGTCGCGTGCGTGGCCGCTTCTTGGTACCTGTCCAGAAGCTATCGGCACGATGACATCTGGCTTGATGCGCTTCAGCAAAGTGTAGCGGACTTGCGGGCGAGGGCCGGAGTTGGCCCGATTGCCAGGCAGGCCGAAGATCGTCAGCTCTCGGGAGAAATTGAGCAGCAGACCCAAGTACTGAAGCTGCTTGCCGAGACCGGACCTTATAGCGCGCTAGCTCGACCGCATAAGATTGCGAGCGAGATCCTGCGTCGACGCATGGAAGAACAGTGGCTGCATCCCCTGGTGCGTCCGCTGCAGCAGGGGCTCAAGTTGGCGTCTGAGACCCAACACGAGCGTGCTACTCGGGAGTTTGCTCGGGATTTTAGACTGCTTCAGGCCGTTACCATCTTGCATAAGCGATTGGACCAGAATCCGCAGTGCCAGCTGATCCGTCCGGAGGAGGCCGAGGAAGTTATTAGCGGTTATCTGCTGGAACAGTGGCAGCGTGCGCTCGGACCAGACCGTCACCTGCTTGAACGCAGCCCGGAAAAGGATCCAGATAAGCCGGAGACGGCATACGGAAAGCTACGCCAGGAGCTGCGCTTCATGTTTCAGGGAGGCGAGAGCTTGCCCAAGAGCTCGTCGGCCTTTGATGAAGCGCTCGTCCGCAGCACGCGAGACAATCTCAAGAGTGCGAGTCACGAAGCAATCGAGTCTGTCTTCTTGATGCGAGAGCTAAGCGCTGCTCTTTACGAAGAGCGCACAGACCTGCGCACAGATCGAATCCAGGACCCCGGAATCGAACAAGTGTTTACCTTGCAGGGTTGCGACCGGTTCTTCGATAAAAAAACCGCAGCTGGCAAAGCATGGTGGAGCTGCCTGCTCGACGTCGACGAACCACGAGATACAGTGGGTCTGTCTGAATATTATCGCCAGCGCTACCTCGAAGCCTGGGGAGGCTGGTTGAAAGCGATCGCGTTGCGCCCAGACAAAGGGAAAACCACCGATCTGCTGACGAGAACGGACGAAACCCTCGATGCGCTGACACGACCGCGCAATCCAGAGCTGACTCAAGCATTGCAATACCTGGGTTGGGGACGACGGGACTCCCCTGCACCAGAGTGGATGAAGGGGAACGATGCCGTCGGATGCATGAGCAAGGTGCGCGGTACGGCCAATCGCATCCGACGGGAGATTACCGAAACTACGCTGCCCATTGAATGCAAGCAGGCGATGGGGCAGCTCAGGCCGTTTGCCCAGCTCCTTACCCCCAAGCCCAAAGACGGCGCGGACACCAGCGATGACGAGACGGGTAGCGGTCGTTCTGGCGAGTTGTATAGCAAGCTCCTGGACTCTGGCCAGAAGCTGCACCTCTGGTTGGGGGCGCTGCGCAAGATGGCACCCAACAAGAAGCCGGAAGTCTCGCTCAGCCTCGTACAAAATACGATGGAGTCCAAGGGCGTCCTGTTCGATTTTGATGATGCTCGGCTTGGCCTCATGGGGGACTTGCGGGGACGCGTGGAGCGGATGGGGTTTGAGGTTCAGTCGATTGGACTGAACAAGCTCCTGGAGCGGATCGAAGTAGATGTTTGGGTCTCGATCCTGCCCGCTGCCGCTCGACGACTGGACGATCAGTGGAACACGCAGGTGTTGGGAGAGTGGAAGTTGCTGAAAGACCAGCACACTCGGTACGCGGCCGAGGATCCAGAAACATGCCCCAAGATCCTGGAGTTCGTCACGAACAAGGTGAAGCCGTTCTCGCAAAACTCGCTGGCAGCTTTTTATGAAGGCACCAACCCTGCGAACTGTCGACTCACCCACATGGATGGCCCGTTTGCGCAGCCGATTCCCATCGACCCGCAGGCCTGCGCGAAAATTCAGAACGCCATCAGAATCGCCGGCCAGACTCACTGCGATAAAGCCATGGGGGCGGCTGGAGGGGTGGCAAAGAATAAACCCGCACCGACAAAGGCAGACGTGGAATCGCCATTGGGGAGCTGCCACTATAATGCGATCTCCGCCCAGCTTGACGATGGCGTTCAGCTTCACACCTGCTCCATTTCTACGGAGCATTGTCAGCACGAGGCCAGCCAGGAAAAGCGTCCACGCTTGTCGGTAAAGTGGAGCGAGAATCGAAGCTACGAGCTCATCTTTCAGGGACAAGGCGACGACTATCTGGCCTTCTTGAAGCGCCACGGTGACGCGAAGCCTACGAGCGTCATATTTGAAATTCCTCCCGAGCGGGCACCTGGCAACTGCAAAGGTATTCGGGTGAAGTTTCAGGTACCCGTGACCGCCGGTGGCGGCGGGGGCGCGGGAGGAAGCGGAAGCCCGGATAACGAATGGAAAAAGATCGAACTGCCCACGACACTCCTGCACAAGGAGCGTTGAGCTTAAGGTCCCCATGACGCTGCTAGCATCGGATACACTGACGACACGCGGTGTCTTGGGATATCTCCCCGGCCATCCGGACCTGGTGCGGGTGCGGGGTGGGCATCGGGAACTGCGCTCGTTGGAGCACTGGCTGGAGCGTGGGCTGCATCAAGCGCGCTGGGAGCAAGGGAGTGGATTTGGCTCTGCCTATGCGCGACTGGTCTACCGATTCTTTTTTCGATCGGACAACAGCGAACAGACGGTGGCAGGGGTTCTGTACGCATCCGAGGACTCACACGGTCGCCCCTTTCCCTTTGTTGCATTTGAGCTGATCCCGACCTGGTTCTGGGATCGCGATCCGTTGACGGTCCTGGAACGCAGCACGGCGTTTTTTGAAGACCTGGAATCGCTGGTTCGAGCGCTAGTACCCCTGGGACACGTTGGCCAAGTGCATGGCCGGGTTGTGAAAGGCGGCGTTTCGCTTTCGGCTGCCGTATCGGGACAGGCGACGGAAGACCGACTCGCTCGTGAGCAGCTCCGTTACCAAAATTTCCTGGATGAAACGACGCTAGACGATCTTGTGACCGACCCCACACGAGAGGCCGCCACGGCACTGCGCGACATGGCGTGGCTACTTCGGGGGGCAGGGCGCGATCCTCGAACTCTGCGAGTCGGGTTGCAGCTTGCACTCGTGCGTCCCCCGCTGGCACGCAACTTGGAACTGCGCTTCTACACAGACTTGGTGATTCGCATGGCGGGCAGCAGCGATCCGACACTTTCCGTATTTTGGCGCCCTGGCGAAGGTCCCCAAGGCACAGTCTTCCTCTGTTTCCGGGAACCATCGTTCGAGCTATTTAGCGCTCTGCTTCGCCCCGAACTGAACCACCGCTCCGCGTATGTACCGGGCCGCGGCTCACCAGGCCCCTTTGGGTCACCATCGAGACAGTCCATCTCCATTCCCCCGACGACTACGCTGGCTGAGCTGGTACGCGCCTTAGCTGCTCCCAGGCCATCGGCGCCTTATCCGGAAGTGAGAGAAGCGCCATGAGGTTGTGCCTGACAATCCTTGCCGGTCAGCGCGGCGGCGAACAGCTCATGATCGATCCACCGGGTGGCGCCATCGGCCGTTCGGCCGACTGCGCGATCTTCTTGCCGGATGAGTCCATCTCGCACTGTCACGCCGAGCTGCGCTGGGATGGGCAGGGTTGGCTGATCCGCAGCGCCTCAAACAGCAGCCCAACCGCCGCAGATGGCACTGTGGTGACGACCAGGGATCTAAGGCTGGCCTCTAGCGGTCAGCTGAGACTGGGTACGGTGCCTATTAGCTATGTGCAACAGCCACCTCTCGGAGCAACACCGGCCCCCCACGTGCCACTTCGTGCCCAGGTTTCTCCGCTGCCGGCCTTAGTGATGGGAAAGCTGGAGCCGCTACAGTACTCACAAGCTACCCCGATGGCGAACGGGGGTCCCATTGCGAGAGCCGGATCCGCGGCTGGAGCCCCAACCGGCAGTCAGTCTCCCCCGACGCTCATTCGCCGGCCCACCCCTGCTGGGCCACCTCCCATACCAGGTACTGCAGCCGCGCCTCCAACCGTCATTTTGCCCAGTGTCCGTCGTCCGGCAGCAGAAGCTGCGCTGGAGTCTCCACCGACGCTGATTCGTCGACCGCCTTCACCACCGGCTCCAGCGCCCAACCCAGCTGATCCATGGGATGCTCCGGTCACCGTGATGCGGCGTGCTGTCCCACCGCCGCTGCCTAGGTTGGATATGGAAGATTCGGCACCGCCGACCATGATTCGTCGTCCCGGACCACCAGTCCCGGCCGCGGCGCAGCCGGCATTGGTCCCGGCTGTAGCGCCGCCCCAGCTCATTGAGCACGCAGGCACCCCGCTCCGGGGCATTTCCACGCCGACCCCTGACGAGTCTGCGCCGCTCAAACTTTGCATTGACGAGCTAACCCGCGAACGCGATCACCTGCGCACCGAGCTTGCGCAGCTTAGGCAGGAAACTGAGTCGCTTCGCGCGACGCAGAGCCAGTTGCAAGCGCAGCTTGCAGAGCGTCCCGAGACAGCTCCGCTCCAAAACAAGCAATCGCCTTCACCAGCCAGTCAGGTCGACAGTTCCATAGACCGTCCCGAAGCGCTGCGTCTGACCGGAGAGCTGGGTGATCTGCTTGAGCAAGCGAGCCACGCGCTGAAGAGCGGTGATTCGTCCCGTGCAGGAGCCCTGATCCGCGACGCATCGTTCTCGCTGGCCGATTTTCGAGATCTTTGTCAGACAGAGCGATCGTAAAGGCCTCTATGGCGTCGCCGCAGCATCCTCCTGCGGCGCTCGAATTCCCAGCACGACACCGATCACGCAGCCCAGCAGCACGATCGCCAAGATCGCTGCGATCTGGCGAAACAGCAGCAGGCGATGGCGTCTCAGCTCCTGGTCCTGAACCACAGACGCAGCCTCGACTGGAGCGCGCTCCTCGTTATTGCGAGGACGAGGTGAGACTGGGCGACCTTGCGCTGACTGCGACTCGGAAGCGGCATACCCATGACCAATGGGCGGAGGTGGCGCAAGGTGATCCGCAAAAGCGGGAGGCGCGGGTTGACTCAATGTGGCGCTTGTTTGCAGTGGAGGAGGAACGGAGGGCGGACGATGTACGGCCTCCCCGAGGGAGGGCGTGGGCGCACTGGGCAGCCGAACGGTCATGGGCTCGCTCGCGTCCGTGTCCGCATCCTCTACGATCTGCACCCCAATCCACGTTCCATCCTCGCCGCCAAGAGCAATTCGCATGCCGTTTTGCAGCTGCAATTCCCCTACAAGCGGCTGGATTCGTCCATCGAGCAGCTGCACAAGCGTCCCGTTGGCCGAGTTCAGATCGACCAAAAAGACGCCATTGGTGCGTGTGTCGACCTGCGCGTGTCGGCGCCCCATCAACCGATCGGCCTCGGCGCTACTAGGAAAGCAGATGCTGCATGCGGCGTCGCGGCCCAGAATCAAGCTGCTTGGCGGAAGCGGTAGCAAGAAGCGCTGTCCCCGTAGAGCGCCCGACTCAACAAGAAGTGAACCCGCCACCGCCGCCATCACCCGCGGCCCGCGAACCAGTGGAGAAAGAGAGTGGTCCATCACGTCACGTTTCCGCTCCGCAGAGCACAACCTAAACAGAAACTAGCGCGCCGCCCCAGCTTCCGACAACAGTCTTTTCCACAGGAAAAACTGCCACCGATGGTGTGCCAGTTTGTCAGCTTGGCGAACGATGCTTCGTAGGTTATGAGAGCTTTGTATCTCAATCTTTCGTACGGACAAATCCATGCCTGAAGACCTTCTACAGAATCATCCCCTGGCTGATTTGGGTCAGCGTGCGGCACGAAATGAGGATGCCTCCGACCCGCCGGAGCTGGGCAAGTTCAATGATGCGATCGCGCAGTACAGCTTGAACCGTAGCGCCAAGTGGGAAGATGTCCTGTCGCTGGCAACATCAGTGGCTGCCCGGCGCCTCGACTTGAAGGTCTATGGCTATCTGGCCTTGGCGGCATTTCACAGTGAGCGCGAGCTTGAAGATGGTGAGCCCTATCAGTGCCTGGCAGCGGCGCTAACTGCCTTAAGCGACGTCATCGCTCACGGCTGGGAGCGCTGTCAGCCGCGCATTCCCACCCGACGCCAAGCCCTCCTCAAGTGGCTATCCGAGGAACTGGCCGACCCTGTCAAGCTGCGACCGCCGAAACCACGCGAGGTGCAGAGCTTCCTGGTCTGTCAGCGCGTCACAGACGAGCTGGGTACTGCAGCCGGCACCGCAATGAGCTTCGACTATCCGCTGCTGCGCGAGTTGCGCGAAGCGATCGGCAGCCACCGCGTGGGCGTCGATGAAGTTCTGGCCAAGCAGCAGGCGCTCAATGCGCCAAAAGCGACCGCGCAGGCCGCCCAAGCAGAAAAGGCCGCTCAAGCCGCTGCTAAGGCTTCATCGGAGCCTACGCCGCCGCCACCTTCCACGGAAATCCACGCCACTCCAATCGTTGCAGGCAGTCCATCACAGGCCACGCCAACCGTAGCGGCTCCGAGCGCTCCGCTCCCCAAGCTCGACGACATGGACCGAGATGCGCTGGCTGATCATCTGGCGTCCGCCACCTCGCGTCTGACTGCCGCGATTCGGGCAGAGGCGATTACAGATCCCACAGCCTACTGGCTCTCCCGGGCGCTGCGTTGGGCAAACCACGATCTGCTGCGGCCCGATCGCACTGCCGAGATTGCAGCCAACAAGTATAAGACAGCGCTGCCGGTCCCCCAGGGATATAGGAACCTCTGCAAGCAGCTTCCGACTCGCCTGGCGCAGGGCCAGCATGTCGCCGTGCTGACCGACTGTGAGGATCTCTTCGCTACCTATCCCCTGTGGCTCGACTTGCAGCGCTGGGCTGCGCAGGCGCTCGATATGCTTGGCTCCGATGGAGCCGCCGCCCGGACCGTCCTGACTCATCAAGTCATCCTGCTGCTGAAGCGCTGTCCCGAGGTCGCGCGCTTTCATTTTTCCGATCGCGAAGGTACGCCAGTGGCCGATGCAGAGACGCAGACTTGGCTGGAAAGCGAACGCAACCGTGCCAGCGGGGCTAATTCAAATTCAGAGGGTGCAGCTGATTCAGCCGAACCCTTGCCGGAAGGCCTGGCGCCGGGCGTGCAACATATGCAGCGACAAATCGCTCAAGCGAGAAGTGGTTGCCAGCGCTTCGAGGCGCGGCTGCGCTTGGCTGAGCTGCTGCTGCGCCATCAGCGCAGCGACATCGCGATGCCGGTTCTGGCCGAGCTCTTGGCGACGGCCGAGGCCCATCGCTTGAGCGACTGGCAACCTGAACTACTGGCACGCATGCTGCGCGTCAGCGTAGAAGCCGCGCGGGCCGCTGAGTTGGATAAAGGACCGCGCAGCTTGCTGTGGGCGAAGCTCTGCAACATCAATCCTGGGGAGGCGCTGCTCCTCGGTCCCGAGCCTGCATGATTGATTGGCAGAAATTTCCCTTGCGGGACGATCGCGCTTTTGCTACGGACACAGGAAGGCTTTCGAAGTAAAAAGAAAAAGGGACTGAGTCTTAGGGAATCCTTTTTCGTAGCTCAAAGTACCAAGTTGTCAGTCGTACGAGTCTCTTCCCGCTGCGGGGCATCGACACAAAGCTGGAAACAGGCGCCGCAGCTTGTCGCAACCAAGCATTGAGGAGTGAGCGTCATGGCGATGCAAGCGCATATGTGGCTGGAAGGTACTGAGCAGGGCAAGGTCGACGGCTCGTGTGATCTGAAAGGTCGAGAGAACTCCGTTCTCATCGAAGAATTCGATCACGAAGTGTACATGCCCAGCGATCCGCAGAGTGGTCTGCCGACGGGCAATGCAATTCACAAGCCGCTGATGATCTGCAAATACTTCGATAAGGCTTCGCCCAAGCTGTACAAGGCGCTGGCTCGCGGCGAACGCTTCAAGTCGGTTGAGATCAAGTGGTTCCGCATCAAGCCCGATGGGAAGCAGGAGCACTACTTCACGCACAAGCTGGAAGACGCGATCATCGTGTCGATCAAGCCGTACATGAAGAACTGCCTGGATTCCAACTTCGAGCAGTTCCAGCATATGGAGAACGTCAGCTTCACGTACCGCAAGGTTACGTGGACCTGGCAGCCGGAAGGCATCGGCGCCGAGGCCGACTGGAAAGAGCCCGCAGCATAGTCGTTGCGCTGACATGCTAGAACCCTCAATTTAGTCGGCTGTGGCCGGCTGAATTGGGGGCCTCCTTTGAGGGGCGCTTCTCTTTTGCTGAGAGAGAGTCATGGGCAAGCTCGATCTGAACCAGGCGGATTTTCTATTTCACAGTGACGCGCTCAGTGATGCTGAGCTGCATGTGTTCAGTTTTTCCGGCGAGGAGGAGCTCAGCCGGACATTTCGCTTCCAGATTGAGCTGGTCAGCAGCAACGTGGATGTTGATCTCGATGCGCCTATTGGACAGCCGGCCTATCTGCTGCTTCGCGGACACCTGCCAGATGGAAGTCGCTACAGCCGCTATGTTCACGGCGTTGTAGAGCGCTTTGTTCAGACCGGAGCTGGCATCCGTCAGAGCCGCTATCAGGCGACGCTCGTGCCGACCGTGCAGCAGCTGGCATACAGTCGGGACTCGCGCATTTTTCAAAAGCAAAAGACCGATGAGGTTGTCAAAAAAGTCCTCAAGGACGGCAGCGTCCCATCAGACTGGGTCACTATGATGCTGCACGGCTCGTACGAGCCGCGGGACTACTGCGTGCAGTATCAAGAGAGCGACCTCGACTTTGTTCAGCGTCTTCTTGAGGAAGAGGGTATCACCTATTATTTCGAGCAGAAGAAGGACAAGGATGTCCTGTGCATTGGCGACGGGAACCACGCCTTTGAAGCGCTGTCCGAATATGCGACCGTGCAGCTCCGTGATACGCCGCACCTGTATGAAGAGGGGCTGATCGGACTGCAAGCCGAGTCCGCGCTGCGCCCCGGTGCAGCAGTGATGCGCGACTACAAGTTCAAGCAGCCGGGCCTCGAAATGGAAGCCAAGGCGGAAGGAAAAAAGTACAGCGACCACAGCATGTACTACTTTCCTGGCGACTACGTCGACCCGAGTCTGGGCAATCGTCTGGCCAAGATGCGCATGCAAGAGCAGCTGAGCCTGGCCAATCGCTTCATCGGAAATGGCAACGTGAGGGCGATGCTGCCCGGCTACAAGTTCACGATGCAAGGGCATCGCCGCGATGCCTGCAATCAGGAATATCTGATCGTGCGCGTCGAGCATCAGGGCTCGCAGCCCGCTGCCCTGGGCGAAGAGGGCACCAGCATCAACAAGCCGGTCTACCAGAACCGCATCCTCGGCATCCCAGCCAAGGTCGAGTTCCGCCCCAGCCGCAGCACGCCGCGCCCCAGCATCCCTGGGGTGCAGACTGCCGCAGTGGTTGGCCCTGCCGGTGAAGAGATCCATTGCGACGAGCACGGCCGCGTCAAGGTCCAGTTTCCCTGGGACCGTGAGGGAAAGAAGGACGACAACAGCTCATGCTGGATCCGCGTGAGTCAGCCCTGGGGGGGGCTGTCCTATGGCGGAATGTTCATCCCGCGCATCGGTCAAGAAGTCCTTGTGCAGTTCCTAGAAGGGGATCCCGATCGCCCGGTCATCAGCGGTCGCGTGTACAACGGCGAAAATCCGACGCCCTACGGCCTGCCCGACAAGAAGACCGTCAGCACCTTCAAGAGCTCCAGCAGCCCCGGCGGCAATGGCTCGAACGAGCTTCGCTTCGAGGATGCCGCCGGCAGCGAAGAAATCTATCTTCACGGTCAGCTCGACATGAATACCGTCATCGAGCGCGACCGCAGCCAGAAGTTCGGGCGCGACACCACCGACAGCGTCGGCCGCGATCGCACGCGCACCGTTGCCAATAACGAAACGCTCAGCGTTGGCAACGATCGAAAGGCCTCGGTTGCCAACAATGAGACGCTCAGCGTCGGCGTCGATCAAAGCCAGAGCATCGGGGCCAACCAGACCGAAAACATTGGGGCCAATCAGACCCTATCGGTTGGGGCCAATCAGTCTATATCGGTCGGCGCCAATCAGGATGTCCAGATCGGCGCCAATCAGTCCCTTGCCGTGGGCGCCAATCGCTCTATTACCGTTGGCTCTGCACATACGGAGAGCATCGGTGCCGCGATGACGGTCACCATCGGCGCCGCGCTCACCGAGTCAGTCGGCGATAGCTACACCGAGACAGTGGCATCGTCCATGACGCTCTCTGTGGGCAGCGACATGTCCGAGACCGTCGGTGCCGGCAAGACCTCATCGATCGGCAGCGACCTCAGCGAGAGCGTCGGCAGCAACCGCAGCGAGACCGTTGGTGGCGACCTATCCACCAATGTAACAGGCGGCGTCACCCTCGAGGCCGGCAAAGATATTGGGATGCAGGCGGGTAAGGCGATTTCCGGCAAAGCCGGAAAAGAAATCACGCTTGATGCCGGCACCAAGGTAACCATCGTCGCCGCAGATGAGATCACCTTCAAGACCGGCAGCGCCTCCATTGTCCTCAAGAGCGGCGGAGACATCTCTATCAAGGGCAGCAAGATCAGCTTGAAGGGCTCGGGCGACGTTGTCATCAAGGGCAGCAAGATCGGCCAAAACTAGGCGGGAAGAGATCCCCCGGAGATTTTCATCATGTCTGCAAAAGCTCTGCGCGCGCTCCCGAACCAGCCTGCTCTCATCGATGTTCCCATCGTCGGATGGATTTGTGGCTACGATGCCGAGCGGGGGTTGCTCGTGGACTTCTCGCAAAACCAGATGCCCGGGCCCGTCCCGGCGCGCTGGACTATTCAGATCGATAAGTCGTCCGTTGACCAAGCGGTGCGAGAGCAGCAAAAAGCGATGCTGGTCTTTGAAAATGGCGACCCTGCCCAGCCGATCGTAACCGGGTTGATTCAGCCCCGGACCCTGGCTGAGGCTCGGACGATCGAGGCCAAACTTCCCGGCCTGCCTACTGAAGTGAAGATCGATGGTGACAACAAGCGCCTCTCGCTTGAGGCCGCAGACGAAGTTGTGCTGCGGTGTGGCGAAGCGAGTATCACGCTGCGCAGAAATGGCCGCGTTGTCATCCGCGGTGCCTATGTCGAGACGCGCTCAGCGGGTGTCAATCGTATCAAGGGCGGCACCGTACAGATCAACTAATGTACGCCATGGCCACCGCGGGCAGCGCAACTCCCGAGCATCTCATCCTATGGGATGTCGTCGAAGAGCACTTCGATGAAGCCACATTCTTGGTTGAGCAGTTTGAGTCACTGCTCAATCATCCGGTGCTTACACTGGCCGACCTTGAGCGCACGGTCGAGTCCAGACTCCTGGCACACCTTGATGGGCTGGTCGTTGGCGGCCTATCGCTTGCAGAGCGGCTGCTGATTCCCGCTCTGACCCAAATCGGCGAAGATGGCGCAGCACGCATCACCGCGGCAACGTTGGCCCTCATTCTGGGCCGGAACTATGAACCCGTCTGCGCTGCCCTGCTGCACGAAAGTGAGACGATTCAGCGTGCCGTACTGCGCGGCTGTCTGCTCGCCCGGTCCGCTGAAGTCGAGCGTTGGGCATTGGACACATTTTCCCGCAGCCAGTCCAGCCGCACTCGCGCCGTGCTCATGCCCCTCATCGGCGCTCAGCTGGACGAGCGAACGCTCGTCCACTGCCTGGAAAGCGAAGACCCATCGCTCGTCGTGGTAGCGGTGCAAGTCGTCAGCCGTGGTGCACCGAAGAATTTCGCTCCCAAGATGGCGCAACTTTTGAATCAGGAAGACGTCCGCGTTCAGGATGCCGCGCTCATGGCAGGCCTGGCGTGGGGGGTGCCTCAGGCATGGACTACTCTCCGGCAGCGTGCCCTGGGCCCCGAGCCTAACGCCGATCTCTTGGCGCTCTACGCGATGCTGAGCAATCCATCTCCGCATCCCGCCCTGATCGACTTGCTGTCACGGCCAACGCATCGATATGCCGCGCTATTCGCTCTCGGCTTCTGCGGTAGCCCCGAAGCCATCCCCGTTCTGATCGAACAGATCAAACAGACCCAGGAGAGCGATCTCCTCGCCGCCAAGTTCGCCATGCAGTCGATCGCGCTGCTCACCGGCATGGATCTCAACACCCACTCAGTGCCGCAGCCGAGGTCAGACGACAGCGAGTCGAGCGATGAGCCAGAGGCCCGGGCCGCGCTGCCACCATTCGAACTGGACGACCTGGCTGCCAACTTGGTCGGTATTCCCGAAGAGACACTGCCCCTACCCAACGCAGCCGGAATCGAGCGTTTCTGGCAGGAAGCGCCGACTCAGTTCCAGCGTGATGAACGGTATCTACGTGGCAAGCCGTTTAGCAAGCAGGCATCGCTGGATGCTTTGCAGAATGGGCCGCTGCGGGTGCGGCATGTTTTGGCTTGGGGGTTGGCGGTTCAGACGGGAGGAGGTTGGTGGGTGGAGACGAAAGAGTTGGTGAGGAATCAAAGGCAGACGATGGTGGTTCAATGACGCCATGGATTGTAGCAGTGGCGGCACGTACCCCAGTTGGGCTCTGCGCGGAGTCGACGGCAGCGGCCATTCGGGCGGGGATCTCCCGGCTTCGGGAGCATCCCTTCCTCACGGATGCGATGGGAGAGCCGCTGAGCTGTGGATGGGACTCGCTACTCGACCCAGACCAGCTTGGTGTAGCACGGCTCGCGGAGCTAAGTCGCGCTGCATTCAAAGAACTTGTCGGCAAACTTGGGCCATCCTTGCCAGCGGGCGCGCCTTTGATTCTCGTGCTACCCGAGATGCGTCCCGGCTTCGGCGAAGATGAAGAAGCGGAACTGCTAGAGACGATTCGTTCGTTCATTGGGAGCTTCCGATTTGAGCTTGGCCCGAGAGGGCATGCCGGATCCTTGTCCGCCCTGCTTCGTGCCGAGGAACTGCTGAATCGCGGGGCACAAATAGTGGTCATCTTAGCGGTAGATAGCTACCTCGACCCTGAGACTCTGCGCTGGTTGGACGACGACAACCGATTGCCAGGCAGTGCGGTCCGCGGCGCCTGCCCTCCTGGCGAGGCGGGAGTTGCGATTGCACTCGCGAGCGTGCCGCCGCCTCGTGGTGCCGGGGGGGGCCCCAGTTTGGTCCTAGTTCGCGGAGTGGGGTTCGCTACCGAACCCCGCGGCAGGGACAGTGATGAGGGAGTTCTGGGTGAAGGCCTCACGCAAGCGTTGCGTTCGGCGGCGGCAGACCTCCGCATGCCCGAAGAGGCCATAGATGATCTGTACAACGACATCAATGGCGAACGCCATCGCACCGACGACTGGGTCTTCAGTCAGATGCGGTTTCCAGGTTTAGCGCGACGAGCTTGCGACTATCAATTGGTCGCGGATTGCGTAGGGGATGTTGGAGCCGCCACGGGTGCCTTGGCCTGCGTGCTGGCCGTGCGCGCCTGGGACCGAGGATATGCCGCTGGCCCGCGTGCGCTGATCTGGGCTGGATCGGACAGTGGTCTACGGGCGGCGGTGGTTCTGCAGAAAGGGGACCTATAAATGTCCTCTATCGCGGTGAATCCGCCAAAGACGCCAGTAACGAAAGGAAGTAACGGGGTCTCGGCTGCGACTGTACCGAACGTGTGCAAGATGCCGGGTCCGCCCGCCCCTTTCGTGCCCGTTCCGTTACCAAACATTGGGAAAAGCGGCGACAGTCCCTCGGGGTACTCCACGACCGTCAAGTTCGAGGGTAATGCGGTCGCTATCAAGGGTGCCACTTTCAAGAGCATGGGCGATATCGCTAGCAAGGGGACGGGCGGGGGGATTGTTTCCGCTAATACGCATGGCGCGACGGAGTTCGTTGCTCCTGGGTCGCTGAATGTAAAGGTCGAAGGGAAGAACGTTCATCTGCTTACCGACGCGATGGTCAACAACTGCGGGAGCCCTGCGAATTCCGCAACCACGCCGGGGGTGATTCAGGCACCCAACGCCACCTTGCCGGTGCTGGAGTTCGATAGCACCGAGTTCCCAGAAAAAACGGCCAACATGAAGAAAAAGATGCCGCCGAACAATCAGATGACCCTCACTCGGCAGACTGACAAGAAGACCATCCGCAAGACCCGGCGCTTGGCGTGCGCTGGAGCCTCGAAAGGCCCTCCAGGGACATCTCTTGATGAGTTTCCCTTCGCATCCTCGACGCAAGGAGGGGCCAATGCCAGCGTCACGCCCATCGACGTCAAGGAGCAGAACAAGCAAGGAGGGAAGATGTCGGCGTTCTATCAGAAGCACAACATCGGCAACGGCCAATCGTATGTCGTGAAGATCGTATGATCGACGCAGCACGCTTGATCAACGCTCTTGACGAATGCGTCGCTCATCTCTCTCGGCTGAAGCATCCTGTCGTATCGCGCCTGCAGCCGGGCCTCACGGATGCGGAGGTGGCCCAGATTGAAGCAACGCTGCCCTTCACGCTCACCCAGGAACTACGCGTCGTCTACCGCTGGAGGAACGGAATTCCTGTCGAGGAAGGCGATATTCTCGCAAGTCTGTGGTTCTTTCCCGGCTTCTATCTGCCGTCTCTGCAGTACGCACGGCAGACCTTCGAGGAGCGAAAACTCGCCAAGCAATGGCGGCGGGGCTGGTTTCCGCTGTTTGAAGACGGCGCCGGCGATTTCTACATCGTGCCTTGTGCACCAAAAAAATCGGTGGATAAGGCACCTGTCATCGGATTCATCCACGGTGAGCCTGAACAACTGGTCGAATACCTTGACGTCACGACAATGATGGAGACGCTCGCCGCCTGTTACGCGCAGGGTGCATTCTTTGTAAATTCCGACGGCGTCCTGGACATCGACGACGATGCCCAAGCGCGAATCGCGCGGCGCCTCAACCCAGGAGTGGCCGAATGGCAAAGGTAACCCCCAAACAGCTCGCTCAGCAAACTGCCCTGGAAGGCGACACCGACGCTGCCATAACGCAGCTGTCGGTGCTACTCGAAGGCGGGGACCTCGGCGCCGCCGCGTCTCTAGCTGAGATCGAAGCGTTTCGCGGGCAGTGGCCAGAGATGTTGCGCCATGCCTATGCGTTCATGCGCAAACCATCATCCGTGTACGCAGGCAATGTCCTAGCCGACGTAACCAACCTCGTGGCCGTCGCGGGAACCACGCAGGGCGGCTGGTCTGACATCTACGCCGAAGCTGTCGCGATCCGCAAGCATCTCCTTTCGGATCCAGAACTGCAGAAGTACGCGAATGGGCAGGATCGGATGGCCTGTGGACTCGATCAGCTAGTAGAGTTCGCAAAGACTGAAGGGAAGTCGCCCTACGTGTGGGACTGGAGCACTCAGAGCGATCTGGACGAGGACGCCAGAGCTGCGAAGTTTGACGCGGCCATCGCGGAAGATCTGGCCAAGAAAAAGAAGTCGTACGCGAACGATGTGGAGCGGCGCCGTGGATTATTCTCCCTCGCCAGGGTCTGTGGTTCCTATAGAAGTGCCACGCGGCTGTACGACGAAGAGGGGGTTAAGGATCTGATCCTGTTCGCCCCCATTGCGTTTACGGCATCAGCGCTCGCCCGATCGGGTCGTTCTAAGGATGCCTGGCAGGTGGTCGAGAAGGCGGTTAGCGTATGGTGGCCTGTGGATGTCGCGCAGGTGGCTCCCGTGGTGCTCCTGACCGACGAATGCCTGCGCCCCTTGATGACGCCCGAACGGTGTGAATGGGTCCTGCGCGCCCGTCGAGGTCCGGCTGCGGTTTCCAAGAAGAAGTCGTAGGCGGACGGCAGCGGGGGAACTCTGTTTCGATGTGGATGATCGACAACAAGACACCGTACGCGGCGGAGCGAAACTGGACTCGAGACCAGCGGGGCATGCACGTCTGGATCGTCGCGGTTAAGGCGACCTTCGATGTCGCCTCGAACGGCAAGCTGACCTTGGCAGACAAGCAGATCCCACCGGTGCTCGTGCCCGAATATCGGGGCGATCCGAACACGGCCAGTCTTCGTTTCGACTCTGACCTGCTGGCGGTGAAGCCGGGCACGGACGTCCTGCTCGATGCCTGCGCGTACGCGCCGAAAGGCAGGGCGACCGAGACGGTTCCGGTATCGTTGCGGGTGGACCGCGTCTACAAGACACTGTTGGTCCACGGGACGCGCATGTACTATAAGGGCTTTGTCGGCATGACTCTATCCGCACCCCAGCCTTTCGTAACCCGTCCGATTGAATACGAGGCAGCCTTCGGCGGCACGGACACCAGCGACCCCAATCCCCAGAAACACCGCATAGACATCCGCAATCCGGTTGGCAAGGGGTTCGCCTTAGAGCCGAAGTTCCTCGAGAACCAGATGGCCCATTCGGTGGAATACCCAAATGGTAACCCCGCCAAGGTCGGTCCCGCTGGGTTTGGCCCCCTGACGAGCTTTTGGTCACCGCGGTTAGAACGCAGCGGGACCTACGACGCCAACTGGGAGAAATCCAAGAAGCCTCTTTTGCCGGATGACTATGACGCCCGATGCGCGCTGTCCGCGCCCGACGACCAGCGCCCGTCACAGCCGCTGCGCGGTGGCGAGGTAGTGTTGCTGGAAAATATGACTCCAGAGGGGCGCCTCCTTTTCCAACTGCCTGAAATCTTTCCCACCTTCACGACTCATGTTAACGGTCGCGCCGAACATCACCTTGCCATACTCACAACCGTGTTTTTAGCCGTCGAGAAGATGCAACTGAGCCTCGTCTGGCAGACGTCCCTTCCCGTCCGCAGCCGTGAAGTGGAGTACCTCGACGGCACAGACATTCGCGAAAAGCCCTAGTGCGGTTCCATTGGTGCTCCAGGCGTAGTTGGACGGAATCTCCAAACGCTCCAGCCTGAACACTTGCTTTGTAGTTGCTTGAACTAGCAAGCAGACAGAGGGAATCGGAGCCATGTGGTCAGCTCTGTGTCTATCTTCCTTCACTCTCCCATTGCCGGACTTGCCCGCGTTTGCTATGCCATGTGGGCATTCGGTTCATCTCGTAGTTTCACGTCGGAAATCTTTAGGAGGAGTCCATGGCCGCAGCTCCGGGTAAAGATGGTGCCGTCGCGCCGCAAGAGCGCATCAACATTCGCTACCGAACTGAGACCGGCGGGGTCCAGGAGGATGTCGAGCTTCCGCTGCGCATGCTGGTGGTCGGCGACTTCACGGGCCGTCCCGATACGTCGGACAAGCCCGACTTCAAGGCGCTGGAAGAGCGCAAGCCGATCAACATCGACAAGAACAACTTCGATGATGTGCTGCGCAGCCAGCAGGTGTCGCTGTCGATGCAAGTCGACAACGTCGTCAAGCCGGAAGACAAAGAGCTGAAGGTCGAGCTGCGGTTCGACAGCATGAAGGACTTTGAGCCTGAAGGGATCGCGGCGCAGATTCCCGATCTGCGCGAGCTGCTGGAGCTTCGTGAGGCCTTGACTGAGCTCAAGGGCCCGCTGGCGCAGAATGCCGCGTTCCGCAAGAAGCTACAGGCGTTGCTCGACGACGAGAGCGGTCGCGAGAGCATACTGGACGAGATCGGGCTTGGCCCGGTGAATTCATAAAGGGAGACCACTGTGGCTCAGGAAAACACTGCCGCCAACCAGGCCCAGACTACGACTACCACCGAGCATGCTCGCCCGGGTGGGGGCGTACTCGACCAGATCATCGATAACACCAAGGCCGCCACGATCGAAGAGAGCCGGCCGCTGGTGCAAAAAGGTGTGCGTGAGCTTCTGCGCCAAGTGCTGAAGCTCAACGCGCAAGCGGAGAAGGACAACAAGCCGGAAGAGAAGCTGCGCGTCGATCGCATCGCGGTGGATCGGGCGATCGCCGAGCTGGACAAAAAGCTCGGGCAGCAGATCGACAAGATCATCCACGACAAGCAGTTCAAGCAGATGGAGTCGTCGTGGCGCGGCCTGAAGTTCATGGTCGAGCGCACCGACTTCCGCCAGAACATCAAGGT
>Ga0075163_10001372_pt1 | contig 32646 bp, 30 predicted proteins | sample JI1023141ADNA_FD_71478 | JGI IMG/M metagenome (GOLD analysis project Ga0075163, IMG submission 71478) | Wastewater effluent complex algal communities from Wisconsin, to seasonally profile nutrient transformation and Carbon sequestration -... | ecosystem: Engineered > WWTP > Effluent > Algae...
AAGGGCGGCGCGAACGGCCATGGTGGTCTCCTCCCGAATGATCGTGGCGCCCGCGTCCAACCCCCGGTGCGCCCGACCTGTCTGTAGCCGACGTTACAGCGGCATTCGCTGCGCCGGAAGGGCGCCGGGCGATTGATGCCCCAAGTTCAACCCGATGTGACGGGCCGATGTGGCAGGCCAATGTGACGGGCCACCTGCCGTAGCGACCGCCGCCTCTTTCCGGCCCATGCTCCCCGGCATTCAACTGCCTTGTTGGTTAAACTTTCCGCCCTTGTTGTTAACCAAACTTTAGGCGCGCGCCGATATTCCCTCGCCGCATGCGGTCTCCCCGGCGCCTCGACGGCCATCTGTTCGAGCACCGGAGTTCCGGAAAACGACTTGGAAGCTCCAGGGGCGACAGATGAATTTCGGCAGGATGAAAATCTCACTCAAGGTGATGCTCGTCATCGCTGCTCTCAGCACGGTCTCGATCGGGATTACGGTCGGCGGCGTCTTCGGACTGAAGACCATCAATGACATTTCGGACAAGCAACAGCAGGTCGGAGATCAGGTCGCCGTACTGGCGTTGATGACGCAGAACATCATGGGTCTCAACCGCGCCGAATTCAACACAGCTGCCTCCCCTTCGCTGGAACAGCTCGAAGCCGCGAAGAAATCGATCGAGGGTCATACCAAGACGTTTGAAGAGCGGCTTGGAAAATTCCGGATCAGTGCTGGCGAAGCCGGCGCGGCTGAAGCGGCGACCATCGAGAAAAACTATGACAACTATCTCTCGACCCTCGCCAACACGATGGATGTCGCACGCCAGGAGCTCGCCGCCATAGAGGTCAATCCGGCGCAGCAGCGCATCGCTGAAGCGGCCGCCGCCAGCCGTCTGCTCTCCAAGGAACTCGAAGGCATCACGGGCCAAATGGCCACAGCGCGGCTTGAGCAAGCCGCGACCCTGACTGCCCGCGCCACGAAGATCTACAACCTCGCCAGCCTGCTGATGATTGCCGGCGCCGCCATCGGCATCGTTCTCGGGGTTCTGACAGGCATGATGGTGTCCTCGAAAGGCATCGTCACGCCGATCCGCAGGATCGTCGATTCGCTGAAAGGTCTCGCCTCCGGCGACCTCGACACCCAGGTGTTTGGCATCGACCGCACGGATGAAGTCGGCGAGATCGCCGCCACCACGCAGGTCTTCAAGGACAACCTGATCGAGGCCCAGCGCCTGCGCGAGGAACAGGAACGCGCCCGCACCGAGCGCGAGAAGCGCAACATCGTGATCAACGAAGCGATCAGGCGTTTCGAATCCGCCGCCGACGAGATCGTGCGTTCGGTCGCCTCGGCCGCCACCGAGCTTCAGGCCTCCGCCAACGTCATGTCGGCCAGCGCCACGGAAGCCTCCCAGCAGGCCAGCTCGGTCGCCGCCGCCGCCGAGCAGACGTCCGCCAACGTTCAATCCGTCGCCTCGGCGACAGAAGAACTTGCCGCCTCCGTCCGCGAAATCGGCGCCCGCGCCCAGGAATCGCACACGGTCACGCGCTCGGCAGTGGATGAAGTCACGCATACCAACGTCATGGTCGGCGAACTGGAAACCGCCGCCCAGAAGATCGGCGCGGTCGTCAGCCTGATCGGCGACATTGCCGCGCAGACCAACCTGCTGGCCCTCAACGCCACCATTGAAGCTGCCCGCGCCGGCGATTCAGGCAAGGGCTTCGCAGTCGTTGCAGGCGAGGTCAAATCGCTGGCCGAACAGGCTGCCCGCGCGACCGAGGACATCACGCGCGAGATCGAGGGCATCCAGGGCGTCACCCGCAAGTCCGTTGGCGCGATGGCCGCAATCTCGACCCGTATCAACGAGATCAGCTCGATCGCCTCGACCATCGCCTCGGCGGTGCAGGAGCAGTCGTCCGCGACGCAGGAGATCTCCCGCAACGTGCAGCAGGCCTCCGCCGGCACGTCGGAAGTCACCTCCAACATCTCGGGCGTCAGCACGGCGGTGAGCGAGACGGGCGCCGCCGCCTCGCAGGTTCAGTCCGCCGCAGGCGAACTGGCGCAGCAGTCCACCATCCTGCGCAGCGAGTTCGAGACCTTCATCGCGGTCGTCCGCGCCGCCTGATCCTGCACACCACCCACACGCCGGGAATGCGGTCCATCAGGCGCTGACCTGATCGCCCCATTTCCGGCGGTGGACTGGCCTGGCGGCGGACTGGCCTCGCGGCGAACTGGCCCGGCTGTGGCTTGGTCTCACCTCAGGCGAACGGCCGCATCGGTTCGGCCTTGTGCTCGACATAGACGTGCTCGTCGTCGCCTTCGATCAGCCGCACCGGATAGCCCCACAGATCCGCCAGATGCTGCAGCACGCGATCTGCGTCCTTCTCTTCCAGAGTGACGCCATCGAGCACATTGTGGCGCAGCTCCAGCCGGCGGTCGCCTGCGAGATCGACGTCGGTCACCTGGATGTCCGGATCACGCCGCGCCACGTCATACTGACGCGCCAGCGCCCGTCGCACTTCGCGATACCCGCGCTCGTCATGGATGGCGGCAACCTCCATCTCTTCCTCATCGTGATCGTCAACCAGATGGAACAGCCCCATCTTGCGGATCAGATGCGGCGACAGGAATTGTGAGATCGCGCTCTCGTCGCGATAGTTCGCCCAGATTTCCCGCAGCGTTCCATAGGCGTCGCCATTGCCTGCAATGTCGGGAAACCATGCCCGGTCTTCGTCGGTCGGCGTCAGCGCGATCCGCTCGATGTCCTGCATCATGCCGAAGCCCAGCGCATAAGGGTTGATCCCTGAATAGCGCCGGTCATCGAAATCCGGCTGCATCACCACGCTGGTGTGGGAATGCAGGAATTCGAGGAAAGCGCCGTCGTTGATCTGACCTTTCTCGTGCAGCCGCGTCATCGTGCGATGGTGCACGAAGCAGGCGCAGCCCTCGTTCATCATCTTCGTCTGTCGCTGCGGATAGAAATACTGTGCGATCAGACGAACAATGCGGATGATCTCGCGCTGCCAGCCTGCAAGGCGCGGCGCGGTCTTCTCAAGGAAATAGAGCAGGTTCTCCTCCGGCAGGCCGAGCATCTGCCGGCGCGCATCCACATCCGTCTTCTTGCTGGACTTCTTGCCCTTGCCCTGCGGCACAGTCCGCCAGAGATCGTTGAACAGCGCCTCGCCATGCGCGCGACGCTCCTGCTCGCGCCTTTCCTCGGAACGCAGATCCATCGATCGCTTGCCGGGATAGCGGTGAATGCCGTGGCTCTGCAGTGCGTGCGTTGCATCGATCAGCCGCTCGACAGCTTCGATCCCGTAGCGCTCCTCGCACTTGGCGATGTAACTCTTGGCGAACGCGAGGTAGTCCGTGATCCCGCTCGCATCGGTCCACTGCCTGAACACATAGTTGTTCTTGAAGAAGTGGTTGTGCCCCATCGCGGCATGGCTCAGCACGATGGCCTGCATCGTCGCCGAGTTCTCTTCCATGATGTAGCAGACGCATGGGTCGGAGTTGATGACGATCTCGTAGGCCAGTCCCTGCCAGCCCTTCTGATACAGCATCTGGTTGCGTGCGAAATCCTTGCCGAAGCTCCAGTGCTTGTAGAACAGCGGCATACCCACGGACGAGTAGGCGTCCAGCATCTGCTCGGACGTGATCACCTCGATCTGCGTGCGATAGGTGTCCAGCCCCATCTCGCCTTCGCCGATGTCGCGCACCGCATCAAAGATCCGGCCCAGCTTGTCGAAATCCCAGTCCGCGCCGGTATAGATCAGGTTCGACGTCCCCTCCGGCACGGCAATCGTCGCCGCCCGTCGCGGATTTTCCGGCGGCTTGGTTCCGGACTTCTTCGCGCCGGCTTTCGCCGCTTTCGCGCTCACGGGTTTCGCAGCCATCGCCTATCCCGCCTTCGCTGATGCGCTGCTGGCGAACAATTCCCGGAACACCGGATAGATATCGCGCCGGTGGCTCACCTTGCGCATCGCCATCTGGTCCACGGTCCCGACCAGCAGTTCATACGCCCGCCACAGCGATGTCATCTCGCCCGATCCGCCATCGTCGCGCGAATGGCCGACCTCGAGATAGGCATAATACTGGCACAGTGGCAGGATCGCCTCGCGCAGCAGCGCCACCGTCGTCTGGTTGTCCATCGGCAGGTTGTCGCCGTCGGAGGCCTGCGCTGCATAGATGTTCCACTGGCTCGCCGGATAGCGATCCTGAACAATCCGCCCCATCTCCTCCAGCGCCGTCGACACGACCGTCCCGCCGGATTCCCGGCTGTGGAAGAAGGTCTGTTCGTCAACTTCCCTGGCCTCGTGCGTATGCCGGATGAACACCACGTCGACCCGTTTGTAGCGCCGCTTCAGGAACAGATAGAGCAAGCTGTAGAACCGCTTCGCCAGGTCCTTCATGTGCTCGTCCATCGAGCCGGACACGTCCATCAGGCAGAACATCACAGCTCGCGCGACCGGCTTGGGCACGCTTTCGAACCGCCGGAACCGCACGTCGATCGGGTCGATGAACGGCACCAGCCGCATCTTCCGCGCACTGCGCTCCAGCTCCAGCCGCGCCGCCGCGAGCTCGGCCTCATCGCCGCCGCTGGCTTCAAGCATGGCGACCCGGGCTTCCAGCTCATCGAGCTCCGCCAGCTTCGGCCGTCCCAGCGCAACGCGCCGTGACAAGCTGTTGCGCATCGTCCGTGTCACCGACAGCGCTGCCGGCGGACCGGACGATTTGTACCCCGCCCGCACCAGCTGGTGCTCCTCGACCCCCATCACCTGCCGCTTGGCGAGGTCCGGCAGCTCCAGGTCTTCAAGAAACAGATCGAGGAATTCCTCGTCCGACAGCGCAAAGCGGAAATCATCTTCGCCCTCGCCATCACCACTCGGCCCGCCACCGCCGCCGTCTTCATCCGGCCGCGCAATGCTGTCGCCCTGCACATACTTCTTGTTGCCGGGCAGGACATACTCGCGCTTGCCGCCATGGGATCCGCGCCTCAGCGAGGGCTCGCGCACGCCATCAGCCGGCACGACAATATCGCCTCCCTTGTCGACATCCTTGATCGAGCGACTGGCCGAGGCCTCGCGCACCGCGCGCCGCACCTGCGCGCGCGCGCGCCGGATGAAACGCTGGCGGTTCGCCAGCGACTTCCCGCCCGGATCCCGACGTCTGTCGATGATGTGCATGTCTGGGTGCGCCTAGCTGGCCTGCTTCACCCGCATGTACCACTCAACCAGCCTGCGGACCTGGCGTTCCGTGTATCCCCGCTCCACCATGCGCAACACGAACTCGTCGTGTTTCTTTTCGCTGTCGGAGTCCTTCTTGGAGCCGAACGAGATCACGGGCAGCAGGTCTTCCACCTGGCTGAACATGCGCCGCTCGATCACTTCGCGGATTTTTTCATAGCTGGTCCACGACGGATTGCGGCCCTTGTTGTTGGCCCGCGCCCGCAGCGTGAATTTGACCACCTCGTTGCGGAAGTCCTTCGGGTTGGCGATGCCGGCCGCCTTCTCGATCTTCGACAGCTCCTGGTTCAGCAATTCGCGATCCAGCATCTGGCCGGTATCGGGATCCTTGAAGTCCTGGTCCTCGATCCAGGCGTCGGCATAATCGACATAGCGGTCGAACAGGTTCTGCCCGTAGTCGTGGTAGCTTTCGAGATACGCCTTCTGGATCTCGTGGCCGATGAACTCCGCATAGCGCGGCGCAAGATCAGCCTTGATGAATTCCAGATACGTTCCCTCGACATCGTCCGGGAACTGTTCACGCTTGATCGCCTGTTCCAGCACGTACATCAGGTGCACGGGATCGGCCGCCACTTCCTCGGTGTCGTGGTTGAAGGCCGCCGACAACGCCTTGAAGGCAAAGCGCGTCGAGATGCCCTCCATCCCCTCGTCGACGCCCGCCGCATCGCGGTATTCCTGCAAGGTCCGCGCCTTGGGATCGACCTCCTTGAGGCTCTCGCCGTCATAGACACGCATCTTGGCGTAGAGATTGGAGTTCTCGTGCGGCTTCAGGCGCGACAGCACCGAGAACCGCGCCAGCATTTCCAGCGTCCCCGGCGCCAGTGGCGCATCGGCCAGCTCGGAGCCACGCACCAGCTTCTCGTAGATCCGCGTTTCTTCCGTCACGCGCAGCGCATAGGGCACCTTGATCACGTAGATACGGTCGATGAAGGCTTCGTTGGACTTGTTGTTCTTGAAATTGCGCCACTCGCTTTCGTTCGAGTGCGCCATCACGATGCCGGTGAACGGTATCGCCCCGATATTCTCCGAGCCGACATAATTTCCTTCCTGGGTCGCCGTCAGCAGGGGGTGCAGCATCTTGATCGGCGCCTTGAACATCTCGACGAATTCCAGAACGCCCTGGTTCGCCCGGTTCAGCCCGCCCGAGTACGAATAGGCGTCCGGATCGTTCTGCGAGTGCCGCTCGAGCATCCGGATATCCACCTTGCCGACCAGCGAGGAGACGTCCTGGTTGTTCTCGTCCCCCGGCTCCGTCTTGGCGATGCCCACCTGCCGCAGGCGCGACGGCTTCACTTTCGCCACGCGGAACTTGGTGATGTCGCCGCCAAACTCGTCCAGCCGCTTCAGCGCCCACGGGCTCATCAGGCCCGTCAGCCGCCGACGCGGAATGTTGTAGTCCTTCAAGAGCTGCGCCGCCTGCGTATCGGGATCAAACAGCGCCAGCGGGCTCTCGAACACCGGCGAGAGATCATTCCCCGCCTTCAGCACATAGATGTACTGGTCTTCCATCAGCGCCTTGATGCGCTCGGCCAGAGACGACTTGCCGCCGCCGACAGGTCCCAGCAGGTAGAGGATCTGCTTGCGTTCCTCGAGGCCCTGCGCGCCCTGCCGGAAGAAGGCGACGATCCGTTCGATCGTCTCTTCCATGCCGTAGAACTCGGTGAAGGTCGGATAAACGCGCATCGTCCGGTTCGAGAAGATCCGCCCCATCCGCGCATCGCGCGAGGTGTCGATCATCTCCGGCTCGCCGATCGCCGCCAGCAGCCGTTCGTGTGGACCTGCGTACATCAATGGATCATTGCGGCAGCCGTCCAGGTATTCGGCCAGCGTCATCACCGTTTCACGGCGTGATTCAAAGGCCTTGGTGTAGCTGTCGAATAGATCGCGCGACATCGTAGCTCCCTTGGTCAGAGGCTCATCGAGTCAGGATCGTTGGCCGAGCGGTCTCAGGTCCCGATGCGGAACTCTCTCTACTCAGATGTCGGCGTCGAAGCGACAAATGGAAGAGGGCGACTGCTCTCAAACTCCCCGACGCATGCATATGATAATATTAGTTTTCGGCGTTTGGCTCCACCCATCATCATCAATTCGACGCGGGCTTCTGTCGCAGTCGCCTCACGTGACGTACGCGACACACTGAATGCGGCGCGAATGTGCAGCTGCGATGGGCTTGCGCCTCGCCCTTGAGCAACCCGAACACACGCGCACGAACCGCCGTAATCCAGACCCGCAGCGCAGGATCCTGCCGCACGGCGGCTCGCGGCGGCTGTCCGTTGCAGCAGTCAGTTGCACAACGGAAAAATCAGCCCGCGGACACTTGTTGCCGCCCCGAAACAAGTCATGCGTCGGCAGCCTTCACGCCATTTCGCCGAGCAGTTCCTTCTTTCTCGCCAGCATCCTGTCGCCGAGTTCGCGCAGCTCGCGCCGGCCGATCAGCTCACGCATCCGCGGAAACATGTCTTCCTCCTCCTCCTTGAGGTGGTGGAAGATATAGTCCTTCAGCACCTTCGCCTGCCCCGAATACGCGATGGTGGATGGGTCGGACTTCTTCAGATCGGGGATCACCTTGGCGTCGGCTGCGCGATGTTCCTCGATGCCTTCAGCGACCATGCGCTTGTCCTCGACATCCTCGCTCGCCGCGATCAGCGCCGGATAGAACAGCTCCTCCTCGATGGAGGTATGGGCCGCCAGTTCGCGCTCGATGCGATCCAGCAGCTTGCCGCGTGTCTCGACAGCCCGTTCCGTCGTGTCGGCAAACTTTTCGCAGAGATCGCGCAGCATCTTGTGGTCGTCGCGCAGCAGGGTGATCGCATCCATGGTATCGCTCCGATGGCTGATGGGTAGGCCTGTGTCCGGTTCATCCAACGTGCGGTCACGCGCGAGAGTTCCACCTGCTCCCCGCGCGCAAACGCAAACGGGCGGCTCATCAGAGCCGCCCGCTCAAATTGCATCCGTGCGCTCAAGACCCTTTGGGCTCAGACCTCGCATGTGCGGGAGACCGCGCCGCATCATTTGCCGCACCGGTCACCTGGCCCGCACGCTTGTTGCGCCACGCGTTGAAGTCATCATTGAACCTGCCCTGATGCTCCTGCCGGTAGGCATGATAATCGTCGTCCAGCTTGCGCAGCTGCTCCTCGCGCCAGCTCAGATACTGGTCATCGAAGATGTGTCTGCGCTGGCGGCGAAGCTGCTCGGGCGCGCCATCCGCCGTCTGCGGACCCCAGCCCTTCCAGTCGTGCGGAAAGGCGTCGGTCCATGTCCGGCGCGGCGCGATGGCGTCGGGATATCGGCTGTCCACGGCGCCGGGATCGAAGCCGCTGGCTTCGTAGTTCCGAGGATCGTACGGATTGTATCCACTGCTGTTTCTCTGTTCGAACGGACGCATCCGCCCCGAATTGCCGTTGGGCGTGTCGTTGCTGGAAGCCATCTGCTTCTCCTGTATCGCCTGGGTTGCGTCAGGGGCGCGGGGAAAGCACGGCGTCGCCGCCGCACGCGCCTCAGGCAGTAAACGCCCCACATCCGGATCCGTTACCGGCGGTCGTGCAGTCGCAGGAGAATGTGAGCCGCCATCGGCATTGGCGATCCCGGCAGGACTTGAACCTGCAACCGTCCGCTTAGAAGGCGGATGCTCTATCCAGTTGAGCTACGGGATCAGCGTGGGAACGCTCCAGAAACGGAGCGAACGGCAGATCAGTCAGTCGGTACCTAGTGAGTCCACGGCCGCTTGCGATTGGTCACGAAGTTGTCGGCATAGGCCTTGATCACGCGCCTGGGCTCGCGCGTCTCGCTCACCTGGAACGGAATGCCCTGACGCTGGCAGAAGGCGATGGCCTCCTCGCGCGTCTCGAACGTCATGCGCACCTGGGTGTTGGTGTCGGTGCTGCTGATCCAGCCCATCAGCGGCTCGACTTTTCTCGGGCTCGCGCTGTCGAACTCCAGCAGCCAGTCCTGGGACTTGGCGGTCCCGGACTGCATGGCGTTGCGCGCGGGGCGATAGATCTTGGCCAGCATGGACCGTCTCCGGCAGGTTGGGCTCTCGGACCGAACGAATGCCCCCAAACCTCTGAAGATTCAACTGCGCCAAACGTCCGCCAGCCGATCCCGGGCTTCATCGGCGATCAGCGCCCCGAGACCAGGCAGCTCGCCGGCGGTAAACGCTGCAACCGGCGGCGTCCGGGCGGTCGACACCAGGACGTCGAAATCGACCCCGCCATGCATGCCGTCGCCGAAAAACAGCCCGATCGCCGAATAGGGCGGCTCGACGCGGGCGAACACGTCGGCGGCAAACGGGGCCTCCTCCAGGAACCCCGCCTCGACCTGCCCATAGCGGGCCTGCAGCTGGCTCGCGAGCTTGCGGGCCGAGGCCGCCGAGGGGCCGGTTGTCTTCGACCCGTGCGCGACCAGCACCACGCGCGGATCGGCGCTGCGCGCAATCAGCCGCAACGCCAGATTGTCCGCCAGGAACGGTGCAAACCGGGGCCAGACCACCATCGGCGGCGCGAGCGTGTGCGCCGGCCCGCCAAAATGCGGCTTCAGCCGCTCGGTATAGAAATACCCGTCCGAAAACAGCAGCGGCAGGCAGACGACCGGCCTGTCCCCGCACGCAGCGAGGGTCCGCTCGACCAGCCCCTCGACTGACACCAGAACCGAGCCGACATCTGCTTCAGGGATCGCGCCCGCGACTTCGGCGACAACCCCCGCCAGCCGCGCATTGTTGGACGCGCCGCCACGCTCGCCATGGGCCGCCAGCAGGATGACGGGGCGATCTTCGGACATCAGGCAATCCTGAGGAAAATGGTCCCCGAAAGGAAATGGTCGGAGTGAGAGGATTCGAACCTCCGACCCTCTGGTCCCAAACCAGATGCGCTACCAGACTGCGCCACACTCCGAGCCGGAAACCCTCCCGTTCAACCGGGACGGCCTCTTATGCCGGGGGTTATACTGCAAAAGGTCAGGAAGCAAATCCGCTTTCCGCTCCCCCTTCCGCAGGGGGAAAAAGGCCCGGCAACCCTGCCCTAAACCTTGCGCAACAGCCGGAACACGCCCGATCCGCGCGCCACAAGCCTGTCGCCCACCTTCACCAGGCATTCGGTGTGACCGACCTCCCCGTCGTGCGACAGGAGGCGGCCCTCGGCTGTCATCCAGTCGCCGCGCTGGATCGGCTCGAGATATTCCATTGTCATCTTCAGCGTCACCGAGCGGCGGTTCAGCGTGTAGACCAGCGCCCGCGCCATGGCGCTGTCGACGACCGTCGCGATCATGCCGCCGTGCATGAAGCCCATCGTGTTGCAGTGAACCTGCTCGACCTGAACGCCCAGCGTCATCACGCCCGGCGGATTGAGGCTCGCCTGCAGCACGGGGCCGACGTGATTGACGAACGGCGCCCGGGTGACGAATTCGAAGCCGGGCGGCGGATCAGCCGCCATTGGTCGCGGCTTTGGCCGGCGCCTTGGGCGCTGGCGCCTGCACGAAGATCTTGTGCTGCACCTTGTCGCCCGGCTTCAGGCCAAGCTCTTTCACGAGGCCGCCATTCAGCTCCAGCACGCTCTTCACCGGCACGCCGGGGTTGATGATGCGCAGGCTGCCCGGACGGGCGTTCTGCGCGATCGCCAGCACGGTGCCGTCCGTATCGAGGAACAGCATGTCCTGCGGGAAGAAGCAGTTCTTCATCCACATGCCCGTCTCCTTCGGCGCGCCGAAGTCGAAGATCATGCCGTGATCCTTCGCCATTTCCCTGCGGTACATCAGGCCCATCTCGGCCTTGGCCGGCGTGTCCGCCAGCTCCACCTGGAAGGCGTGGGTCTTGCCGCCGCTGACAATGGTGAGCGGTGTTGTCGGCCCCTGCGGGTTCTGCGGTGTGACCGCTGCAGGCTGTTGGGCGCAGGCCGCAAGCGTGACCGGACCGGCGAAAACGCCAAGTGCAGCCGCGAGAACAACGAAGTGTCTGATCGGATTTTTCATGGTCCCGGGAATACGGCGCCGCAGCCCCGCCGCCAAGACCCCCAAAGCGGTTGCCTCACCCCTCAAAAACCACAAGCCAGGCAGACCCCCTACGCCGCGCCCTGGAGCGTCGCGCTGATGATGTGGCGTCCCTTGGAGCCCTTGCCGATGGCGGCCAGCAACAGCTGTCCAGGCGCGAGGTCCTCGACCCCCGCCTTCCGCACCACCACCATGTGGATAAAGATGTCCTCGGGGTCTTCCGGCCGCTGCACGAAGCCATACCCCTTTGTGCGGTTGAACCACTTCACCACCACGATTTCCGTAGGGTCTTCGGTCGGCGGCGCGGCGTCATTCTCGTTGGCCGACAGTTCCAGCACTTCGTCGACCTGGAAGCCCCGCTCGCGCAGCGCCACGAGGCAAACGATCCGCCCACCTTCCGGGGCAGTGTCCCGCCCGAATTTCCGCATGACCGAGATATGGAGCAAAACGTCCCGTTTGACGCCGGCCTCGGCTGCAGCCGGATCAGGCACCACAAAGCCATAGCCCTTGGCCGGATCGAACCACTTCACGCGGCCCTCGACCCGGATAACGGGCTCCGTCACTTCGGACGCAGGTTCATTTTGTTGCGGCTGCACGACCCAACCAGCTCCCCAGAACCACGACTGTAGCATGACAATCGGGGGGGCCAACTAGCCTGAGAGGCGATTCAGGTGGCCAGATTAACTTTACCGGAAATGTCGCACATCCGGCCACAAGGGGCGGAAGGACCGAGAAATTGGTCCTGCCCCCGAAAACGGGTCCGGACCGGATGCGAAATTCCGGGCACAAGGTCCGACGACGACCTGACGGCGGACCACTTCAAAGAGGGGTGGATCAGACGGCTCCTTCATTCTACGCGCCCATTTCACCGCCTCTGCTGCGCTCCGCATCGGTTCGAAAATTCATGGTCGGATTTGCGATGCTGGCGATGCCCCAACGCGATCTGACTGCAGAGGTCTCTGCCGAACGGCTTCGTACCGCAGGCGCCGGTCGCGCGATGGCAACCACGGCTTGAGATGAAAACGTCAGGGCTCAAGCGTCAAAGGGCCGTGACCCATCCGCGGCAGCACATGCCGGGCGAACAGGTCCGCCTCACGCGCATGCGGATAGCCCGACAGAATGAACGCATCGATGCCCGCTTCACGATAAGCGTTCAGCTTGGCGAGCACCTGGTCGGGATCGCCGACGATCGCCGCACCGCAACCCGAACGCGCCCGCCCAATGCCGGTCCAGAGATTGTCCTCGGCATATCCCTCAGCGCTTGCCGTCTCACGCAGCTCGGCCTGACGCCGAACACCGTAGGAGGCGCTATCAAGTGAGCGTTCGCGAATCCGCGCGCCTTCCGCATCGTCAAGGCGGCTCAGCAACCGGTCTGCCGCAAGGCGCGCTTCCACCTCGCTTTCGCGAACAACAACATGGACCCGGTAACCGAATCTGAGTTTCCGGCCGCGCCTGGCCGCGCGCTCTGAAAGATCGGCCACAATACCGCGAACGACTTCCATCCGGTCAGGCCACATCAGGTAAACGTCCGCGGCTTCCGCCGCCGCCTCGCGCGCATCATCTGAAAGACCACCGAAATAGAAAGGCGGCCGCCGGACGTCGCCTTGCAGCAAGCGCGGCGGATCCAGCTTGAACCGATAGAACTCGCCGTCGACATCAACCGGCTTGCCGCTCATCAGCGCAGCCAGAATGTGCATGACCTCCACCGTCCGGCGATAGCGCGGCGCGCTCGCCATCGTCTCCCCGGGAAGATCGCTCGAAATTATATTGATGGTAAGACGGCCGTCCAGCATCTGGTTGAGACTCGCCAGTTGGCGCGCCAGCTGCGGCGGCCACATCTCGCCGCACCGGATCGCGGCGAGCAACCGCATGCGCTTCAGCAGAGGCGCCAGTCCTGCGGCAAACGTGATGGAATCGATGCCCAGCGCATACCCGGACGGCAGGAGCAAATTGTCAAACCCGCCGGCCTCTGCCGCCAGTGCGATCGTCCTGCAATGCTCAAAGGTGGAAGCAAGCTGCGGGTCGGGAACGCCGAGAAACTCATAATCATCATCGCACAGGGCGCTGAACCAGGAGACCTCGCAGGGAGCCGCGCTTTTCGTCATGGCAGTTTTTCTCCGCGTGAGGCGACCAGCACGGCGTACCATTCGGCCCGGCTGAACGTCACGCCCAATGCATCGCGCGATTCAAGAATCCGCGATGGTGTCTGCGATCCGACAATTGGAATGGGTCGGGCCGGATGCGCCATGACCCAGGCCAGCGCCGCAGCGCTCGGTGCAACACCTGCTCGCCCGGCGACCGGCGCCAACGCCGACATGACCTCGGCCGCGCGTCTGTCCGTCGCGCTCAGCAATCGCCCGCCGGCGAGCGGAGACCAGGCGAGCACGACAAGGTGGCGCTCAAGCGCCTGATCAAATACGCCGTCCGTCAATGCGCCAGTCGCCATTGGCGAAAACTCCGGCTGCGTGCTGGCCAGCGGAAAAGGAAGATGCGCCATCAGCGCCGCCGTCTGGGCGGGCGTATGGTTGGAGACGCCAGCCTCACGAATCTTCCCCGCCTGACGCAGATGATCGAGTGCGCTGGCAACCTCAGCAGGATGGGCGAGCATGTCGGGTCGATGGATCTGATAAAGGTCGATACAGTCGACATTGAGACGTTTCAACGAAGCCTCGCACGCCTCAACAAGGTAGGTCGCACCTGAATTGTAGGGCGTCCCCATCTCGATGCCGCCCTTGGTGGCGAGCACAAACGCATCGCGCAAGCGAGGCGCCTCCGCCAGAACCCTGCCGAGCAACGCCTCGGCGGCGCCAAACGGCTCGTCATTGTCAGGACCGTAGATGTCGGCCGTATCGAACAGATCAAGTCCGGCCTCCAGCGCAGCATCGACCCGCGCCCGCGCCGCTGCGACACCCTGCCCTTTGAACCGCCACATGCCCCAGGCCATCGGTGGAAGACTGAGGCCGCTCTTGCCGAGAGGCCGACGCGCATGGGATGGAACGATCACCGGCTTACTCACTTCGCACGATCATGCCGTGCAACAAAGGACTCGCGTAAATGTCCGCACTTCGCTTCGGGATTGTCGGTGCGGGCATGATGGCCCGCGAACATATCCGCAATCTGAAGCTTGTCGATGACGTGGAGATCGCCGCGCTCGCCGATCCGGTTGAAAGCTCGCTGACGTCCAGCGTCGTCGAGATCGGCCACTCCGTCGCGACGTTCCCGGACGCCGCGTCAATGTTGCAGCGCATGAAGCTGGATGCCGTGATTGTGTCCTCCCCCAACTTCACGCACCGCGCCGTGCTCGAACCTCTGTTTGCGTCCGGGTGTCATATCCTGTGCGAAAAGCCGCTGTGCACCACTATCCCCGACGCGCGCTGGGTGGTGGAACAGGCGGCTGCCAGTGCGTCCGTCTTCTGGACGGCCATGGAATACCGCTTCATGCCGCCGGCCGCTGCATTCATCGCCGACATTCACAGTGGCGCGGTTGGCCGTCTCGTCATGCTGACAATCCGCGAGCACCGTTTCCCTTTCCTTGTGAAGGTCGGCGACTGGAACCGGTTCAACCGCAACACCGGCGGCACAATGGTCGAGAAATGCTGTCATTTTTTCGATCTCATGCGGGTTATCGTTCGCTCTGAACCTGTCAGCGTGTTCTGTTCAGGGGCCATGGATGTGAACCATCTCGATGAGCGTTATGACGGCCAGCGCCCTGACATCATCGACAACAGCTTCACGGTCGTTGAATTCGCCAACGGTGTCCGCGCAATGCTGGACCTTTCGATGTTCGCAGAAGGTTCCGAGGAACAGGAGGCCCTGACAGCGGTCGGCGATGCGGCCAAGCTCGAAGCTTTCATCCCGTCCGGCGATCTTGTGCATTCTCCCCGGACACCGCTTGGCTCACCCAAACGCGCCGTCCGCCGCCATGTGCCTGTCGATCAGGCCGCCCTTGCGGCAGGCACGCATCATGGTTCGGTTTACTACCAGCTGCTCGCCTTTCTCGACGCGGTTCGCGGCTGCGGCCCGGTTCTTGTGACCGCTGAAGACGGCCTGCGTTCGGTTGCAATCGGCGCAGCTGCAGAAATCAGCGCCCGCGAAAAGCGCGTTGTCGCCATGTCCGAGCTCGGCTTTCCGCATCACGCGTAGCATGCAACCAACGCCGGTCGGCATGCGCGCCACTCGATCACTCGCAGATGGCAGGGGTCGCAAAAGGGGCAGTTATGGAAACGCAATCCAGGCCGGCCATCGACGCTTCGACACGTCTACGCTGGTTTGCGCTGGCTCTGGTGTTCGGCGCCGCGATGATCAACTACATCGACCGTCAGGCGATCGCGCTTCTGAAGCCGACGCTGGAGGGCGAGTTTGGCTGGAGCGATCTCGACTACGCCCACATCGTGTCAGGATTCCAGCTCGCGACCGTCGCCTCGATCATGGCCGCAGGCTGGTTCGTTGATCGCCTCGGCGTGAGATCAGGCTACGCAATTGGCGTCGGCGCATGGAGCATCGCCGGGATGGCGCATGCGGCGGTGACGTCGGTTGCGGGCTTCATCGGCGTCCGGATCGCTCTGGGCGTTGCTGAAGCGGTGAATACGCCCGCCGCCGTCAAAACCGTCGCAACCTGGTTTCCCGGCAGCGACCGTTCGATTGCCTTGGGCGTCATGAACATGGCCCCCAATATCGGCGCGGTTGCGACACCGCTTATCGTTCCCGCCATCGCGCTGGCGCTGGGCTGGAAGATGGCGTTCGTTGCAACTGGCGCTCTGGGGCTCGTCTGGCTTCTCGCCTGGTTCCTGTTGCCTCGCCCCGCGCGGCCCGCATCCGAGATTGAAGCGCCCCTTGAGACCGCCGCTGCGGAACGTGCAAGCCTGCGCAGTCTTCTCACCAGCCGCAACGCCTGGGCCTTTGCAATCGCCAAGCTGTTGACGGATTTTGTCTGGGCTTTCCTTCTGTTCTGGGGCCCTGATCTTTTTCACAAGCGATACGGGCTTGATACCGCAGGTCTGGCTCTGCCCGTCGCCGCCATTTTTGTCATGGCGGCGGCAGGATCCATCTTCGGCGGCTGGCTATCAAGCCGCCTGCTTCGTGCTGGCCGGAGCCTCGATTTCGCGCGCAAGACGCCGATGCTGATTTCGGCACTCGCCGCACTGCCCGTACCGCTCATGCTGTTTGCGCCCAACCTCTGGATCGGGGTCGGCCTGTTGGGTCTTACGCTCGCCGCTCATCAGTGTTTTTCGTCGAACCTGTTTGGTCTGGCGACGGATCTGTTTCCCACGCGCAAGGTGGGTATGGTGATCGGGTTCGGTGCGACATTCGGCAATCTCAGCGGGCTGGCGATGCTGGAATTCACCGGATTTGTTCTTGATAGCACCGGCTCGTATCTGCCCATGCTGTTGCTTTGTGCGGGCGGCTATGCATGCGCGCTTCTGACGACGGCCCTTCTCGTTCCAAGCATTGACCGCGCGACGTCGCGCTAGAGGCGCCAGGTGTCAGGTGTCAGTGATGACAGGTGCAGTTGCTGTCATCGCCGACAACACGGCGCGCCCTTGCCGGCCTTCGCAGTTTTCATCAGATCGCGCGATGATTGGCGCGTCAAATCTTGCTTCTCGACTTTTTATGGAGCCAGAGGTCCCGGTTCAAGCCCGGGAGGAGGCGCCATCCGATCCCTTTGATTGGTCAAAGCTCATTCCCCGCCTGACACATCGCGTGGCCTCAGCATTCTGACGCCAAATCAGACGCGCGTTCTGGCGCGGGGCTTTCCTGGCCGATACGCCCGCACGCAGCCTGCGGACGGGCCTGCCTTCCGGCCCGTTCACGGCGATCAACGACGCTGGCACAGAGGCACGCAATTCCCCCCGCATTCGGCCCGGCTGCAGACAGTTGAAACGGCGCTGATATCGGGCCGGATTACGTGACGCAGCTTCAGGTGATCCCGTAGCGATGCTGGAGCGCATCTGCGAGATGGTCATAGACGCGCCGGATACGCGGGCTGGTCTTCAGCTCCGCGTGTGCAGTTAGCCAGATTTCAAGCGTCGGAGTGACCAGCGTCGGGAGGACCCGCTCCAGATCAGGAACGGCGTCGGCTACATCGATATGGAGAAGCGCAATACCGCAACCCGCTTTGACCAACTCAAGATGCACATAGATCGCATCCGTTCGAAATGAAAAGGTCTCCCGACCAACGTCAAAACCCGCCCTGCGGAAACCCTGGATCAATGCGTCGCTCTGATCATAACCCACGAGATCATGCGCGAAGATATCCTCGGGACGGCCGGGACGGCCTCGTTTGTGAAGATACTCGGAGCTGGCGTAGAAGCCGAGTTTCATCTCCCCGACTTTTCTGGTGATCACATCATTCTGGGTTGGTCGGAACATTCTGACGGCAATATCGGCTTCCCGTTTCAGAAGGTTGTTCTCTTCGTTCGACGCGACGAGTTCGATCGCAATCTGCGGCTCCGACCGTCGCAGTGCAGCCAACATCGGGGGCAGCGTGTAGCAAGCGACCGTGTCGCTGGCGCTGATACGCACCGTACCGCTGATCTCCTGAGACCTCCCGGACGCGATGAGTGATATCTGGTTGGCAGATACGCCCATTGCCTCCGCGCTGGCGTAGATCTCGGATCCAACAGCCGTCAGAACCAGACCTCCGGATGTACGGTCGAACAGCTGCAGGCCGAGTTCGTCCTCAAGCGAGGCGATGTGACGACTGAGGGTTGGCTGGCTTGCGCCCGTAGCCCGGGCGGCGGCTGACAGCGAGCCGTTTTCCGCGACGGCAATGAAAGATTGCAGCTTGGCCCAGTCGACGTTTCGCAAGCGCTTCCATCCAAAAATGAAATACCGGGGTCCACATCTGTCGGATCGATATCCAACATCGGATAGCTTAATTCACAGGTCAACGCCGGCGGACAAAAGAAGCCAGCCGGCGCAAACGCCAAACCAAGGAGTCTGAAATGACCACGACCTCCCCGAAATCTCCCGCAGTTTTCACCGCCTCGATCATGTTGGCGCTAGCCCCGGCAGCGGCTTTGGTCTTCCTCTGGCCAACAGCCTCGGCGCAGGCGCCGGCAAAAACAGCGTCCGCGCAGGTCTCGATCGAGCGGGTTCGTAGTCAAGACGCCGATGCGCTCCGCGACGCGCAGATGCGCATCGCGGCCGCGGCACGCAGCGTTTGCGCAGAAATCGCCATCCACTCTCCGCTCATTCCGCGCGAACAGGCAGACTGCCGACGCGAGACCGTCGCCAACGCCACGGAGCAGCTGATTGAGCAAGGCAAAGGTATAACGCTCGCCAGCTCCAACTAACCTGCCAACCAGGCTGGATACAAAATCCGGTACAGCTCAAAGACTGACGAGAAAACTGACGGGCGCCCTCCGGCGCCCGTCTTTCCTTGCGCAAGCATACGAAGCGGACAGTCCACGTGCTGCCACGAACACTGCTCCCCGAGGGTATTGAGGCCAAAGCGTCCGCGATCATGAAAGACGTACATCGACCTCGAACCAGGGATGCCGGATCGAACGCGAACGACGGCGTTGACAGCCCCCGGTACCGCTACTCCGCCCCGATCTTGAGAACGGGCGTACTGGCAGCCTTGAGCGCCGGAAAGAAGCCGCCAACAACTCCCAGCGTCAAGGCGAGGATCATGCCGGACAAGATCTGCGTCGGTCCCACCGTGAAGTTGAACACCACCTGCGTGAAGCCGCCGCCGAGTGTCGAGGCGCTGAAACCGTTGAAAACAAGATAGGCCGCCAACACTCCCAGCAGACCGCCCGCGAGAGACAACAGCAGCGACTCGGTGATCGCGCCGAAGAAGGCCGGAACGCCGCCAAAGCCAATAGCCCGAAGTGTAGCCAGCTCCTTCGCGCGCGCATCCACGGCGGCGTACATTGTATTGAGGGCCCCTGCGAGCGCACCCAGCGCCAGCGTGATCGACAGCGCCCAGCCAAACACTGCAATGGTCTCGAGCGACTCAGCCTCGGAAGCGAAGTGCTCCTTCTCGCTTTTCACCTCGACCTGCAGGCGAGGCTCGCTCGCTACATAATCCTTCACCTGCTGCAGCGCCGCCGGAGACTCCAGCCGGGCGCGTACGGCCGCGACCGTGGCGCCGCGATTGAACAGTGTCTGCACGACCGGCAGATCGGCCCACACCTCACTGTCGAACACAGTGCCTGGCACCTCGAAAATACCGACAACCTTCCACTTGGTGGCGCTGAACTGCATTTCCCCGCCAAGATCAAAGCCCTCGAACTCGCGCACCACACCCGCGCCAACCACAAGTTCGTTGGTCCCCGGCTCAAACATGCGTCCCTCGGTGATCACAAATCCCGGCCGCATCCCGGCAGCCGCGCCCGTAACGCCGCGCAGCGACAGGTTGGTCTCGCCTCCGCCGGCGCGCCGCACAGCGTTCACGACGAAATACGTCTCCGGCGAGACGACCGGCTTGCCGGCCGCATCCCGTTGAATGCCTGGCGCTTCTTCAAGCAGGCGGACCGCCGAGCTCGGCATCACGGAGTTGAGCTCGGCGCCCGAACCGGTTCCCATGATCATGGCGATGTCGTCCGCACCCGTTCCAGCAACGGTCTTTGCGAAACCATTCGACATCGCAAGGAACGCCAGCAGCGTTGCGACGACGAGCGACACGGACAGGATCGTCGTAACGGACGCCCAGAAGCGGCTCGGGAGTCCCGATACGGTCATTGCGACGACGGCGCCGATCTGTCGAAACAGCGAGAGCATGGATCTAGATCCTACGGAAAGCCGAAATGACGTTGATCCGCATTGCATTCCAGGCGGGGATGGCGCCCGTGAGCGCGCCGAGCGCGATCATGAGGCCAATCCCGATCAGAACGATCAGCGGCGTAAGGCTCAGTGTGGAAAAGAACGCCGAGAAGTTGGAGCCGATGGCCCCTACTCCGCCGACCAGAAGGGCCGCAACGGCAATGCCGAGAAGACCTCCTGCGATCGATATCACGAGCGTCTCACCGACGACGATCCGGGCGATCCGTCCCGAGGTAAATCCGATCGTCTTCATCACGGCGATTTCACCGGTGCGCTCACGGATCGCGCCCGACATTGCATTTCCGACAATCAGGAGAATTGTGAGGAAGGCAACGCCTGTCACGGCGATGATGATCTGACTGAGATTGCCCTGCTGGTTGATGAAAGCTGCGTTGAATTCCTCTTCGGTCGTCGTCTTGGTTTCGGCAGGCGAATTTGCGAACTGGGTATCGATCGCCTGAACGATCCGGTCGTTCTGTTCAGCCCCTGCGGTCGTGACGATGACGTTGCCGATCGTATCCTTGGCGAAGGCGCGCGCCTCATCGAGATATTTGTAGTGAACATAGACCGCGCTGGTCGGCGTCTTGCCGTCGCCCTCGTAAATAGCTCGGATCACCACGGGCCAGGTCGAGCCTCCGTCCGCACGGCGCCATATATTGGACGAGATCGGGATCTGCTGGCCGACTGTCCAGCCATACTGGTCGGCAACCGACCGCCCGACGAGAATGCCGTCGCGACCGTCGACGAACGCCTTGCGCTGGTCTTCGGGAATATTCAGCTCGGTATAGATCTGCGTGTAGCTGTCCGCATCGACAGCGAAGGCGAGCAGGAAATTTCGCTGTTCCTGAAAGTACCCGCCGAACCACATCTGGATGCTTGTGTTGGTGACGCCGTCTATACGCCCAATCCGGTTTTCATACGCCAGCGGAAGCGGCTGTGTGAAATTGATGCGGTTGGAGACGATCAGCCGGTTCTGTGAGGATGGGCCAGCTGCATTTGACAGCGAGGCCTGGAATGCGCCGAGGACTGCGTAGATGAGAAACGCGATGAAGATTGCGAATATCAGAAGACCGGTCCGGAATTTCTTGCGGCCGAGCCCCGAAAGAATAAGTCCGAAATCCTTCATGTCAGCCGCTCCTCGAAGGTCCCCTTGTCGAGATGCAGTTCGCGCTTGGCGTACTTCGCGGCGGCCGGATCGTGCGTTACCATGACGATGGTCTTGCCGAGTTCGCGGTTCAGAAGACGCAGCATGCCCAGGATTTCCTCAGCGGTTGTCCGATCAAGGTCTCCGGTCGGCTCGTCCGCCAGCAGCATTTTTGGGTCAGCGACAATGGCGCGAGCAATCGCGACGCGCTGTTGCTGACCGCCCGAGAGTTCCTTCGGCTTGTGCCGCGCGCGGTCAGCCAGCCCCACAATGTCCAGCGCCGTGCGCACACGCTTCTTGCGCTCCGCTGATCCCAGCCGCGTGAGCAGCAGCGGCATCTCGACGTTCTGCGCCGCAGTCATCGTCGGCATGAGGTTGTAAAACTGAAAAATGAATCCGATGTTCGCCGCCCGCCACGCCGATAGCTGGCTTTCCGACAGTTTCTCGATCGCCGCGCCGTCGAACCGGATGGAGCCTGCACTCGGTCGATCAAGTCCGCCGAGCATGTTGAGAAGAGTCGTTTTGCCCGAACCTGACGGCCCCATTACGGCGACGAAATCCCCCTCTTCTATATTCAACGACAGATCATTGAATATGGAGATCGTTTCACCGCCGCGCTTGTAGCTTTTCGCGAGGTTGTTCAGCTCGATCAGCGCCATGTTCGCCATGCCCCCCCTGCGTCCGCATCATGTGCTCACAACGCAATTTACAGTAACTCCGCCAATCAGCGCCTCCCGTCAGGCGACCGCTCCTATTGGCTTCGATCAAATGTCACCTTGGCCGCCATCTGCGGCAGAATGCGTGGGTCCTGAACCTTGAACCCAACCCGGACCTGAATCGTCGCACGATCGCGGTTCGCCGTTGGAATGATGGCAATTACGGCGCCTGGAATCTCCCAGTCGGTATAGGCGTCGAGGACAATTGTCGCGGGCTGGCCGGCCCGCACATCAGCGATTTGCCCTTCATTGACGTCGACCTCGACCTCGAGGCTGTCCATGTCGACCAGCGTCGCAACGCCGGTGCGCGTGAACTGCCCGCCGCCTGAAATCGGCGACAGGATTTCTCCGGCCTGAGCGTTTTTGGCGATGATGACGCCTCCGAAGGGCGCAAGCACCTTGTGGCGTTCGACAAACTCGGCCTGCCGCTGAGCAGCCACTTCAGCGACCCTGGCGTCTGCCTTCGCCGCCGCAAGGCGCGCCTTAAGCGCATCGGTTGCGGCAACGGCCGTATCCAGAGCCGCGCGTGATACTGCCTGGCTCTGTATCAGGAATTCGGCCCGACTACGCTGTGCCTGGGAGTCGATCAACTGGGCTTCCAGCGCTTCAATGCCGAGCCTGGCCGACGAGGCGCGCGCGTTCGCCAGCTGCAGGTCATACCGGGCAAGTTGATCGTCGAGTTGCGCCAGTAACTGACCCTTCTTCACGACCGCGCCTTCATCAAACAGCACCGCGGTCAGCCGGCCGGTGATGTCGACTGAAACTGTGGCCGAGGTTCGCGCCACGACATAGCCTGATGCAACCAGGCCCCCTCGGGGACGCTCTGCAGCTGCTGTCGCTGTGGCGCCAGAGCCGCCGAGCGTCGGCGGTGACGTCTGCTGGCTCGCCGTACGTGATGCCGTTGCGTCAGGCGATGGTCGGGGCCAGAACAGCACCAGCGCCATGACAACCGTCGCAGCCATCGACGCGCCGGCGATCCAGGGCCAGCCGCCGGCTCCGCCTGACTGTTCAGGCGCATTGCGATCAATCGACAATGATCTCAGTTTTTCTGAGGTGTCCATCAGCTAGCGCTACCTCGCATCCCCACCACACCGGTCTGCTGTTATTAGACAACAGACGACTGATTTCATAGCACGCGTTTCGTTGCCCATGCGCGGTTGATACGCGTCGCAGAGGAAAACGGATCGGCGCGAAATCTCGCCCCTTCGAATGGCGGGACCGCCAATCCGTCAAATCCCTCGAGCAACAGGCTCCGTGAGCAGATGGCCTGCCCTGTCACGGCGCGTCGACAGGCGACGTACGCAGTGAAAGCAACCCCGCAATGCTTGATGTCAGGAAGCACGCGCATCTTGTCCGAAACCTGGATGTGCTCGTTCCAGGCGCAAGTATGCGCTTTGACGACATTCGCCTCACAGGCGTCGTCGCCACTATGGCGGGACAATCCCGAACGAGCCCCTGAAAGAGGCCCCCAGAAAGAGCCGACGGCGAACCGGAACGCATCTCGCCAACGCGAGGCGCCGACGGAGCTGCTTGCATATTGTTCAACATTGAACTACATCGTTCGACGTTGAACTAAAGCAGCGTTGACCCGAACCAGCGAAGGCAAGCCCTCATGCGCATTCAGCAATTGTCAGCCTGCGCTCTTCTTTTTTTCCAGGCGTTCTTCATTTTTGCGCCGATCGCGGTCCTGGGCGGCGCCATCGATTGGCCAGCGAGCCTCGATTTCCCGCCGGAGCAGACCCTGCCGCTGATCCATGCAGAACAGGCTGCGGTGCGACTTGGGTATGGATTTTACCTCGCATGGTCGCTGGCCTTCGCAGGGAGCGCGGCGCTCATCGTCAGACTGGCAAGCGGCGACAAGGCGCTTCGCGCACTTTCCATGCTCGCGATTGCACTTGGCGTCGCATCGGCGTTGGCTCGCGCCATCGGCATCGTGCGATGGCTTTCCGCCTCGCGTGCACTGGCGGACGCCTACGCCGCTGCACCGGAGGGTTCGGTCGAGCGCGTTGCGATTGAAACAACGCAGACGGCGATCAATGCCTATGGCGGGACGATCGGCGAGGACCTTGGCGTGGGCATGTTTGCTGCGATGTGGCTGGTCTGCGTCGCCGTGCTGATTCTCAAGGACCGCGGACTGCCGTCCTGGCTTGGGTGGCTGGCTTTTCCGGTGGCGGCGGTGTCGTGCATGCCCTCGCTGGCGCTGGTCGGTATCGCATCCCCAGTCGATGTCGTCGTTGGAACAACGGGCATGCTGTTGTGGATCGCCGGCGTTGCGATCGTCCTGCTCGCCAGAGCCGTGCGGCCTGCGAACACCAGACCTGAAACCGTCCACGCCTGATCCTGGGAGCGAGCCGTCATGACAACACGTCGGGGAATTCTGAAGCTGGTTGGCGGGGGCGTGGTCCTCGCAGCCCTTGGGGGAACGGCCTTCTATGTCGCCAATGGCCCGTCTGATGAAGCGCGGGTTGCCTGGCGAGAAGCAGGAACGCCAGCGGAGTATCGCCGGCGCTTTCTGTCCTACGCCCTTCTGGCGCCCAATCCCCACAACCGCCAGCCTTGGCTGGTGCGTCTCGATGGCGAAGATGGACTGACGCTGTTCTGCGATCTTGATCGACGCCTGCCTGAGACCGATCCGTTCGACCGGCAGATTGTTCTGGGCTGCGGGGCTTTCCTTGAACTCCTGTCGCTTGCTGCGGCGCACGAGGGGTATTCCGCCGAGATCACGGCTTTCCCGGAAGGCGATCCAGCGCCCCGTCTTGACACTCGCGCGATTGCACGGGTGAGATTCGTCGCTGGCGCAGCGCAACCCGATCCAGCGTTCGCGGCGATAGGCATCCGGCGGACCAACCGCAACACCTACACCGAGCGCGACGTTGCGGCGGACCTGCTTGGCCAGCTTGACTCTGCAGGGTCGGTGCATGGCGCTGCGGCGCGGACAACGATGGAGACCAAACTCGTCGCCAGGCTGCGCGATATCACCTGGCGGGGGCACGAGACGGAATCGCTGACCTACAGGACGATGAAGGAAAGCGTCGACCTGATGCACATCGGCAAGGCCGAAGTTGCCCGGTGGCGGGACGGTCTTGTTCTGGAAGGTCCGATGATGGAGCTTTCACGCATGACCGGCATGCTCTCGCACGAGGCGCTGCTTGATCCAAAATCGGACGCGTTCCGCATGGGGCTGGACATGTACCGGCCCAAAGCCGCCTCGGCGCGCGCGTTTGCCTGGCTGATCAACGACCATACGGGACGAACAAGTGAACTGAATGCGGGTCGGGCCTATGCGCGGCTGGCGCTGAAGGCGGCCGAGCTTGGGCTCGCCATCCACCCCTGGAGCCAGACCCTGCAGGAATTCCCCGAGATGCAGTCGCTCCATGCCGAAGTTCATGCGTTGATTGGCGAAGGAAAGCGCGTGCAGATGCTGGTGCGGGCGGGCTATGCCGAACCGGTGATTCCGGCGCCGCGACGCGGGCTTGAGGCGCACATTCTCGACGAGGCACAGAGTTGAGCAAGAGCGAAGAGCTGACCCGCCTCTACTTCCGCATGTTCAACGAGATCGGGATCATCAGTCAGCTATCGTCAAACAGGCTGGAGCGTTTGCTGCCTCCCGGGATGTCGATCGCGCAGTTCAGCCTGCTCAACCATCTCGTCCGGCTGGGCGGCGCATGGGCGCCAAGCCGCCTTGCCCGGGCGTTTCAGGTGAGCAAGGGCGCAATGACCAATACCTTGCAGCGGCTGGAGGCCAAGGGCCTGATTCGCGTCGCCGTCGATCCAGATGATGCGCGTGGCAAACTCGTCGAGATCACGGATGCCGGCCGCAGGATGCGCGAAAAATGCATTCGCGCGACGGGGGCGGCGATGGGCGATATCGTCAAGCTTGTTCCGTCCGATGATGTAGGCGCCGTGCTTCCCTTCCTTGAGCACCTGCGAAAGACGCTGGACGAGAATCGCTGAGCACCAAACACGCTCAACGCTCCGGTGAGTTCGGCGTTGACCGGCATGATGCGCCCCCTGGACGTGGTCCGCCCTCAGGTATGTCTTCGGACTGGCCTGGTCCTGCCCCATTCTCCGGGCGAGCCGCCCTGCGATCTTTTCGGGCTGATTTGAGTTGGTCCGCAGACGGCTCCGGCGTCACGTTTTCCGAGGCTCGTGTGCGCTCGGACGTGGCCGCAATCAGGTCTCCATTCGGTGATGCGCGCCCGAACCCGCTGGCATGGCGGGTCCGCCGCTCGGACACTGCGTCGGCCTGCTGAAAATACCGGACGACTTCGCGACGACGAACGGGCTTCACCACTTTTTCCGCGGCGCGTCCTGCAACATCGTCTTGTCCAGCGTCAGATCTGCGACCCGACGCTTCAGCTTCACACTCTCGTCCTCAGGCTGCTTCAGCCGGCGGATCTTTTGGATACGCCCATCCCGGCGCATGCCTTCCTGCAGCGGCAGAACGACGCCTCGGACACGCCGAGACGGAGACAGATCTCCGCAACCGGTGTTCCTGCATCCGCCTGGCGCTGAGAGAACGCAATCTGCCAACGCGCCGGGCGGTTGATCACCGATGCAGGATTGCCAAAGACCGTCCCAAAATACGTGTCCGGCAGTTCGGCGGATCGACGTGGAAGAACTTTCCAGCATAGACTGTCAGTCGTGAAGGCTGGATAGACTGGACGAGCTCTGACCTACACGCTGGTACAGGAGGCTTTTCGTTGTCAAAGCGGCGGAAGTTCGAGATCGCAGGTCTCGCCTTGATCATTGGTCTGGCAACGCCGTCTGGCTCTGCGCAGGCAACGAAGCCTTCAGCGTCCTGCACGCGGGACCTGGCGATAAGTGTCGCGGTCAAGGCTTGCCCGGGAAAACCGACAGCAGCAACGCTTGAACAGAACGGGCGCTGGATCATCTTCATCACCGAACAGAACAGCTCGAAGTGGGTCGTCAAGGTCAACGGCAAGACCTGCAAGGTCGTGCCTATGAGCATGAAACGCGTCTCTTCCTGAGTTCAGAGACGCCCGCTCCCAGGCCAAGGTCATCTGGCCGCGCCAGCTACACCTTCGCATACGTCGCGCCGGGGATCTCGCCACAGGCCCTGAAGCAGTGGATCGGCGGCGATCTGGTCGGCGGTGAACCTCCGGTGCGCGGCGCCTAGCAACACATTGCACGCGTCTTTCGACAGCTCGCGCGGAGATTGCGTCAGGCGGCGGACATCCCACGCCTCACTGGCGCCAGACCTTGTCTCAGCTACGACACGCGCGCCATCTGCACTGAACCTTGCTTCAACCAGTGCTTCGCGCGAAGCAGCGAATGTCGCCAGCAAGTGTCCATCCTTGCCATCCCAGACCTTGGCGGTTCCGTCCCAGCTTGCGGTCACGATCCGACGCCCATCAGGACTGAACGCTCCGCTGGCGACGTGGTCAGTATGCCCGCTAAGTGTCGAGATCCGTCGACCATCTGCCGCGCTCCAGACAATCGCCGTGTTGCCTGCGCAGGCTGTAACGACAAGTGCGCCGTCGGCGCTCAAATTTGCCTGCAGGATCATCTCCCCGGCCCCTCCGAGTGAAGTCAGAAGACGACGGTCGCGCGCACTCCTCACCGCCGCAGTCCCGTCGCTGTTCACTGTCACGATCCGGCCGCTGCCCGGTGCGAGTGCAACGCCTGTTACTTCGTCCGGAACTCCCGCACCGACTGGAACGATGCGGCCATTGCTTGCCTTCCAGATCTTGGCAGTCCCATCCTGACTTGCGGTGGCAATCTGCCTGCCGTCGGGGCTGAACGTCGCGCTGCGAACGACAACATGGCCGTGAAGCCTCGCAATCTGCTGTCCATCGGCGACACTCCAGATCCTTGCCGTTCCGTCATTGCTGGCCGTCACAATGCGTGTGCCGTCGGCGCTGAATTCTGCGCGCCAGACCAGATTGCGGTGACCACTTAACGTCCAGACAAGCTGTCCGTCAGCCGCAGACCAGATACGCGCCATCCAGTCATCGCCGGCGGTGACGATGCTTTTCCCGTCCAGCGAGAACTCTGCACTGCGCACCTCCGCGTCGTTGCGGCCAAGAGATCTGATCAATCGCCCGGTTCGTGCGTTCCAGACCTTCGCCGTCCCGTCCGCGCTGGCCGTCACGATACGGACACCATCCGGTGAGAACGCCGCCGCATGCACCCCTGCCGTATGCCCCCGCAACGTCGTGATCAGGCGCCCGTCGTCGGCTGCCCAGACCCTGGCTGTAGAGTCATCGCTTGCGGTAACGATCCGTTCGCCGTCTGGCGAAAACGCGGCGCTCATGACTTCAGCTGCGTGACCGGCGAGGGTTCGCACGAGGCGACCGTCCCGGGCATCCCAGATCCTGGTGGTGGTGTCGTTGCTGGTCGTAACCACCTGCAGTCCATCTGACGAAAACATGGCGCTGGAAACGCCATCACCATGACCTGCGAGTGTCGTCAGAAGGCGGCCGTCGCTCACCCGCCAGATCTTCGCCGTCTGATCGTAGCTCGCGGTTATTGCAAGCAGACCGTCGGGACTGAACCTTGCATCAAAAACAGTGTCGTCATGATCGACAAGGGTGACCAGGAGGCGACCATTGGCGGTGTCCCAGATCCTGGCGGATCTGTCGGAGCTGGCGGTGATCAGGCGTTGGCCGTCATTGCTGAACCTTGCGTTCCAGACCTGATCGCCATGGATCAACGCCGGCAGACTCTCACCGGCCTCCTGCATGGCCCGCGCGAGTACATTCTCATGATCGCGCGGGCTTCCAGGTGAGAGGCGCAGTCCGGCCAGCGCATATCTTGCGGCCAGAATTTCGTCGCCATTCTGATTGATCTCGTCATCGGCGCGCTCTGCCAGAAGACGCACCAGAGTCTCCCGCGCCTGTATGCCGGAAACAATGGCGGCTCCGGCCAGGCCTGCGAACAGCACGCTCAACGCAGCCAGACCTGCGACCAGAACCCTCAGCCGCGCAGTGGATCGGCGTCGGTCGCGTTGCCAGATGTCATCGAAATCGACACCCAGCATTCCAGCCGCCAGACGCGCGCATGCACGGGCCCGATCCTCCCTGCGCAAGTCCAGGCCAAGAGGTTCGATCGGAAGAGCGTCCGGATCATCAAGATCGGCCGCAGCGCGCAATGCCGGGGGGAAGCATTCCGTCTCGGGATCGCCCGAATTGGGCACGCCATCGATGATCACTGCGAACACGCCGCGCGCGCGACCCGAGCGCCGGAATTGCAGGATCTCGGCATTCACCCACTTCGAACGGGCTGAACGCGGCGAGCAGAGGACGATCAGGTTCTGGGACTTGTTGATTGCATCACTGACGGTCGCTGCAATATCTGCCGCTGCCGCCATCTCTTCGTCGTCGCGGAAGAAGCGTCCAAGGCGGCTCGAACCGTTCTGGGCTGCCCCTCGGCCGACCGGAACCGAGTAGGTTTCCAGCCAACCATGGAGTCGCTTGGCCCACGCCTTGTCCTGCTGCGAGTAGCTGATGAAGGCCCGATAGTGTTTATCCGGCCCGACCAAAGTCGCCCTCACCCAGAAATGCTGCCCCCGATGCGGCCTGCACGTTAGCTGTCGGACCTGCATGAGTCGACGTCGCCCGCGAGTGACCGCAAAGGGGGCCGGCCTGCCCTGGCGGCGCCGGCTTGCGACCGGCTGGTCGCTCCAGACCGGCCGTTCCGGGCCACCGGCTCGAACCGTCTGGACGTCGCCGACAACGCTCATACGTGATCTTGTGCCCCTCGAAGCCTGAATCGACCTTCTGGCCGCGGACATGTAGTCCTGCGGTTCATAAGAGCGGGGTCGGGCGTGCCGGCAACTGCGGCAAACAGCGATCTCAAGGCCTTCGGCGTCGCGCCACGCCAGAAGCGGCCAGAACAAAGGGCGGCTCACCGAACGACACGCGCAGCTGCATCGTTCTCAAATTGCGACATGGCGGTGACGCGCCGGCTCCGGCTCAGAATTCCGACGACGGCCAGCATCTGCAGATCCAGCCATGAGGCCGACACAGATCGCCGCAAACGTAGCGACCGCGGCCGTCCGCAGGGGATAGTCGGCAAGGCTGTGCAAGAGCACGAGCCCCACCGCGACGGTTGCAGCCTTTCGCAGGCGGATGGACTCGCCGGACTACAACGAATTCTACTGTCGACACGCGATGGACCACTACGCCGGCTGGAAGTTCAATATTGCCGGATCCACCTGGTTCCATTCTCTGGCGCGGTCTGGCCTCAACGGTCCCCCGTCGCCGGAGGAAGCGGACAATCTGCGCAGTCTGGCTCCGTTCGCCAATCGCGCCTCGCTTGTTGCACGTCAGCTGCGCGAGACACGCGTGCAGGGAATGGTCGATGGACTTGCTGCTGCTGGCCTGTCGGCGCTCATCATCGATCAGGATGGACGTGTCGGACTTGCAACGCCGGGATCAGAGCGCCTTTTCGGTGATACTTTCGGTGTGAAGCAGCGGATGCTCTGGACGACCGATTTGCAGGCTCAGGCCAATCTCAATCTCCTGTCTCAGATTGCGAGACGACGGGCGTCGACGGAATTGATCCCCAATGTGGTCATTCGTCGACGCGATGGGCGACGCCCGATTCTCATTCAGACTGTGCCTGTTCGCGGTGTGGGACTGGATGTTCTCCCTGGCGCCCGGCTTCTCGCGATCCTGATTGACCTCAACGCCGATGGCTCGGCGCCGAACCAGCAGTTAAGACAGCTTTTTGGGCTCTCGCTGGCAGAGGCGCAGGTAGCAGCGCTCCTTGCAGAGGGATCGAGCGTAGCGGAAATCGCTGTCGCGCGTGGTGTTGAAGAAATCACTGTGCGCGGCCAGCTGAAGGCGCTCTACCGAAAGCTGGATGCAAACCGGCAAAGCGATGTTGTCAGGCTCGTCGAGCGGTTGCGCCCGACAATGGGACACATATCCAGGCTGCGATGACAGGCCCGGAAGGCGGATCACCACAGCAGTCAGGCTCGCCGCGCGATCTGTTCGACCAGGGGTAGCTCGCACGCATCCGGGTCCGGGCGCACGAAGGAGCCCTGGGCCTCCCCGGGGAGCCCGCCGCCACCTTTGACCTGAACCTGCCGCATGCCTCCCGGACGCTGCGGCAACAGGGCGCCGGTTTCCCGGCGCCCCGAAGGTTTCCGGCCCTGGGTTGGGGGACGGGCCATCGACGTTGACACCGTTCCACATCAGGAACGACGTCGCAATATGCCCCCCATATCGCGACAGGCCGGCCCCGTCGCGACACGCCGCAAGACAGCCAGACTGGCGTGTCTGCACAACGCTGTCTGAGTGAAGACCCTGTCCTCTTCACCGACAGGACGGGACGAGGCCGATCGCCTTGCCTTGCGCGTCTGCTACTCTTTCGGGGCGATGCCATGCCAGTCCTGCGCCTCGCGCATGTGCGGATGCCGACGCCAGGAACAGGACAGCGAGCCGCACTCAAAATCGCGGCGGCCATCACCCAAATGGGGGTTACGGCAACGTGTCGAATCCGGGCTTGAAGCAGTGACCTGCCTCCGACAGCACAATCATCACGTCCGGCCACTGGAACTATCGACCTGAACTGCGTCGCTGGATTTCGACCACGGCAGGCACGGCTTGAGACTGAGACATCGACGCCATGCCAACTTCATCCGGAACATTTGCGCTGCTGCTGGATCTCGCAAAGGAAAAGTCTGGCGAAAAGCGACGTGACCTCCTGATCCAGCTGACCGATGTTTTCCTTGCTCGAACAGCCTCGCGCACAGAACGTGAGGCCGCATTGTTCGACGAGGTTGTCGCTGCAATCGCATCCGACCTCGAAACTCGGGTCCGCGTCGAACTTGCCCGAAAGATCGCGGTCTCGGATGCCCCTGTCAGCAGGACGGCGCGTCGCCTGGCCATGGACGTCATCGAGGTCGCGCGTCCCGTGCTTGAACGGTCACGGGCTCTGGATCAGCGCGACATCCTCGATGTGATTGACCAGAAGGGGCAGGACCACCTGCTTGCCGTGGCCAGGCGACCTGACATAAGCGAGGCGATATCGAGCGCGCTGGTCAGTCGTGGTCAGGACCGCGTTGTTTTCGCACTGCTCGAGAATGACTCGGCTCGTCTCGATCGCAGCACCTATGAACGTGTCGCAAACCGCGCGGAGGCGAACCCGGTTCTGCACGCGCCCTTCGTCAGGAACAGGAATGTTCCGCTCGACCTGCTCAACTTCATCTTTCTGCAGGTCGGCGCCAGCCTGCGACATGAGATATTGCGCAGGTTTCGCGCGGTCTCGGCCGAAGAGCTCGACGCTGCGCTTCAGACCAGCATGACCGAACTGTCCGTCGCCTATGACGCCCTGCCGACGGACTATCCGGCCGAGGCCGAGGCAATCACGCGGATTGACGCGAAAGGCGCGCTGCGACCACCCATCCTGATCGACTTGCTGCGCGAGGGGCGGCGCACGGCTTTCCTGATCGCGTTCACCCGACTGGTCGGGATCGAGTTCAGCCTGGCGAACCGTCTTGTGAAGGCTCGGGACATCGACGCCCTCGCCATGCTCTGCCGGTGTGCCGGGTTTGACCGCGCCCTGTTCGTCACGCTCTGCCTGACGATCGGCGGCAAGGATTATGGCATGAGCAGAGCGGAAGCCTTTGGTCAGCTCTACGAGCAGGTGCCGGTGAGTGCAGCGCAGCGGGCGATCCGTTTCTGGAAGGTCCGGGCATCCCGATAGGCGCGACGCTGACAATGTGGTGAGGGCCGGATATAGGCCGCTTCCGGTTGTGGGCTGTTTTGCGGGACGGGATTTCTCTCGCCAGAAAATCCATAACGCATTCAAATCGTTATGAAATCCGCTGGCAGTCCCTAGG
>Ga0075163_10001373_pt1 | contig 32645 bp, 27 predicted proteins | sample JI1023141ADNA_FD_71478 | JGI IMG/M metagenome (GOLD analysis project Ga0075163, IMG submission 71478) | Wastewater effluent complex algal communities from Wisconsin, to seasonally profile nutrient transformation and Carbon sequestration -... | ecosystem: Engineered > WWTP > Effluent > Algae...
CCCGCGCAGCCCAGCAGCGGCTTCGACGAGCGCCGCCTGCGCGACACCATCGGCCAGCTCACCTACGGCCTCTGCGCCCTGCACGCCGCCGACAAGGTCCACTGCGACATCAAGCCAAGTGAGGGCGAACAGTGTCTCTCTCGTCGGAAAACGGGCGATGCGAACGGGTTGCGGACATGTTGCGGATAGCTTGCTGAGTATTTCTTGGTTTTACTCAGACTTCCGACGGAGTCAGACGAGAATCCTTTCGGAAGCAACCCAGCGGCGGATTCATAGCATGGCGGGATAGAGATGCAAGTCTGTTTACAACATCCCGAGGAACCTCAAGGCGGCAAAGTGAAGTTGCTAGAGCAGACTCAAGAGATTACGCAGCCTGGGTTTCAGAGTCGTCATCATCTCGACTTGCCCGCCTGCGTTTGCTCTTCTGCTGAATCCCCGGTGGGGCAACCTCGGGGTGATTCGACATGTCGCCAGTTCCAATGACCGTATTCAGCACCGCCACGATGGTCGAGGCCAGATCCGATTTTTCATGTTCGAGAGCGGCAATCCACTTCTTGATCTGGCGAGGCGTCATGGCCTTCAGTGTCTGCTGACTGTCCGCCGAGCGAGCGGCAGCGATGTCTTTCCCGGTCAGTCTGACCGAGCGCTCTGGAGACTTAGCAGGCTCGGTCGTCTGGGGCTGCACTTCCCCTTTCTTCGTCTGGATTTGATTTTCTAGCTTGGCTGCCAAGGTTTTTTGCTCGGGCTGCGTCATCTTGCGGCCGATGTCGAGCGCTTCGCGCATGGGCATTTGGTTTGCATCGACTAGCGCTTGAAGTTTCGGATCCAGAGTCAGCAGGGCCGCGTAGTTCTCTACCTGGACCCAAGACTTGAGGCCCATCGCCTGGAGCGCGAGATGTTTAGGAGTGCAGGACTTGATATAGTTGTCCGCCTTGTACGCTAGGTCGAGCGGGGTCTCCACTTTGCGGCAGCGCTGGGCGATGTCTCGAATCATCACCGCCCCCTGTCCATCCACTGGTTTCAACTCGAAACGCACTCGAATAAACTCTGATTCGTCAACGCCACTCTTCCGGAGACTTTTGTTGGCCTCTCTCGCCTCTCGGGTGCGCGTACGGCCATCGCAGGCGACGAACCATGAGCCAGGCCGGTTCATCATGGCCTCAAAAACGCCTTCCTCATTTTTCTCTAGGATGACGACTGAAATCGGCTGAATCACGCCAACCCGTCCCTTGGACGGAGCTGGCAACGACATCAGCATGGCTTCGATGTGCGCCGGATTTAGCGGCTCCGTGATGTCGTGGGCAAAGTATGGATGTAATTCAGGATGGCTCTCTAGGTCCAGGTCACGCGGACCCATCTCCTTACACTTCTTCGGCCATACCAGCGTAATTCGCTCTGGTTCACAAGCATAGATGTTGCCCCTTGTAGTGCCGTCAAGTTCTCGTGCCATGGTTCTTCTTCTCCCCCTTCCGCTGCACGGAGTCCTTTTTAGACTTATCTATAGTGGATTTCCTTTGCCGGCGTTTTCAATCCAAACCCCTGAGCGCTCTATTCAAGGAATATGCCAGCTGTAGTGGGACAGCTGGCGCTGCGTAACAATCTCCAGATTAACGACCTTTACCCAGACTTGGAGATAGAGACCTCAGTTGATGTTCCGATTCCAATCTCCGATTCCGATCAGAAGCAGAAATCTGGACTGGGCTGAACGGGAGCTGCGGCTGAATCGGCGCTGTCGTGCCGCTTGAGTGCTACACCAAAAACGCCGTTTTTGAGTCACCCCCATGGAGAGCTTCGGCCTGAATGGTGGATCCTGTAGTTCCAAGGGGTTAGGCCGAAAAAACCGTTTTTTGCTGCTCGGTCGGCAGCAGACAGTTTGGGGATTCGTCCATCCGCTGAATGCTAACCAGCAGGGTCCTCCGTTCAGCGCCAGCGCATGCCGCGTTGGACCGGGGTCGCGGTCAGGCCCACCCATTGATGCGGCGCCAGCTCACAGTTCGGTAGTACGGCGCACGGCGGTGTCATCCCTGCCACCTTGTAGCCAAACCAACCTATTGACCATACTCGCCCCCTACGGTAAAAAGCCTGTCTGAAGCGACAAAAGCCATCCCCCGCTGACCACTGTACGAACCTGCTCGCTGTGCGGGGGTTCCCCAGAATTGTCATGATGGATGCAGTGGATCCTTTTTAGGCCGCTGCTAACGGTGGTTGCCAGCGGCCCAACAAGTATGCAAGAGTAACGCGCATGCGCCTCGGTGATGATTCGTTAATGTTTATCCATCTAGCAGATATGCATTTTCGAGCAAACAGTAATGGTCAATTTGATTTAGATCATGATATCCGCAATGAGCTGCGACTTGATCTTCGAGCTCTGACCGATGCCGGGACACGCTTTTCGGGCGTCTTTATATGTGGAGATATTGCATGGTCCGGTATGAACGCTGAATACCAGATCGCATCGCAATGGCTTGACAGTCTATGTGATAACGTCGATTGTCAGAGGGAATCAGTATGGGTGGTTCCTGGTAACCACGACATAGACAGAAATATAGTCAAAAAGAGTCAGCATTTGGCTGATGCTCGCAGTATCATCCGAGCATCAAGCGATCACTCAAATGCGCTTCAGAAAAGGCTTATTGATAAAGAATTAGCACAAAATGTCTACTTCAGTCCACTGAGTGGCTATAATAGTTTTGCATCAAGGTATCAATGCGGAATTTCCGCGCATAATCCCTACTGGGAGAAACGTGAGAACCCATTTCACCTCAATGATGGATCAAGGCTAGTGGTGCGCGGAATGACATCCGTGCTTCTCTCTGACGAGAATGATGATAAAGGCGCTAATAAACTTGTACTCGGAGCAATGCAGACCATCTGTCCTCGTGACCCCGGAGTAACTTGGCTGAGTTTGTGCCACCATCCGCCAGACTGGTTACATGATCACGATGAGGTCGATGACGCACTTAAGACCCGCGTGCATGTCCAGTTGTTTGGACACAAGCATCGGCAGCGTCTAGATGTAACGGAGCGGCACGGGTTCACTTCCCTTCGGCTGGGAGCTGGGGCACTCCATCCAGATCGCAGTGAGCACGGCTGGGAGCCTCGCTATAATTTGTTAGCGCTCCGCGTCGAGGGAAGCCCCACTCAGAGACGCCTTCAGGTTACGGTCAATGCCCGGCGGTGGGATTCTCAGTCTGCGCGCTTTAGCGCCGATGGACAGCCGACGGTACGATTCTTGCCGCTCGACCCTTGGTCCCCTCCGGCAGTAGTAGAACCGAAGGAGTCTCCGGCCAACGTAGCTCTTCGCAAGGCTGAGTCCTTTAGCATACCCGAAACCGGGCACAGAGTAGCCTCAGAGACCGATGTCCCCATGGATCCCTACCGCCGCCTTGTCTATCGCTTCTTCACGCTGCCCCAGTTGGACCAGCAGCGAATCATAGGCGAACTGGGTCTGGCTAGCGACTCAGATCAGAGTCTGGATAACCCCACTCGCTATGCTAGATGCGTGGCGAGGGCACGAGAACGAAGCCAGCTTGCCCAACTCTGGGACGCTGTCGAGCGCAGCCATCCAGAGGCAAGCACGACACCAAATCCCTTCTCGCACACATAAGGAAATCGTCATGGATCAACAGTTCGTTGATAGCTACCGGCAAGCCACTCTGGAACGGGACGACAAGTTTCTTCGTGGGCGCTGGAAGCTGGTCGCCGAGGTCTCTTCAAAGCTGTCAGCATCAGGTGCCCTAGAACTGATTCGAGTATGCCTGGATTTGCCGAGCTACGATCGTTCTGCGATCGCAACTCTCCTCGATGCAGTCAAAGATCCAGGCCCACAATACGCTCGCCCAGAAATTACCTTGGAACTGCGTTTGTTGGCGGGAATTATCGTTGAGCGATTTCTCCATGAGCCATTATTGCGCACTACGCGTATCGCCGATTTGACAGCAGCCGCGCTCCTATGCAGCAGAAAATGGCAACCTAACATCACGGTGGCACGTCCTTTAACTCCCCTTGCTGAAGCGGCATTTCAGCAAATATCTGAACGGGCTGTCATGGTGCGACGATTGCCCAGCGAGGCACCAAGAATTGATCTGACAATGCCTACATTACCGACTATAGCGATCGCTGAGAAAGAAGTTAAGTACGCGTTTGAGATTCCCGTGAAAGTTCAAGACCGCTATGGTGAAGTTCAGATTCAGAAGACTCCATTTTCGTTGACTATAAAAGAGGTTGACACCGCATCGCTGTCAGAATGGAGCAAAGAAGCTAGCAAGAAATTGCAGCAATATGCGAATGACGTTATGACATTAGTTAATAAAAAATTTCAAGAAGCAATCCTTTTACTCCCATCAATTCGGAGTATTCTAACAGAAGAGAATAATATTCTATGGTGGCTTTTTGGAGAAGCAAGCAACACGTCTAAGAAACAGTTTTCCAAAATTAGCCTACCGATATTGTACATTGTAATTGCCAACGAGCTAAACTCGCTAACGCAGCAGACTCCTGGCCCGTCGGCAGCGATGGCTTATATCGACCGAGCCTTACGGAGCGGGCGAAGCAGCTTGCCGGATGCCGCTACTATTGCTGAACTCGTCGCTGTTGTTTCCGCAGATCATCGGCCAAGCTGGCAAAAACTCATGCGACCGCAACTCGCCGACTTGTGCCCCATCATGCAGTCCATCTGTGCTGGGACGGACATGTCGGCCAAGGAGTCTGGACGCTATGCGATGGAACTGCCTGCTACTGAGTTCACATTCCAATTGTATCAGGAACTGATCCTTCATCGTCTTCATCGAGAGGTGGTGGGCTGATGGCACAATGGAGCTGCAAACAAAAGGGATGCTCTGTCGCCAGCAGTGGTCGATGCGTTGACGGCATTGAGCCTCCATCAGGGTGTCCACACATCGTTCAAGTGGCAGCGGGCAAGGCGACGGTGAGCACCAAGGCAGCAGGGCGGACGCTGCGGTTGCCGGGCGGCGGAGTTCTAGACTTCGACCAGGCCAGCAGCATCCTACGGGCTGAGCCGGGGAAAATCCTGCTCGTGGCGGGCGCACAGCGCAGCGGAAAGACGACGTTACCCCTAGCGATCTATGAATTGTTCAATAAGGGGCCATTTGCTGGTCTTCACTTCGCCGGCAGCGAGACCCTGTTCGCATTCGAGAGCATGTGTCATGCGGCGCGAGTTCGCTCTGAAAACGACAGCCCAGATACGCTACGTACAGAGTTCGAAGCTGGGACTCACTTCTTGCATCTGAGGCTTATCCGCGATGGAGATATACGACAGCCGTTCAATCTCCTGTTTGCCGACTTGTCAGGCGAACATTACGAGAACGCCTGCAATTCCACCGAAGACTGCAAGAAGATTCCCATGCTACGCCGTGCAGATCGCATATTGCTCATGCTGGATGGTAAGCGGCTCAAAGTGCCGGCTGAGCGTGCAAAGGTTTTTAAAGAAGCGCGTGGAATGTTGGGAAGTGCGCTAGACGCAGAGATGCTGACTGCATCGTCGCAGGTGCGTGTACTTTTCGCGAAGTGGGACCTACTCGCGGACGATACTGCGGCGCAATCCTCTCTACAGCAAATCGAGGACCGATTGGCGGCAGAGTTTCGGAGCCGAGTAGCCAGGTTTGAGTTTGCCAAGGTGGCAGCTCGCCCTGAACTCCCTACGGCAGAGGTGCCGCTTGGTCACGGACTGGCAGAAATCTTAGGCGATGCTTCCTTCCCGCCAGAAACGCCTGTTCCTCTGCCCTTGAGACTGCCGGTTCCAGTGAGTGACCGACAGGCTGATCGGTACCTTGCTCTACGCTTGCCGCATCTGTGCAAGGAGGTTAAAGCGCCATGAGTACTGCCAAGCAACTCCTGCTCATGGGTCTGCCAGAGACTGGCAAGACCACCCTGGTTGCCGCTCTCTGGCACCTCGTCGAGTCGAAGGAGGTTGAACGAATCCTGAGCCTTCAGCGGTTGGAGGGAGATCGGACAGCCCTAAACCAGCTCCGCGATCTGTGGATGAATGCAACGGCTCCCGAGCGAACAGAACAGGATACCGCCCAGCCAGTCGTCCTCCAGCTTGTCCCTACGGCGGGTGGAGCCCCATTCTCTCTGCACATCCCAGACATGGCTGGCGAGACATATCGCTCTCAGTGGGTGCATCGGCAATGGACTCAGGAGCACGCGGAGCGAGTGGAAAAAGCTGACGGCATCCTGCTCGCCATACACACCAAAATACGCAAGCCGACGCTGCTCTGCGAAATCCAGTCCGCATTCAACGGGGAGCCGCCCCAACCACCAGCAGGCAAGAAGACTGGGAAGCCAGCCGCAGTCCGCGCATGGGAGCCTGAGCATGCATCAACCCAGGTCATGCTGGTCGATCTGCTGCAATTTGCGCTTGCCGCACGCACGGGCCGGGAGCCGCTGCGGGTGGCCGTCCTATTTACCGCCTGGGATCTTGTACCGGACCCTGTTCCCCAGCCTGAGGACTGGCTTGACCAAGAACTGCCTCTGCTTGCGCAGTATTTGCACTCGAATGCGGGACTGTTGACCATCCGATGCTACGGGGTTAGCGCGCAAGGCGGTGACTACACCAAGGCAGCCGAGAGACGAGCGCTTGCCGATCAACTACTGCACTCAGAGCGAATTAAAATCACTGGGCCGGGCTGCGCACCTCACGATCTGACTGCGCCAATATTTTGGCTGCTCGCATAACCGATGGAGCCGCTCATCGTCCATCAGGCGCTGTACGGATATCGCGACGGCCACAGGCTGCTCGCTAGCTCTCGCACGCTTCCCTCGGACGCTGCTCGTTCGTTGCTGGTGTTGAGCGACCGCTCTGGCCCAAGCCTGCCCTCCGCTTTTGACGGTTATCTCACCGCAACCTCGCTGCCCGACCTTCCAATCTACGCGCTGTGCCGCACGTATGACGCACCCGAGCTGCCGAGGCCGGGCTGCGTATATACGCACGCACTCTTGATTGAATGGGCTGACCTGTCACGACTGCCTGACTTGCGCTGGCTCGCTCGGTTGCACCGACGCCCACCTGCTCAGCCGGATGATACAGCCTACCTTGAGCCGCTCCATGCGGTACCTGAGCCGACTCAGAAATCTGAATGGAGCCGCGCCGCAGCCGAGAGCTTGCTAGCAGCGCTCTACGCATCACCGCAGCGCGCCCTAGTTCTACCGGCTGATAATGGAGCACAGTGGGAGTCACTCGTCTTGGCGACATGGTCTCAAATGTGGCCACGCTTAAGGCGGCACTTCAGATTCTCAACGGGCAGCATGTCGCTTCGCGGTCAGGCACGACGTGAATTTGACCTGCATATTGTGCCTCGTGCCTCCGCGCAGCGAATGAAGGGAGATATGCGCGAGCCTTTGGACTGGGTTGACCTCGACGTACCGCCACGAAAGGACCCGCCTATGTGGCTGGGTTTGGCTACAGAAGATCTCGCCCGTGCAGAGCGAACGCCGCTGCGTAACTTTCTGGTTCAGCACACCGTTGATATTGAACCCCGGCGTAGTCTGTTTCCACTGCTTGCCGATGCGTTCGCACTAATTTCGGGGCGAGCAGACAGCGACTGTGAAACGAGCTGGTTCGACGTGGTAGAAACTGTGGCGGACTCATTCCCTCAAGCTACAGAGGCGTGCCGCCTTAAGCAGACTCTGCTTGGAGCTAGTGAACCCGATTCGGACAGACTCGAATCCGCGCGATTGTGGGCTCTTGCACGAACGCAACACGCCGCAGCATTTGATCCCATCTCACTACAGTTATCGGAAAGAACTAATAACATTTTTCACTCCGGTCGTCAGTTTGGTCTTGAACTTCTATCGCATTTGCTCGCTGAGCCTCAGCTTAATTCTATAGGTCAGCACATCCTTGAAGTATGCGCCAACCGAATTAACCAATATGAATTGACACTCCTTGAGAAGGAGCGATCGGGTTCGATCAGGGCACTACTAACTTACAATTTATCACTCGCGACGCTACCCCAGGCGTGGCAGTGTTCAGATCAGGAACAGGCCGAACTGATTCGGGTGATTGCCAATAACCCTGATTCTCACAGTACTCTACTGAGCTATGAAATAGCTAAAGCAATCATTCTTCATGCGAATGCAAAACTCGCGGACATTGCCATTGATTGTATGGGGCAGCTTATCAGTGACGTCGCCGTGAGGTTGTTATCGGGAGAGATTGACAACAGAGCGTGGCAGTCGGCGTTAGAGAGAAATCCATCATTACTCATTAATTGGATCAGAGAAAACAAGCATGCAGACCAGCGGCAGCTTGTCTTTGTGATTAAGTTGTTATCTCCCCAAGAACCACTTGTTCGCGAAGTTCCTGTGAATCATTGGCTAGATCTAATTTCATATGTCAGCAAGTTAACTCTAGCCAAGAGATATGTTAATCCATTCTTGCTGTCACTCGGCCTCCAGAATATTCATGAACAGGGTGCCCAGTTATGCGCCTCTACGTTCGCCGATGCCTGGTATGCGGTCGATGATCAAGACATGCCGACGGAGTCCTGGAAACAGTTACAGTCAGTTCTGCCCGGAGATGGCTTTCTAGATACGAAACGGAAAAGAAAGGAGCGCCTAGCAAAGGCTCTTATCGGTAGCTATATGCGATACAATTGGCCACCGGAGCAGTTTCTCCATACACTAAGATCACCGCAACTACTCGAAGACGTTGCGGATGCAAACAGTAGTCTCTGGGAGCCATCTCCATTCCTAAAATCCATCGCTAGAGAGGTCGATTCTGATCGGCTTCGGGCGACCGCTGAGCAATGGCGTGTCATCAAGAAGTGGATATAAGGACTGGCTGGCGTACTCAAGGACAGTTTTGCAGAATTTCCGCTCCATCGCGACCGTGATCCTTTCAACATTATCCTGACATCATCACCTGGCTCCGGCGAGGCAAGCAATCATGACCATCTGACAGTAATCGTGGGATGGGCTACCGCATTTCACGATGCTAACCACCTACAATACTGCTCAGCATACAGTCGTATTGTCCGAGTCCGATCCGTACCCCTTCAATCATTTATGCCGCCATCGGCGGAACCGGCCTGAACCGAGATAATGCAAGCGCCGCCTACTGGGACGCCGAGGAAGCACCAGATGGGCCGGACCTGGAGGGCGTTGGGTTGAGCTTGGCCAAATACTGGTTGAAGACATCGACCCCGCCGGCAGCCGCTCCCTTGGTGGTTCCGAGGAGCGTCGGAGCGCTGGCAAGCGCCTTGAGCGATTCGCTGTCTGGGTCGGGCAGCGCTTCCCAGAAGTACCGAGCGGCCGTACCAGGGGGATCAAAGTAATAGGTCGCCTTGAACCGGTTGGGATCGACTGAGGCGATGACCCGCATGTCTCGCAAGACCGGAAAAGGCGGCAGATTCTCCGCGTAGTAGGCGGGGAAGATGCACTCAAAACGGATTTTGAACAGCAGGCTAAAAAGGCGCAACGCCTTATCGACGTAGTCTCGAAAGTCCAATCGGCGCTGCTGCACCATCCGGTCAAACTCCGCATACGATTGACGGTTCTGCGGTAGCGGATGCTGATTCTCCCAGGTCCAAGCGGAGAACCCGCGGTATACGTCTCGATCGATCAGTTCATTGATCGGCGTGGCCTGCGGCGGTCCGACACTCGCCAGCTGTCCGCCACCGATGGCAACCGCCAGCTCAATGAGCGCGGCCAAGACCCCGCCGACAACGGGGATTTGTGACACGCCGATCGAAACAGCGTGAATGGTGCTCGTGAAGTTCTTGTTTGCCGCCTCGCGGTCCTGCTGCCACTGGGCTGTGAGCCGCTTTTGAATCTCGGGATCGGCCGGCGCGACCGTTTGGCGCAGCTTCTTCAGCGCATCACGGCACTTGTCGCGCAGCTCTTGCACCTTCGGCAGGATGTCCGCTGGCCAGGCCGGACAATCGCTGTCTGGTGGAAACGGTTCACCCAATAAGTCACTGATCTGCTTGAGAAGGCTTTGCTGGGTAGGTGGCGTGAGTTGCTGCGGTGCTGCGACTTCCGGCATTTGGTCAAACGTTGGGGACACATCAAAGTGGATAATGAGTGTTTCCGGCCAGCCACTAGGTACTGCGCCAAGGTGAGCTTTGGTTTGTTGGCCTGGCGTATTGCCACCTATGATCCAGGCTTGGCCGCCCGGATCCAGTACGATATCTCCATCAAAGACACGAGGAAGGGTTTCACCTAATGGCGTTGGCTGCGCTTGTCCGCTCATAAAGGAAATGATAACATATTGACTATTGGGTGCTCTGTTCTCGGCGCTTTGTAGTGCAGAGAGTTTGATTGGAGAATTCATTGGCGCGTAACTATGTGATTAGGAACGGAACCAGAGCGAATGCAAACGAGATCGCCGCGCTCATCAATCGTAGCGTCGGTTCGTGTGTAACACCGGCGTTTTGCTCGGCGCTCTGCCACTCCCATCTCGCGCACACCTTGGTCGTCAAGCGGTTACCCTCGTTCGCGGATCGTCTGGCAGGCATTCCTGAAAGGACGGTCGCCGTGATGTCCATGCAGCTCGTTCCTGGCTACCAGCTCGGCAAGTCCAGTCCCGAGACCTTCGAGAAGTTTTGGTTTTCTCGCATTGCCCTCATCAGCTACTTGGCCGTCGATGAGCAGGAGCGCCGGCGAGGTTGGAGCCGTCCACTCATCGAGCGAGCAGTTCGGTGGGCACTCTTGCAACATGCCTCTCATGTTGCCGCGGTTGCCTGGACGCCTGCGATAGGAGTCCAGTCGCGCGATATGCTGCTTCGCGCCAACTTCCAAGAGCTGGCAGCGCTGCCGATGCGGAAGCTCCAGCCGCAGCGGCTCTGCAACGTGTGTTTGGGAACTTGTAACTGCCAGGGCGTGGTGCTCGTCCGCGAGCTGAATCCGGCCGCATGGTCTGAATACCAACGGCAGCATCCCACCGGGAAGCGTTAGCGTGCTTTTCTAGAGAGCGCCGGCCTTCGGTTCATTGGGGGCACTATGACTTTGATTCGTCCCGACGGTTTGGTGATTGCCAACTATGGCGGCGGTGTGAACTCGGTCACGATGCTGATCGTGCTGGCGCAGCAAGAGGTGCGGCCAGTCGCGGTCCTGAGTGCGGATCCTGGGCACGAGTGGCCAGAGACCCACGAGTATCGAGAGACCGTGATGAATCCGTGGTTACAGGCTCACGGCTTCCCAACCGTCACGGTTCTTTCGCGAGCCGGCGAAGCTCGCTATCGAAAGCGTGCGCTGGCCTGCGGTACATTGGGCGACGAATGCTTACAAAAACAGATTCTGCCTTCCGTTGCATATCCAGGGGCATTCAAGCGCTGCTCGCTGAAGTTCAAGGCAGAGCCACAGCGCTGGTTTCTTGAGCGGCAGGAATGGGCGCAGCGCGAATGGTTGGAGGGACGAAAGCTCGTCCGCGCCATCGGCTTCGACAAGGACGAGGCGCGTCGTATTCGATTCTCCTTCGCGGATCCCGACGAGGAACGACGCTTCATTCCCTGGTATCCGCTGTATCAGGCCCGGCTTTCGCGCGCTGACTGCATCGATCTGATCCGCTTTGCTGGGCTCCCCGTCCCGCGCAAGTCTGCGTGTACCTTCTGCCCCAACAGCAAGCTGACCGATTGGGTAGAGCTGCGGCAGACTCACCCTTCGCTGTTCCAGTACGCAGTCGCGCTGGAACAGAACGCAATGCCGACCATCGATCGACCGGAGTACGTAGGGCTCATGCGGTGCAAGCCCCCAGGCCGGCGCCAGCTCCATCTCTGGCAGCCTGAAGTGGCTTGCGAACCGGATGAGCCCGAAGATTCTGAGATGCCTTGCGAGTGCGCCCTGTAACCGAAGTCACCGAGAGCCACGGGATGGGCTGGTCACGCGCGCGGCGCGATTGGCGCTTTCGAGCGGCGGCCCCAGGCGACGAAGAGCGAGAGCCCGACGAGCAGGAAGTTGAAGGGTGTGCTCGCCGCTTCGCCACGCGAGAGATGGAAGATGATCGCCGACGCCTGGAGAGCTACGCACCCCAGCGCCGCCAGAACGGCGAGCTCCGGTTTGATGCGTGTGGCCGATGGCAGCAGAATGCCGAGCCCGCCCAGGATGTCGAACAGCGCCGTAGCGTAAAGCAGCCCCGGCGAGACCTGCCCGGCCCAAGGAATCATCGCCGCGAGCTGCGGAATGGGCGTGGCCACCTTCCAGATGCCGGTGCCGACGAAGGTCAGGGCCAGCAAGCCCTGTACGATCCAGAGGCCGATCCTGAAGCTGTTGCTAGCAGATCTCGCGCGCTCGGTTGACATGGTTTCTACTTATGGTCCGAGCAAATGTTCGATTTGGCAAGGGGGCCGCAATCTCCATAGGCTAGATCTGCCGGCTTCTGCCCGAAGATCATGCGTGCTTCACTGCAGCCATCATGTAGTGCTGAGTGGTTTCAGTTTTCTAGATTCCGCCAATGAGCTTCACCGTCAGTAACGTGGTCAAGAAATCCTGCCCCCCGAATGCATCACCGTTCGACTGCGACTTTCGGCGTCGCGGTGGTGGATTCCAGAGCGGGACGGTTTGAGGAATGACGTAAAGCGGCCGACCATACGAATCCGAAGCAGCCGGCGGCTGGCCAGCGTACTGGGGAGCATAGGAATATCCCGTTGGAGCAGCGACAACTCCAGGGTATCCGCTTCCAGGGGTCGGCGGTGGAACATAGGTCGGAGTGACGCCGGGCTGCGCCGAACCCTCTACCACGATGGAGTCGATCTTATCGTACCAGGCTGCTCCCACGTCTGCCGCGTTCCCGATCCAAGTCGAATGCGTGACCAGGCCGCTCTGATACAGGCTGACGCGAACGCCAGACTGCGACTGGAATGAGCGCGGGCTGATTTGCAGGGAGCCATCCGAACGTGAGTAGCGTCCCGGTGCCTGAATGTCTTGGTAGGATCCTGTGAAGTTGATGTTTCCAAAGAGTCTGACGAGCATATTTTCCTCCCGATAGTTCGCTCACGTCATCGAGTGACCAAAACGGTTGTGTCAGGCAGCGTCCCGTCATGTTCCGAGGTCTGTAATCCAGCGGCGAGCACTGAAAACAGATGGGCGCGAATCCGCGCTGGCATCCCTCGCTCCAAGACGATGAGAGGCGCAGTGAATGACTCATCCGCCGTCGAGATGGGGACGTTGGTAACGGCCAAGACGCGCAGATCTGGGTGATCAGGCAAGGCTTCAAGCAGCTGCTCGCCCGTCAGCTGCGCCAGCAGGAGCCGCACATCTTCAAGCGTGAATCCGATTGCCTGGTCGTTGTAAGTCAACTCGGCGATCACTTTAGCTTCGGCCATTCTTCTTGCTCCTGCTGCGGTAAAAGACTGCTGGATGAATCCGCAAGCCGCGTGGCCAGGGGCAACAAGTCGCGCGCTAGGCGCACCGCAGATCGCAGCAGCATCCGATCCTCGGCAGTGGCTCGCGCCAGGCTTGCTCCCAATTCCTGACTGGCTTCTACGACGGCAGCCAGATACGCCTTTGGAATTGCGCTAATGCCCAGATACAAAGTGCTCTGTGCAAGGGTGGCGACAATCTGACTGACGCCAGCCTCCTCTTTAGCCCATGCACGGAGGGCGCGACCGAACACAAAGCTCGTTGCGTACTCCGAAGGTCGCTCGGTCAGGTGCCCCATGAGCTTCGATGCGACGACGCTCACCCATTTGTGGTATAGCGCCGCGTTTTTGGCTTCGAGCTCGGCCAGCAGGCGCACGTAGTCATGCCAGAGCAGCCGAGCCCGTTTCACCGCATCCTGATTGAACACAATGAAAAGCGCATACTTGAGAAACCAAACCCAAGTCGGCAAGTAGCGGCCTTGAACAACGCCTGCAAGCAGGTTCTCCGCGGTTGCCCAGTTAGAAGCGACTACCAATCCCTGTTTATCTTTCTCCATCAGTTTCAGGATAACGCAGATCGAGCCAGTCACGCAAACAGATCATTGCACTCAGCAATGACCGTTGGGGGCCTTCTTCTCGTTTCGTCTTGTCCAGAAAGAACTGAATTAGTCCATCCCGTTTTGGGACGATACTTTATCGTCATTTGTAGCTAAGGCCAGGCTTAATAAAGTCTGGCTAAGGACCGACCTACGCAACCGCTAACGTAAGCGACGGTTAGGGCTCTCTTAAGAGGATCGCAATATTTGGGCCATTGTTAAGGCCGCCTTTAGAGGCATGCTTAGCGACTCGGAATAGCTAAGTGGTTGAAAATTCATCACGCTGATAGAAGTGAAACAAGTCGTAAAAGGGTTGCTTAGCCAGGCCCGTTCTAAATAAGCCATAATTTGGTCCACTCTAAGCCGGCTGCTTTACAACTTGATTCCAAAGGCAGCTCTAAATTAAGCTATACGAGTACGCTTAGCAGGAGTCTACCCATGCCGATCAATTTAGGGCCTGGTAAGAAGAACGAAGCCAAACAAGAGCCAGCGAACAATGTGGTTCGCCTGCCACAGGGCAAAAAACCATTAGCGGATCCAGATGCAGAGGAGGATGGAGACGAATCGGAAGACGACGAAGACTCAAAGGCAGAAAACAAGGATCAGGAAACGTCGGGCGCAGCTGCCGATCGCGCGGAAGATGAAGCGCTCGGCCAACAGCCAGAGGATGACCCCAGCCTATCGCCCTATATCATCTTCCCGTCCTTTCCCGCGATGGTCCAAGGGGTGGTCAATAGGGTGGCGACGCATTACCGCTATTGCCACGCCGGCTGCACGCAGCGGATCCGGTGGCGCGAGGACGGACGGCTCTTTCCTCTCGACGGTGATCCGGAGCTGGGGGTGTTTCCACAGGTGGTCGAGGGCGACTGGCTGGTCACGCTGTTTCAAGAGCAGCTCAAGCCAAACGGCCGTCCTCCGTACTATCAAAAGGTGCCCTGGGATCCGCGAAATACGAGCTTGCTTGTGTTGGTTCGGATCGCGGCTCCGATGCGTAAACCGTTGCCAAGTGGTGGAACGGCGAAAGCCGATGGACAGGGCGCACCTAAAACGCAAAACGGTTTTTCTGCACCTTCTCCTTCCGCCGGCTTGGTGTCGCAATCTCAGCAAGGCGGACAAGCCATCTCATCGAACTATCTGGCTGAGATTATTAAGGCCCTACCTACCACACAGCACAGCGCGCAGCTTGGCGATCTTCTGTTTAAGGCGTTTTCCCAGGTTTCAGCACGCGATCAGATGACGTTTAATCACGCGACCGAAGCACGCGAACGGGCAAACAGGTTAGAGGCAGAGCTGGAGAAGCTGAAAAGGAGACAGGGGCGCGGAGGACTGATCGAACTCATCTATAACCTGTTCGAGTCTAACCCGGACGCATTCAAGGCGTTCATTGAACAGGTCGGCCCTGCTCTGACAATGCTAATCACCAGGATAAAATTGCCGGCAAAACAAGGAGATAGTAAATAGTTAAAAATTGATTTGCAATTAGTGAGACTCGCGAAATACAGTGATCTCAACACAGGAGTAATTGACATGGAAGTCCGGGCCAAAGTAGGGGGCCTTGGGAGCGGAACCAAGACAGCTGAGGGAGCACCGAAAAAGGCGCTACCTTCGGCAAAGAAGCCAACCGAGGCTCCAAAGAAGAAGAAGAGGAAAGCTCGCAAAGCAAAAGGCGATAAAGCGCAAGACTCGGCCAAATCGAGCAATCCTGGAAAGCGCAAAGGAAAGCGGAAGAAGGGCAATGCGCAAGAGAGCAAAGCCCTTGTTCTGTGGGATCCCAAGACCGAGATCACCACGCGCGATCCCTGGTTCAAGCGCATCCTCAAACACGTTGGCGGGCTCAAGGGCGCTACGACCATCGGCGGGACCGCGCTTGTTATCGGCGTCGGGTGGAAAGTCGTGGGCGGCGTCATCAAGGGACAGGCGGTGCGCGCGGCCATCCCCGTCCTGGTGGGGCTTCCGGCTCTTGCGGCCCGGAACAAGACCGTCGCCCGCATCGGCGGCACCGCGGCGGCGCTCGGGATCTTTGCCCTGGCGCTAGATACTTACCATCGCTTCAGCTCGGACGAGCCTGCGGTGGCAGACGCTACGCCGAAGAAGAACGGCAGCCCGAACGGCGGCGGCAACGGAACCGCTGGCGGGAACAAGCCTGGGCAGAATGGCGAGAGCCAAGCGTAAATGGCCAGGCGTCGCAAAGACACCGAAGCTCGTTTTGAGCTCGGTCCCATTCTAGGCGTAGGCATGCTTCTCGCGGGAGGCGCCTTTGTGCTCTGGCGCTTCCTTACGCCGTCGGTTGCGTATGGCGAGGAGCTGCCGCCGGCAGAGCCCGTGGAGTATCCCCTGACCGCGCGCCTATCGGCATACTGGCCTGCGACCACGGCGGAAGAAGAGAAGGTAGAGGGTGGACCGAACGATGTGCGTGATCGACCCCTCTACAGCCTTGGTCAGTATCTGTCCGGCGCCGCGCCATATGTCAGCGTTGCGGCCGATCGCTCGGAGTTTACGAAGTACGGAGAGCAGATTGCGATTCAAGAGCTGGAGCAGCGCTACGAACGGCCGATCGTATTTCGGGTGGTGGATGCGCTGCATGCCGATAGATCCAAGGTGGGCCAAGGAAGAGGGACAGGCCGCTTGGACATTCGGGTTGGTAGCCGGGCGGAAGGACTGGCTCCAGAGCTGAACCAGCTTGTCCATTACCGGCGCATTGATCCGCCGGCTGATGCCAAATTACGCGATTCCGATCAAGAGGTAGCCTGATGGCAGACACTTCTCAGAATTTGGATGTTTCGACGGTCCTAAAGCACCTTCAAGCCATATTTGAGCAGGAAGGATTGGCTGATCTCAAGATCACGTTTCCCTATACTCCTGCACCGGGCAGCTGGCAGGCCGCGATTCAGGATGGGGGCCTCACTGGTTTTTCGGACTGGCTTCTCCGGGACAGCGCGACAGCACTGATGAAGCAGGGGGCACAGAAATCTTCGCAGGACGCCTCGGGCAAGAAAGACCCGGTGGCCGCCACTTCGCCTTCCGATCAGGCTCCTGTGGGAGCTCCTAAGGATGCGGCATCTTCGCCATCGAGCACCTTGGCCTTTGATCTGACTGAAGCCGCCCGGCATGTGGGCCAGGTATTCCGCTCGATGCTGCTCGGGCAGTCTCCTCAGCAGGCAGCACAGCCCGCTGCCAAGGCGGAGTCCCATCTAATCGTGCCCGCAGTCGCCAATGAGACGCTGACGGCGTTTAATGACATGCTGCACAAGCTGATTCCGGGCAAGGATGGCCAGGGACCGGCGCTGCCTTCCGCCAGCAGCAAGCCATCGGCAGCGCAACCGGCTGATAGTGGCAAGTCCTCGCCACCGCCGCCTACGTCCTCCAAGGACAACCCTGCGGATTGGAAGTATTGGGCGGACAAGGGGCTAAGCAGCCTGAATCAGTTTCTCAACCAAGGCATCAAGAGCATCAGCGGAAAGGACGCGCAGCCGTCCACTCAGGAGCGGCCGACCAAATCATCAGGTCCCGCTGCGGACAGTACGCCCGCTAAGACGAATCAAGCCGACAAGAAGTCCGCTGATTCGTCTGAAGATGCAGATGGCGACGATAAGAATCCCAAAGCCAAATCGGATGCAGACAAGGATGATGCCGATGATGAATCGGACACTGACAGCTCTGGCTCAACTTCGGACGATAGCTCGTCAGAGTCTGATGCCGGTGATAGCGGGAGTGATGAGGACGAATCCTCTTCCAGCGATGATGATTCTTCGGATGCTTACGACGGAGAGCGAGATCATCTTCTCGATGTAGGAGAAGGCTAACCATGAGCGGGCCGCAAACGATTCCTGTTGGCGATTCCTCTACCCTGCCGGGAGGTTCGCAGTCAACGACCTTTCAGTCAGCCCCACCGCCGCGGACGGTTCCAGCGGCGAATCCGTGGACACCACCCCGGCTGGCGCAGCCAGTTGTCGTCAGTCCCCCTCCCCCGGCAGCTTCGCCGGCTGTGGTCAGTCCGACCCAGGGGATCACGCCCTACTATGGGCAGCCTGGATATTCGTATCCCCCCAACTTCTATTCTCCGCCTCCCACTTCGCCGGATTCGAGTGGGCTTACAAACCTGCTGCTCATGAGCACGCTGCTCGGTAGCGGCAAACAAAAGAAGAGCAAGAAGAAGAAGCCACAGGTGGTGGTCGTGCAGCAGCCACCTGCCACCCCGACGCCTGTGTATTCCGGGCAAGGGGACTATGTTGGCACTGGGTCCGGCAGCGGCACCAGCACCGGCAAGTAACGAGTCTGATTTTCAGCGGAGGCCGCGAGGGATCCGCGAGTTTCCAAGCTGCTGCTGCTGAGCGTCTTGCTCAGTGGTAGCAGCAGCAAGAAGCAGAAGCCCCGGCGGGCTTTGTTCAGCCGTCGCCGGCTACCGCTACCCGTGTACTCAGGGGCGGAGCTCTGCGGGCGCTGCAAGTAACGAGTCTGTTTTTGAGAGGAGAAGCACATGAGCGGTGGCGTCAGAATGATGCTGGTTCCTGATGACATTGAGGGCAACCCGGTCGAGCAGGAGAGTCTTCAAGAGATTGTCCGCAAGGAGATCAAGCGCGATCGAAAGAAGTCCAAAAAGCAGAATGACGGTTCCCAGACCATGGAGCTATTGGCGGATACCCAAGTCCTGTCCGCCATCAGCAATTCGCAGCAGCAGCTCCTGTGGGTGCTCCAGAACCCACCCCGTGACCCGGCGACTGGAGGGGTCGTCACCTCGCTCAGCAATCCGCCAGTGTTTGGTCCAGCGGAGCGGGCCGTATTGGCGTGGAACGCCAATACCAACTACACGATCGCCGCTGCTACCTATAACGCCATCTCTGGAATTCGCGCCGAGGTGCTCATCGGCTTTCTCACGCATGGTCTCGACCCGCGCGGAAAGAAGAGTGGCCTGTTCGGTGGCGGCATCGGTGGGTTGCTGATCGTCTCTCAGCTCGCTGGCGGCGGCGGTGGCCTCTTCAATCTCTTTGGCGGTGGGACCGCTGGAATCAACAGCAATGTGCAGCTCTGGGGAGGCATCCTATGAACCCCGTCCAGCATGCACTGAAGCTCCGCAAGCTGGGCGACTTCCCCGTCTCAGCAGACCTCATCCGCACGAGTCATCTTTATCAAGATCTCAGGGGGCTTGGCTTTCCCGAAGAGCTGGCGATGGCCTTCGGGCTGCACGACTTGCAAGTGGCTACGGCCATCAACCGCTATGCCCGTGCGTTTGGCACAGCGCTCGATGTGCAGCTCGCCAACCTCCGGCTGGAACTGCACCGCCAGTGGCAGAAGGATCAGGCGTCGCAGGATGATGATGAGCTGGTGCTCGGCGCCGCCCTGGCTGGCTCGAACCTCCAGACTCCCATGGCTCTGCCGCTTCGGATTCCGCCGTTCGCCTTTCCAACAAGCCAGCAGAGCCCCAATGCGCCCAATGGCATCGACATGGGCTTTAGCCTGACCATCGCGGACGGGGTCACGCTCAAGCCGGGCGATGCCGTGGGCAGCAAGATGGTCGGCGGCAAACAGTTCGCCGTTCCGGCGACGCTCGATAACTTCCTTGGCCTCGCCCGTATCATCAACGGCCCCACGGTCAACATCGCACTGCCGGGAGAGGAAGTAGGGGCCTTCGTTTCTCAGAACCCCGGCGATCTCCTGGCCATCACCAGCAATAGCAGCAGCCCCGTGCCCGTCAGTCAGGTGGCGAGCAACACGAGCTATAAAGTCGTGGGGCGCGTGTTTGCGATGGGGCGCACCGAGGTGCTGGACTGGCCCCCGACGATTGCGGCATCGGCCACCCCGCCGCTTGCAAGCCTTTTCGTGTACAAGATCAAAGCGGGCGTCACCATCACTTCAGGTCAGACGGTGGGCCTTGAAGATGACGGTTCGGGAAACCCTGTGGCTGTGCTGGCGACAACTGACAACTTCGTCGGTCTCGCCGGTACGGTTGCCAATGGATCCGTTACCGTCACCCCGCCGGGTCTGCTGGCGCAAGGTCTCTCGGGCCTGAAGTTCGGTGCTGTCTACGGAATCCGCAACGACACACCGGGCAGCTTTGTCCTCATTCCCGGCGGCCTGCCCAATGGAATCGTGGTCAAGGTGATCCTGCGAGCGCTCGCGGCAACCGCTGGCACGGTTCTCGATTGGATCCCGGTCCAGATCGGAGACCCCAACGGCCCTTTCTGATCGAGGGTTCACCACCGCCCGTAGATTCCTGAAGAGGAGTGCAACATGTCCTTATCCTTTGATGGCAAGTGTCTCAAGAACAATGACCCTGCGCTTGGGATCACGATTTCCGATGCGATGGTGGACCCGAACTATCAGGCGGCAGCGGGGGATCTCGTCTACCTCGACGATGCCAAAAATCTGTACAAGCTCTGCACGATGGACAACATCGCCAGCGCTTCGGCGGGCGGGCTGGTCGTCTCCGAGGCGTCCGCCAAGGGGAAGGGATTTGTCATCGCAACCCCTGGCATGATCCTTCGCCTCAAGCGCTTCGGCACGCTCGCGGAGCTGACAGCGTTCGGTGCCGCGCACGTCGGATTCTTGGGACCAAACGGCCGGCTGAGCGGCAGCCCCAAGACCGGCCGAGATGTCTACAACCGTCGCGTCCTCACTCTCCCCAAGCGCTTCCAGGATCTCACCCAAGCTGATCTGGAACTGGGCGTGGTCTTTTTGACTGACCCGGTTGTTCATACCTCTTAACCCTGTGTCATCGAAATGTCTTCAGCAGAGCGCATTCTTGAAGCGCTGGGTGTAGCTGACGCAGAGCTTGGCTACGAGCGGAGCCCTAAAGTCCGACAGGGCCGTGGCTGGTACTTGCGCCAAAACGGCGAAGACTGGATCTTTCTCGGCCGGACGACTGAGGAGGTGATCTGCCGCTCGGGCAAGTACCAGCAGGTCTGCACGCTCGGCAGCTCCATACTGAGCCAGGACGAAGGCCCGCCCGAGCCGCTGGTGGATGTGCCGCCATCTACCAGCCCCCTTCATCTTCGCTATGAGACACAACAACTTCGCCTGAAGCGTACTGGCGCCGCTGAGCCGAGTGTGGACCCGGCATCGCGGCATGATGCACCCGCCGAGATCCTGGACAGCACGCTTCGTTACCAAGTCGAAGGGCAGTCGGGCCAGCTTACGCTCCTGCACTACAGAGGGCAGGATGCGTATGTCTGGGAAGTGAACTGGGCACCCGAGCCAGACAGGGAGCCTGTCGAGGTGCTACTGCTCGCAGCCCCGCCCGCCTTGTTCGCGCCGCTCGCTGCCCAGCTGCGAGAGGCGGACGAGCAAGGTCGGGCGGTGCTCTCGGCTCCGCAGTTCGATCTTACGGTCGCAGAGCGCATGTGGGCGGCACGCAACGAGCAGCCGGACGAAGACCCGCTGACGCTCGCCTATCACAAGATGCTTATGGTCTATGCGAGGACGCGGCGAGCGCTCGATGGACGGCGGCGTACGGCAGCATCTGTCGAGCGTTTCAAGGAGGTGCAACAGAATCTCAAGCAGGCCGCTCGGCTGCGTTTTCCTGGTCGGCAGCCGCTTCGCCTTGGACCAGCGCGCGTGGAGATGGTGGAGGCAGTGAGCCCCCCGCCCCGGCCCCTTCTTCAGGCTGCGTCCACCGTGCCGCCTTCAGAGCTTCGCGCCGCTTCACCGGGGCGCACCGCACCCGCCAGCCTAAGATCAGGCGAGGCTACCCTTTCAGACTGGCTTGTTCTGAGCCTGCCATCTGAACGCTTTGAGCGACTGTCTGAAGAGGCCAAGTCTCGCCTCGGCGGAGAAGCGGGCGATCCCGAGCTGCGGCGTGTGTTTCTGCTTTTCAATGGGCAAGCAGCGGCGCTCTTCCCGCGGAGCGCACTGGCCCCGGTGCAATCGCTGGTGCAAGAGCTGGGACTTAAAGCGGTTGCCAGCTTGGCTCCACCGACAGAGAGCGCATATCGCTGGCGGTTTGCTGTGGAGGAAGCGAGCGCCCCGCCGCTATCAGCCTACCTCGCTCGCCCGGATCAGTGGATGGCTGGCAACACCTGGCAGCCGCGCACCGCTGAATCCGATTATCGATCGGCGAAAGAGCGCTCGGCCTGGCATGAGCAGCAGATCCGGAAGTACGGGCTCGGAGAGCTAACGCCTTGGGACATGCAGAGCTACCCGTTTAAGCACGGTGATTGGGTCATGTCTGAGAGCGTTACGGGGTGGGGGCGCGAGATCGAACAGCTGCGCGAGATCGACCCCGAGACCATCAGCGTGCATCAGAAGGTGGACCGAGCGGAGTCTCTCATCGAGCAATTTGCCGACTGGTTGCGGCAAGGCATCGTCGCACCGCCGATCTCGCTGGTCGTGCATGCCTCGGGGGTTCCCGTAGTGGTGGATGGTAAGAAGCGCTGGCTGGCTGCGCTGCGTGCTGGCAAGCCGATTCTTGCCTGGTGCCTTGACTCGGTCTGGGGAACACCGGACGAACTCGGTGGGTTCTCAGCGCTCACCTTCGAGCTGGTTAACCCGCGCGCTGCCTATCGAACGCTGCTCGCGCTAAGCATGCTTCGCCGCGTGCTCAACACGCGCTTGTATTGGCGGAGCGAAGGAAGCGCGGTCGGTCGTCGCGAAACCACTCCATCGGCGTCGGCAGACGCGCAACCCTCCTTGAATGCTCGCGTGACTGTCGCTGAAGCGCAGCCTGCACTGTCCGATGCGTCTGATGCGGACCGAAAAGAGCTGGTGCTGCACCGTTACTCTGACGACTACTGGGCGTTCCAGGGGGAGGTAGATCCGCGGCTCGCCTATGTCGAAAACACCGGCAAAGAGATCACCGATCTTAGAGCCTTTAGCCAAGTCACGCGATCCCATGCCCCTACAGCGGTCGGCTATCGGCGGCGTAGCTTTCGCTCACGGTCGGATGCGGAAGCCGCCGCGGCTAACTTAGGGCTTTCGATTGCCAGGATCACGGACGATAGAGAAAAAGAACGTCAGCGCAAGGAAGACGAGCAAGATGCCCGTCTTGTTCGGCAGCGTGCGCAAGAATCGGTCGAGGTGGAAGCCTTCATTAAGGCCACCCAGCTAGCGGCTGCTTCAGGAGCGATACCGCTCTCGTGGAAAGAGCTGGCTCCTCACATGAGCGCAAGCCACCTAAAGCCTTGGCTGAAGCAGATCGCGGGCATCAACGAACTGTGGCTCAAATCTGGCGCTGAGGCGATCAAGAAGTATCGGTCGGATCTGGCTCGTGCATTCGACCAGGCCGTCCTCGACCTGGGAATCAAGGCTCCACGCATTGGGCCTCCCACCTCGCGAGCATGGGCCGTGGCGCTAGAGGCGCAGCCCAACGAAGACTTTGAGCCAGGTTCATATACGGCTTCGCTGCTGATCCCCCCGCGCTGGGAGGCTGTCCCTTCCCTGGTCGCGGCGGTGGCGGAGGTGAGAAGATTCATCAGCCGTCACGAGGTCGGAGGCGGCAACTTCGTCGGGCAAGCCGGTCGTGTAACCCTCGATGGACAGCCCTACGCGCACATCAGCTACAACGGCAACATTTGGCGTGTGGGCAGCAATTGGAAAGAGACTGGCGAGCAGCTGGACACGGATGGAAAAGTCATCGGCCGCTCCACTGTTCATGAGCCAACGCCCGACGCGGAGCCCCTGGCGGATCTAGCCACCGAGCCGCCCCCAAGTTCCAACGCGGCGCCACCCGTTCAAGAGACACCGCAGCCGAAAAACAAGAGCCGAGATCGCGCGGTCGATGACGAGCTACTCACCCGGCAGAAGCGGGCAGAGAAGCTGCGCAAGGTGGCCGAGCGTCTGGCTGAGGAGATTGAGAGTCTTCGCGACTCTGGCACGCATCACCAGCGTCCGACTGCGCGCAGGGCCCGCATTGCAGCCGGGCAAGAGGACCATGCGGACTGGCTGGAGAAGGTACGCTCGCGACTCCTCGCGCTTGCCGATGCGCTGGAGAACAAGTGCGAGCCGCCGAGCCTTGAGGGCCTCGATCTCGTCGAGTACCGCTGCCTGCCTGACTCGCTCGAAGAGGTAGACTCGCGGACGCTCGTAGAGGAGCTACTCAGACGCAAAGAGCTGCCGCGCCCGATCGTGCGCAGCTACAACCTGCGCGATGCGCTCAAGGCGCTTGAGTCTGCGCCAGATGTCGAGCCGCTGCGGGAGGTCGCGCGTCGTCTCATCGACCGATGCGGAGATGAGGGGTACTGCGATGCGGAGAGCGCCGAGGAAATCGCTGCGTTGGAAGCGCTGTCTAAACGTGCCGAAGCAGCCACAACCAAATCGTGGGCCAAGTCCACGATGCGCGCCATTCGAGAGGAGCTGCTGCCCTACAAGCGTGCGTTGGCGGCGGGCCTGGGCACGCCGGAGCGCTGGCGGCAGGCGCGAGAGGATCTGGCGAATCTTGGAGGTCAGGCCACGCCAGCGCCCAACCCCCTGGTCCGGCAGATTCGCGACAAGGAACGAGCGCTCATCGGCCAGGATATTCCCGGCTACTTCCCGACGCCTCGTGACGTGGTGGAGCAGATGGTTGCCGAAGCGGATCTGCGTCCTGGCCTTCGCGTGCTAGAGCCGTCGGCGGGAAAAGGCAGCATTGCCGAGGGCATTCGCGCCGCGGGCATTGAACCCGATGTCATCGAGAGGGTTCCACAGTTGCGCGAGCTCCTACAGCTCAAGGACTTCCGGCTGGTCGCTTCTGACTTCTTGAGCTTCCAGGGCCGGTACGACCGGATCTTGATGAACCCTCCCTTTGAAGCAGGCCAGGACATGGACCATGTCGAGCATGCCTACAATCTCCTCGTGCCTGGGGGGCGCCTCGTCGCCATCATGTCCGAGGGACCATTCTTCAGAGAAGATGCCAAGGCCCGCGCTTTTCGCCAGTGGCTAGAGAATGCAGACGGCACGAGCACCCAGCTTCCGCAAGGGAGCTTCCTCAAGAGTGACCGACCTACGGGCGTCAATACACGCCTTATCGTCATCGACAAGTCTCCGTCCAGCGTAGGCGCATCACCGCAGGTCGAAACTGACGCAGAAGTCCGCTCGCTCCCGTCACCTACCTCCAGCCAGGCTGAGCTGGCGCCTGAGCGCCAGCAAGCGCTTGACGACAAGTTGATGCAGCTGTTCGCAAACTTCGTGACGAAGCTCGGAGGGGATACATGACCCCGGCTGAGGTCTTGGCTGCTTTTGAAAAGGAGGTCCAGAAGGTTCCAGACTTTCCTCCGGGGTACCTGTCCGGCTTCTTTGACCGGAATCGAGAGAAGCTCATCGGCATCCTCAGTGCCATTCAAGCCAAGCAACGCCGCCCGAGCGCACCCGCGGAGGCAAGCTCAGCGCCCGCGCGCAGACCCGCGCACATCCCGGCCACGCTTCGGGGCTTGGACAACGAACAGCTCGCTGCGGCAGTTACCGATGGGCGCGTGCTGGTCGCTGCCTCGGCCGGTTCGGGCAAGACCTATGTGCTGACCCGCCGAATCGTCTACCTCATCAAGGAGCGGCGAGTCCTGCCTCAGCGCATTCTCGCGCTTGCGTTCAACCGGAGAGCTGCGCGTGAGATCATCGATCGGCTCGCTGCGGAGCTGCTGACGAAAGAGCAGCTAGAAGACCTGTGGATAGGGACGCTACACAGCACCTTCGGCCGACTCGCCGCTGAGTTCGCGTCGCCGCGCGAACGGGATGCCATCCGCGTAAACCTCATCAAGGCGCCTGGTCTCCTTTACTGGTACATGGCGCGGCTCTGGTCCGAGTGTCGCCAAGATCCCCCGCCGCGCCGGATGGCAAACCTCATCCAGAGCTGGGCGGGAGAAAACCTCACCCCTGCGCAGGCCGCCGAGCACGCGATCGGCGAAGCTGAACGGCGCGGCGCCATTTGGTATGAGTGGTATCTGGGATTTAAGGGCGCACTCGATGGCGCCCGGCGCTGGGCGCCACCCTGCACCGATGACCGCTCGCAGCGCATCTGGCGTGAGTTTCTCCAGCGCTTCCGAGGTGGCGGCGGCAAGCGACTCGGCGACTTCACCGACATGATCCTGCTCATGCGGGAGGTGCTCCAGAATCCAGCGGTACAGCGCGAGCTATCCGGCCGCTGGGAGCATGTGCTGGTCGATGAAGCGCAAGATCTAAACGCCGTCGAGCATGAGATCCTCGGGGCACTGACCTCAACGATCGACGCTGGCCGCGGTCAGTCGTTTTGGCTCGTGGGGGATGAGAAGCAATCGATCAATTACTTCGTGGGAGCCAGGCCGGATCTGTTCACGCGCTGGGCAGCGCCAGACTCTGGCTTCGTCGTTCGGCCCATCACGACGAACTACCGCTGCACACCAGAGATTGTAGAGCTGTCAAACCGTCTCATGCTGCGGCATCCGCTTGTGCTCAAGCAGCCAAGCCGACCAGCGCCCGGCAAGCAGCGCGGAACCGGAGTGATCTCGCTGAGCCGCCCGCAGACGCACTATGCAGGCGCGGTCGAGACGATGCAGCGGATCAGGCACCTGCTCAGCGAGCAGGCACGCCCGGCGGATTTTGCCATCCTGGCCAGAACCAACCTAGAGCTGGCCGCGTTTGAAACGGCGGCGCTGCTGCTGACGATTCCTTACTCTCGGCGCAATAGCCAGCCGTTTCTGCAAAGTCCTGAAGCCAGGGTGGTTATAGCCTACTTGATGATCGCGACTGGCGAGCCCGCAGAAAAGCAGGAGGCGGCGCTAGCGATTGCGCTCGACCGTCCTGCCCGTCTCTTTCTGCGCGAGCAGCATGCGCTGACGGCAGTTGCCGACGCGCGAAAGCGCTTCGCCGAGCGCCATGACCAGCTCCCTGAATCGATCGAGCCTTACTTGCTGCTGGAGGAATCTGATCACGCCTCTCTGGTCGCAGCGCTGCATGCGCTGCCGAGCTGGCAAGCATGGAAGGATGCCGAAGCACTTAAGGAACTGGAGCTACTGTATCGCGCGGTGGCCACCATGCGAGAGATCGCACGGTCCGCCCCGGCAGAAGGGCAGAGCGACCGACGAACCCACGAAGTCTTGAACCTGATCCTGGAAGTCGAAGGTGCGCCGCCGAAAAAGGGTGCCCCACGGACTCGTCTCCGCGATGTGCTCGTTCCCTGGGCCTCAAACGACGAGGACGCCGCGGAGCCCGATGGCGAAGAGACAGAGGCTGGGCTTGGCAATGTCGAGTTCTTCTACATGTTGGCGAACGGCAAGGACGATGAAGGCCGGTCTTTGCAAGATCCGGTGGCCTTCATTCATCATCTTCTTCAGCTAAGGGACCAGGCCGGCGATCTCTCCTTCGATGCCGCCGCTTGGGAGAAGCAGCAGCTTGAGTTGCCGATCAAGGAGCGCCAGCCAGTACCGGCGGTGATCCTGGCCACGGTTCACAGCGTCAAGGGTGCCCAGTGGAAGGATGTAACGGTCGTTATGGCCGGAGGCGTCTTTCCCTTCCCCCCGAAAACGCCAGCCGGGGAGTTGAGCGAGGCTGAGCAGGAGGCGCTCAAAAAGCGTCACGAAGACGAGTACAACACCGAGCGTCAGTTGGCCTATGTCGCCCTTACGCGCGGTGCCGAGCGGCTCTACGTGCTCGCCCCGCTGCAAAATGCGTATGGCCGGGCGGCGCAGCTGTCTGAATTCATCGTCGATTCGATCCTCTCATCCGAGGAGATACCGGATGCATTTTCGGCCGATCCAGACGAAGCATTCCTCGCGGGCTTGCCCGCTGGCGACGTACCACTTTCGCGCAGCGCTGAGGAATTTCTAGCACCGCCTGAGCAGATGCCAAGCGGCGCGGCGCCGGGCGCAGCGCCAGAACCGTCCAAGGACGCGGAAGACGCAGCAGCCTCAACGGGCCGATTTGCGCCGCCCGCCGATTCGACGCTGAGCGATGACGAGCTACTCATCAAGCACGGCGTCACGATTCAGCAAACCATGACCACGCCCACCAACCCCAAGAAGAAGCCCCGACCCGTCTGGAACATACGGGGAGGGCCACGCGCTCTGTATGACGAGCTACGTGAGCAGGGGGCCAAGAGTTTTCGGGGAGTGGTCTCAGCATGGTCTGATCCCAAGGAAATCATCGTAGAGTTCCTGCGCAGCCGCAGCGGCCCCGAGACGCCGCTTGAGGACATGCAATCGCGCGCCGTTCGCGCGCAGGCGCGTGCCGAGCGCCGCGAGGACCGCGCAGAGAAGTGGGAGAAAGCCGCCAGGGCTGCACGAGAGGCTTCTGATCGCGCAGTCGATGGCATCCCGCCTGGCCAGCCTATCCTCGTCGGCCATCATTCTGAACGAAGGCACCGCGCCGCGCTCGAACGCAGCCATCGGAAGATGGGGCAGTATTTCGAGGCCGCCGAAAAAGCAAACTGGCTGAGCAGACGCGCAGCGCACGACCGCGAAGTTGCCGAGCTGTTGCTCTCTGGGCCTCGCCTGACGGTGGTTCTGTCTGCGCTTCAGCCTAGCAGTGAGGGCGAGGACACCGTCGTCGAAGAGGTTCCGACCTTGATGGATGCCGCATCGCGCGTTCTTGAATTTCTCGACGAACGGAACTTACGCCCAACGCAGTGGGGCGGCGCCGTTGTGAGCGCGAACGGGGTGACGCTGGCAGAGATTTCACCGGACGGACAAGTCTTTCACCCTGCCCCAGATCTCGGCGGTGAACCAGAAGCGTTCACGGCCGAGGAGTTGGAGGCACCCATCCCGGATCGGCTGCTGCTGACGATTCAGGTACGTCGTGCCCCCGCCAACACGGCTGCGGCGGCTTATCTGCTGCCACCGGAGGAGCGTGAAGTCGCCTCGCTCAATGATGCAGTGGAGACGGTGAAGACCTATGTAACGGAGCACTCCTTGGAGCGCCCGAGCTTCCCCGGTGCGCTGGTCAAAGCGGCGAACCAGCCGGTCGCGTGGATCGACTATGCGGGCGATGTCTTCACGACAGATGAAGCGGGACAGCCAACCACCACGCCCATCGAGCCGTCGCGCTGGCGCCCTCCATCCGGACCCATCGGAAAATTCTCGACCACTTACGCATGGAATCGGCAGCAAGAGGCCGAAGCCGAACAGCGCCGCCTGGAGCGAGAGCTGGAGAGACTGCCTGACACGGACAGCCAGGCAGTACGCAATCGGCGTCTATGGCTTCAAGGAGAGATTGAGCGGCAGCGCACCAAGGCGAACTATTGGACCCAGGAGATCCATGCCGCGGGCGGCATCAAGTATGGCAAGCACAACATACAAAAAGGGGACTTCGTCGGGTATCGAGGATCCTGGTATCCGGTGGTGCGCGCCAACGAAAAGACGGTGACGCTTGGAAACTGGCTCGATATCCCCAAGTTCACCTATCCCGTTCCATGGGCAGAGATCCGCCAGGCGATGGATGCGCAGAGAAGACGCATCTTGCCTGGACAGGGGCGCACGGTCGAAGCGACCCCACACGAGGATAATGGCGAGCTTGCAGCGATGGCGGAGAAGGTGACTGAGTCGCGAGAAGCGCCAAACCGCAATCCTGAGCGAGCCTTGGAGTTTCTGACGAGACGGATCGAAATCGCGCAGAAGCACGGGCATGCAGCGGCAAACATTCCTGACGAGATCGAGCGGTCGATTCCAAGGACGATGTATCCCAAGGGGCGCGAGCGCTTGATCAAATATCTTCGCTACGGCACCTATGCCAACGAAACCGAAAACGTGAAGCAGGCTTTGCTGCGGGCACCAGAGGCCGAGCAGCTTTTAAACCTTATAGCATTGCTCGACGAAGTGCCTTCGGGGAGTCGGTCGGAGGAGCTGCGGCAAGTCGTGCGCCAGTGGGCAGACGACATCGAGAGCCGTAAGGCGGGCGAGAGAGCCTCTGCGCCGATGCCATTGCCGACCTCACAAGAAGAGTCGCATCCATCACCCGGGGGGGCGCGAGTAGCCGCGCAGCCCGAACCGGAGGGGACAAAGAGACCAAACGCCTGGGAGTCCATCAAGGACTGGCTTGCCGACTGGCGGCGCCTCTACCAGCAGCCAGCCACAGCGGAAAGCCGCAGGCGACTGCAAGAGCACCTTCGCCTGATTCCAGAACGCGCCATCATCAGCGCCTCTCCAGACGAACTGGTAGCGCTTGAAGGGATCGCTGCGCAGCAAGCGGCATCTCTAGACGAGTCGCACCAATCCTGGGCGGTGCGTGTGCGCGAGCTAATCCAAGCCACTCAGGAGCGCCTTGCGCGGAAGAATCGAGCGGGCCGCGAGTGTCCTCCGAACATCCCCGGCTGCGCCCTTGGCGTTCTTGGCGCCGAGTGTGGAATCGCGACAACCGTGCTCACGAAGTCGGCCGATGGCGATCTTGGCAAGCGTCCTGCACGCTACTGTCTGGCGGATGTACGTGCTCTCATTCCGAGTCACGCCACGCCGAGCGCAGTACGTCGCGCCGAGCAGATGGAGCCCTATTCACCGCCAACCCCGGTTGCGAGCTTCAGCGCCCGCCGCGACTACCCAGCGCAAGTGCAAGAGCGCCGCTATGACCGGGCACAGGAGGAACTGAAGGTTACAAGGAACGCCCAGCGCTTCGAGCCGTCCGAGATCTGGAACAACGTTACGAATCCCACAACCGGGCCGCCCATTGTCACAGCCCAGGGATGGGTACTTGGCGGCAACGGTCGCACGATGATCCTGGACGAGTATTACAATGCCGTGAGCGACCCGCAGGAGAAGGCGGAGCGGGTCCAGGCTGCCAAAGAGTATCTCTGGCAACATGCAGCGCTGTTCGGCTTTCAGCCGGATGAGATTAGTGAGGTGGCTGAGCCGACAGTTGTCCGTGTCGTAGATACACAGGCCGGGCGCCGGGGCGCCACTGCAACGGACCTCAAGCCAGAGGAGCGGGCGGAGCTGGTTCGGTTGGTGCGCGACTATAACATCAGCCTTCAGCAAAACATCGATCCGATGAGCCTTGCCACCGCGGCGGCGCGGCTTCTGCCAGATTCAGCGCTGGATTATCTGGCGCAGAACCTGGCCGATCAATCGCTTGCGGAGTACCTCGGAAGTCGAGAGTCGGAGCCTTTCTTGCGAACGCTGGGAAGGTCGGTCGTCAATCTAGAGGATCCAAACCTGTTCGATGGCGGCCGGCTCACCGAGCAGGGCAAAGAGCTTATCGAGCGGTTGCTCACGTCGCGGCTGCTTCCCGATCCGGATTTCGTCGAGAAGCTGGGGCTGGGACTGCGGCGCACGGTGGCGCAGATGGCGCCCTATCTACTCGCTGCGGCAGCAGCTACCAAGGAGTTTGATCTCGGCGAGTCGTTGAACTTGGCGCTGCGCGAGTTGATGACGTTCAGGCACTCTGGCTATGACAAACTGGAAGACTACCTGCGCACTCCGCCGCTTTTGGCGCAGGATCGCGAAGAGCGAGCTGCGCTCAAGCAGAGCTTGCACGGCGAAGAGCTTCTACGGGTCCTCGACCAGTACGGGAACAGCTATCGCAAGTTGGCCAACTTTGCCCGACGCTATGCGAGCCACGCCATTGCGCAAAACTCCATCCAGGGGATGCTTCTTGCCTCGGAGAGGCTGCCCGAGCCCCAGGCGTTTCAGGATGCACTGACGTATCTGGAGAAGTCAAAATGAGCGAGTCTGCTGAGCGCTTGCTACAGGCCGTCGAAAGATGTCTCGCAGCCGGTTCACCCTGCACAGCAGGGCGCCTGCTGGCCCAAGGTTTCACCTGGGAAGACATCGAGGATGCATTGCGCGCCTCTCTGTTGACTCTGCCCGAGGATGCGGCGCTCGGTTCGCGTACGCCGCTTTTACCGACCCGGCTGCAACCGGAGCTGTGGAACAACGTCTCTCGGGTCACGCGAATCCCAGTGCCGCCTCCGCGTTTTGACACAGCACGAGGGCTCTACTACTGGACAGACGAGGCAGGCACGCCCCGTCATTTCGCGGTGTTGCTGATTGGGCTTGTCGGGCGAGAACCGGCAGCGCTTCTTGTACCCATCGACGAGCAGCTAAACGTCGTCGATGTCACCGGGAAGTGCTGGGAGCAGGACATCCAGTATGTCGGTCAGGAACAGATCCAGCATGCCTGCCGCGATGCGCACCAGATGAATGCGTATGGGGATGAAGGCGCCTTAGATGACGATCCGCCTTGGCTGCATCCGGCCGATGAACTGCCGCTCGCTCAACGCAAGCCTTGAGGGCTTCCCCGTTAGCTCGGCGGTCGGCTGAGCACCTATTGTCTGTAGTTGGCTTTGAAATATCAGCCAGGTTTCATGAAAAGGATTTCTTATGTCCGTGCATTCTGAGGAGTCGAATGGGCCGCTGTCTGACAGGGAGGAACGAGACCAGTCCCGTGAAGCTGCTCTGCGGCTTGTGGCACAGCGCCTCCTTGAAGGGGATCCTGCCCTGGCACGTAGGGTGGGGCTCGCTCTCGATAAAGGTCGCGGCAGAGTCCGAGAGATCGCCGAGGCGCTGGCCCGGTGCATGGGCAATGGCGCCGACAAAGGTCGGCTCTCAGCGGCTTGCGGTGTGCCTGTGAGCGACCTGCGAGAGCTGCTTGAGTTAGGTGTGCGCCCGGTGTTATCTTCGCAAGAGCGAAGCAGAATAAGCGAACTACTAACCCCAATGCCGATCACTTAAGCCCGTTTCCCGTCGGAGATGCGTTCCTTCTGGATCGATGAGGCTGCTTGAAAAGTTCTTTCGCTGCGGCAGGTTGGGCGGATCGACATAGGAGTCCGCCATGGCCCCACGTACCAGCCTCAGCCATTGTCTGTCGCTTCTGTCCCAGGTCGTCCCCGACGAGGCGGCCACCCTGGTCAAGGACCTGCCTTTGGAGA
>Ga0075163_10001374_pt1 | contig 32644 bp, 27 predicted proteins | sample JI1023141ADNA_FD_71478 | JGI IMG/M metagenome (GOLD analysis project Ga0075163, IMG submission 71478) | Wastewater effluent complex algal communities from Wisconsin, to seasonally profile nutrient transformation and Carbon sequestration -... | ecosystem: Engineered > WWTP > Effluent > Algae...
GACACGACCCACACCATCATCAGCATGTACGAGGACGAGGTCCGCCGCGTCCAGTGCGTGGTGTGCGGCGAGGTCCACGCGTACCGCAAGCCGCGCGGCGACGCGCCCGAAGAGGGCAGCGCCGAGCCGTCGGGCCGCAAGCCCAGCTCCGGGCCGCGCATCTCGTGGAAGGACGCGGTCAGCCGCGCCAGCGAGGCCGACCTGGCCAACTGCCGCTCGTACTCGATCCGCGACACCTACGAGATCGGCGACGTGGTCATGCACCCGAAGTTCGACATCGGGTTCGTGATCGAGCTGTTGCCGGACAACAAGGTGGCGATGGTGTTCCGCAACGAGGCGGAGCCGCGCATCCTGGTCCACAACCGCGTCGACCTCGCGCAGCAGATGCCCGGCATCTCGGAGATCCCGGCGCCGCGCGACGCGAAGAAGAAGAAGCGTCCCAAGAAGAAGGACGAGGACGCCAAGCCGGTCGCGATCCGCTCGGACGCCGACATCGAGACCGCGCTCGGCAAGGCGCGCGGCGCCGCGGCGGCCCGGACCGAGGAGGGCCAGCGGGTCGTGTCGACGCGGCTGGCCGAAGAGAAGAAGAAGTCCAAGCCGGCCAAGGCCGCCAAGGCCGCGCCGCCCGCCAAGGCCGCGCCCGCGCCCGCGAAGGCCGGCAAGGCCGCGCCCCCGGCCAAGGCCGGCAAGGCCGCGCCGCCCGCCAAGGCTGCCCCCGCCGCCAAGGCCGGCAAGGCTGCGCCGCCGGCGAAGGCCGCGCCCGCCAAGGCCGCACCGGCGAAGGCCGCGCCCAAGGCCGCCGCGAAGCCCGCCGCCAAGCCGGCCAAGCCCGCCGCCAAGCCGGCCAAGGCTCCCGCCAAGGCGCCCGCGAAGCCCGCCGCCAAGCCGGCCAAGCCCGCGCCCGCGAAGAAGCCCGCGCCCGCGAAGAAGCCCGCGCCCGCCAAGAAGCCGGCGAAGAAGAAGTAGCGCCCGCGCTGCTTCGCCGCCGCGCCTCCCTGTATTACGTCGCGCGCGGCAGGAGCACGGTGAACTCGGTGAACACCGACTCCTCGGAGTCGACGGTGATGAGGCCGCCGTGCAGCTCGACCAGGCCGCGGGCGATGAACAGGCCGAGCCCGGCCGAGTCGGGGCCGGCCGACGTGTGGTGCTTGGCCGGCTGCACGTCGGTGAACGGCTCGAAGATGCGGTGGCGATGGGCCGCGGGGATGCCGATGCCGTTGTCGCGCACGCGCAGCCGGGCCCAGTCGCCGGCGAACACCGCGACCGGCGCGTCGTCGACGGTCAGCGTGATCGTGCCGCCCTCGGGCGTGTAGCGGATCGCGTTCGAGACCAGGTTGACGATGATCTGGTGGATCTTGTCGGAGTCCGCCGAGATCGGCCGGATCGTCGCCAGCTCGGACAGCAGCGCCTGCCGCTTGCGATCGGCCAGCGGCTTGAGCTCGGTGATCGCGTCGGACGCGACCTCGGCCAGGTTGATCGCGGTCCGGGTGAGCCGCGCGCGGCCGGCCTCGAGCCGCGAGAAGTCGAGCATCTCGTCGACCAGGCGCTTGAGGCGGTGGGCGTTGCGCTTGAGCGACGCCACCGGCCGCTCCTGGGCGTCCTCGAGCGGGCCGAACTTCCCCTCGACCAGCAGATCGAGGTAGCCGACGATCGACACCAGCGGCGTGCGCAGCTCGTGGGCGACGATCGAGATGAACTCCGCCTTGAGCTGGCTCTGCCGCTCGAGCTCGGCGTTCTTGCGCAGGAGCTGGGCCTCGGACTCGGCCAGCGCGCGGGTCCGCTGCCGCACGATCTGATCGAGGTTGGACGTCACCGCCTCGAGCTCCGAGCGCTTCTCCTCGAGCTCGCGGGTGCGTCGCTCGATCTGCTGCTCCATCCGCGCCGCCACCTCGAACAGCTCGGCCTGGGACGGCTCGAGGGCGCGCCGCTCGGTGCGCGCGATCAGCACGTCGATGGTGCGCCGCGCCGCCTTGAGCTCGGCCTCGAGGACCTCGACCCGCTCGCTCCGCTCGGCCGCGGCGTCGGGCGGGTTGCTGGTGCTGCGGCGTCGCCCGCCGCCGCCGGCGCTGCGCTTCATGGCTGCGCCTCGACGCCGATCGCCAGCGCGACCAGCGTGTGGTTGACCAGGAGCGGCCCGAACTGCTCGCCGAAGCTGTCGAAGCCGACCATCGGCGCGGTGGCGTAGGTGCGATCGAGCGCGTCGCGGGTGCGCTTGCGCTCGGCCTCGAGGCTGCGCGCGGTGCACGAGAACGCCAGCACCACGTCGAGCTCGCCGACCCGCCGGCGGGCCTCGTCGAGGGCCGCCGCCGTGCGCCCCACCAGATCGCTCGGCCGCATGATCCGCAACACCGCGCCCTGATCGACCGCCGCCGCCAGGCACAGCTCGTCGCCGTCGACGCTGCGGATCGTGCGCACGTAGGGCCGCCCGTCGACGTACAGCGCGAACGGGAACTCGGCGACCAGCGCCGCGTCGAGCGGCCCCTCGGCGCCGAGCTCGCGCACCAGCGCGCCGTAGCGCGCGGCGGCGGGATAGCCGTCGAGTTCGGTGATCCGCCGGCGCGCCGGGTCGGCGCCGGTGACGACCACCCGGGCCTGGGTCGGGACCATGTGCTCGCACAACAGCACCGCGCACCGGCGCGCGGTCTCGAGCAACAGCACGACGCCGGCGTCGGAGCGCGCCTGCCCGTCGATGAACAGCGGCGTCGCCGACGGCTGATCGCGCAGCGCCGAGCTGGCGCCACCGACGATGCCGATCCGCGGCGCCGCGGCGGCGCTGCCCAGGCAGAACCCCTCGGCGGCGGTGGACATGCCGTCGACCAGCGCCACGCCGACGTGGCGCCGGCTGTCGAGCTGGTCGAGCGTGAGCCCGAGCCCGGCGGCGGCCGCGGCCATCGCCGCCCGCCCCGCCCCGAGCGGCCCCGCGTGCAGCCGCTCGGCGACGCCGACGCCGACCCGGAGCTGTGGCGGCCCGAGCACCAGCGCGACCGCGGTGCCCTCGACGGTGGCGCCGGCCAGCTCGCGCACCGACGTGCAGCCGATGACCCGCGCCGGCGCGAGCGCGGCTGCGACCTCCGCCGCGACCGCCGCGGCGTCGAGGCGGCTGGTCACGAACAGCAGCACGACGTCGGCCGCCGCCGTCGGCGCCAGCTGCGCGCGCAGCGCGGCGGCGACCTGCCCCGCCGACTCGGCAGGCACGACGGCGCGGCGGATCGGAGGCCCGGCGACAGCCACGACCGCATCTCACCACACCCGACCGGCTCGCGTCTCGCGGCGCGGACGACCGCGGGCACGCGGCCGCCGCGGGCCACGGCCAAAAAGTTGCCCCGCGGCGCGACCGGTCGCTTCCATAAGGGCATGGAGAAGCTCTGCAGCGTCTGCGGCCAGTCGTTCCGGCCCTCGTTCGTGTACCAGGTCGCCGTCACCGGTGATGGCCAGCGCGGTTACTACTGCTCGCTCGACTGCCGCAAGGGCGGCCTCGGCGACGAGGCGTTCCGCGCCCGCCGCGCGCGCCGCATCGCGGTGCTGAACCAGAAGGGCGGCACCGGCAAGACCACCACCTCGGTCAACCTGGCGGCCGGCGTCGCCGAGCGCGGCCACAAGGTGCTCTTGGTCGACACCGACGCGCAGGGCAACGTCGGCGTGTCGCTCGGCGTGGCCGGCGAGAAGTCGCTGTACCACGTGCTGGTCGAGGGCATGGATCCGACCGAGGTCGCGGTGCCGGTCCGCCAGCACCTCGACGTGATCACCTCCGACGCGACGCTGGCCGCCGCCGAGATCTGGCTGGCCCGCCAGGACCCGGCGCAGCGCTCGCGGATCATGACCAAGCGCCTCAACCTGATGGCGGTGTCGCGCCGCTACGACTACGTCGTGATCGACTGCGGCCCGTCGCTCAACCTGCTCAACCAGAACGCGCTGTCGTACGCCGACGAGGTCGTCATCCCCGTGACCTGCGATTATCTGGCGCTGGTCGGCGTCAAGCAGGTGCTGCGGACGATCAAGGACGTCGAGCGCCACCTCGGCCACGCGGTGCGGGTGTCGGCGGTGCTGCCGACGTTCTACGACGGCCGCACCCGCCTGGCCCGCGAGGTGTTCGAGACGCTGCAGGGCCACTTCAAGCAGAAGTGCCTCGAGCCGATCCGCATGAACACCAAGCTGGCGGAGGCGCCGAGCCACCGCAAGAGCATCTTCGAGTATGCGCCGCAGTCGCACGGCGCGGCCGACTACAACCGCGTCGTCGACTGGCTGCTGGCCTCGTCGGCGACCCAGCACCAGACGACCGGCGACGCCACGGTCGCCGCGTGAGGGAGGGCCGCCCGATGAAGGAAGACAAGCTGCTCGCACACGATCCGCTGGCCGAGGCCGAGCTGATCCTGCGCGAAGATTTCTACGGCCGGAGCGACGGCGGCGAGCCGAGCCGTCGCAAGAAGGCCGACGTCGCCCCCCGCCCGACCCACTACAAGGTCATCTGCATCTCGATGTACACCCGCGACATCGAGGAGCTCGACGCCAAGGTGGCCGAGCTCAAGCGCCGCGGCTGGACCAAGGCCAACAAGAGCCAGCTCATCCGGCTGGCGCTCGCGCAGCTCGATCTCGACGCGCTGCCGGTGCCGCGCCAGTAACCGCGCGGGCGCGCCCCGCGGCCGCGCTCACACCGGCGAGGTCAGGATCAGCTGGGCGGCGTGATCGCGGATCAGCTTGACGACGAGATCGTTGACGGTGTCGCCGCGCTCGAGGCCGGCCAGGTAGTGGCCGGCGAGATCGAGGTACTCGCGGTTGCGCGCCGCGAACGCGTCGGGATCCAGCTTCTGGATCAGGTGGCCCTGGTGCTTCACGAACGCGCCGACGGCGGCATCGCCGAGCGCCTTGGCGAAGCGATCGAGGTACTCGGCGTAGTCGCGGTCGGCGTCGATCATGAGCGGCGCAGGGTACTCTAGAAGACCCGGCCGAGGCCGACCGTGAGGACGTGGTTCTTGTCGACCCGCTCCGACGCGGCGGTGGCGCCGGTGCCGCGCTGCGACGGGCCGGTCCACGCGGTCTTGGCGTAGCCGAAGCGGTACCCCGCCTCGAGGTTCCAGGCGGCCTTCCAGGCGTAGGCGCCGGTGAGCCCGAGGTTCAACGCCATCGCGCCGTCGAGCGCGCCGTCCTCGTTGCCCTGGGTCTGGGTGCGGGTGCCGGGGTAGACGAGATCGACCGTGGCGGCGACGCCGATCGTCGGCGTCAGCGCCGGCATCGTCACCGCGGCGCCGACCGCCGGGCCGCGCAGCGTCTCGGACGGCAGGTTGGCGTCGTTCATCAGGTCGGACATCGACGTGAAGCCGACGTGGTAGCCCAGCCGCGCCCAGATCACCGTGCCGCGCTTGTCGTGCAGGTCGTAGCCGCCCAGCAGGCGCACGTCGATGTCCTGGGTCTTGAAGCCGATGTCCTGGCCGGCGTAGCGGATGCCCGGCGTCGCGTAGCACAACAGGTACTCGAGCCCGCCGCCGACGAAGTAGTCCTTGCCGTAGGCGTAGGCGACGTCGGCGCCGAGGTTGACGCTGGCCGCGGTCGAGCCGAGCGTGTAGCGCGCCAGCGCGTTGGTGGCCGGGCCGTCGGAGTTGAACGTGCCGCCCAGGCTGGCGAAGCCCAGCCGCGCCTTGGTGAAGATCGCGCGGCGCGGCCGCGGCGCCCGGGCGTCGGCCTCGCCGACGTCGTCGGCGCGCACGAACCCGGCGTCGTCGCCGTACTCGACGCGCACCCACTCGTCGTCGCGGTCGAGCACGGTGAGCCGCGCGCCGCGCTTGAGCGTGCGGCTGGCCTTGGCCTTGCGCGACGCGCGCGGGTAGAGCTTGGTCTTGCCGGCGATCACGACGACCATCTCGACCGCCGGTGCGGCCTCGGCCGCGTCGTCGTCGTCGCCGCCGCGATCGTCGCCATCGTCGTCACCGCCGCGGTCATCGCCGTCGTCGCCGCCGCCGCGATCGTCATCGCCGCCGTCATCGCCGGCGTCGTCGCCGCCACCGCCGGTGTCGACCGCGTCGGCGCCGGTGCGATCCTCGGGGGCGCCGTCGCCCCAGCCGCGCCGGGTGGAGCGACCATCGACGAACGGGCGGCGGCGGGTGTTGCGCGGCAGGTCGTCGTCGCCGTCGAGCGACGCGACGTTGGACCGGGTGATCCAGCCGGTGCGGCCGTTGACCCGGACCTTGAGCCAGCGGCCGTCGGTCTTCAGCACGGTGAGCGTGGTGCCCTCGGCGACCTTGGTGATGACGCCGGACTGCTCGCCGGTGTCGCGGTAGACCTTGACGGTGTCGGTGGTGCGGACGCGCTCGGCGGCGGCCGCCCCGATCACCAGGAGGGTGGCCCCGACGAAGGCCGCGATCCCCAGGGGACGCGCGAGATCGACACGACGCATGGCCGTATTGTCCTACAACCTTCGTGCCGAGGCAGGTGGCATCCCCGATCGACATCGCAACTGGCGAGAATCACGAGCGACGCGACCGGGATCCCGGGCCCGGCTGGGGGCTCCGCCCCCGGGCCTGGCGGCGCCAGCCGCGGGAGGGGAGGATCGGCGCCCCGCGTCCGTACTAAGAACGCGATACCATCGGCGCAGGAGACACGTCCGCATGCCAGCATCCCCGGTTTCGAACAAGAGCTACGCGGTCTCCCGTTTCGGCGTGGTGATCGACGGCATCGATCTGACCTCGTACGTCAAGAACGTCGAGGGCGGCCTGCACAAGGTCGAGTCGACCAAGGAGCAGACCGGTTCGTACAACCACCCGACGAACCACGTGGCCACCCGCACGATCGAGCCGATCACCCTCGAGGTCGGCCTGTGCAAGGCCAACCCGATCATCGACATCGTCGAGAAGATCGTCAACAGCCGCCAGCACAAGCGCCTGAACGGCGAGATCTTCCACGCCGACGCCAACTCGAAGTCGCGCTTCGAGCAGGACTTCAAGCGCGCCGTGATCACCGAGATCGGGTTCCCGGCCCTCGACGCCGCCGGCAAGGACCTGGCGATGCTGAAGATCAAGCTCCAGCCCGAGGACGCGTCGTTTCGGGCCGGCGACGGCTCGTCGATCCCGATGGGCCACGAGAAGCCGCAGAAGACCTGGCAGAACAACTCGTTCCGGCTCGAGATCGATCAGCAGGGCGCGGTCACGACCCACGTCACCAAGGTCGAGGCGCTGACGATCGGCGTCACCGCGAAGGCGATCCAGCGCGGTGGGTTCCTGTTGCCCGAGTACATGCCGGGCCAGATCAAGATGCCGAAGCTGTCGATCCACGTGCCGCTCCATCACGCCGGCAGCTTGATCAAGTGGTTCGAGCGCGTCTCGGCCAAGCCGACCTCGAGCGACGGCAGCGGCTACGAGTCGACCGGCGCGTTGACGTTCCTCGACACCACCACCAAGAAGGACCTGTACACGATCAAGTTCGAGGGCATCGCCCCCGAGCAGATGACGATCGTGAAGTCCGAGGGCGGTGCGGCCACGCTCAAGACCTGCAAGTTCGACTTCTACCTGACCAACCTGCAGCTCAACCAGTAGGCGGCGGGCCGGTCAGCCGGCGGCGGCGATCCACAGATCGTAGAGGACGTGGGCGTAGACCGCGTGGGCCAGCGAGCGGTGCCAGAACACCAGCGCGAAGCCGACGCCAGCGACGGTGCGGAACGCGAAGGCCCGCGCCTCCCACGGCGCGTCGAGGTGATGGGCGGCGGCGAAGCCGAGCGAGGACACCGCGATCGCCGCGACCAGCGCGGCCCGCGGTGACAGCCCGAGGCGGCGCCCCAGCGCGGCGCCGCCGGCGACGCCGAGCAGGCGGAACAGCAGCTCCTCGTGGACGCCGGCGCCCAGCGCGCCGACCACCGCGTCGGCGCCGAGCCCGGGCAGCCGCGCCACGACCGCCCACACCACGGTGGCGAGCGTGAACGCGTAGACCGCCGCCTCGCCGACCAGCGGCGCGACGACGGCGAGGCGCAGCGCCTCGGCGCGGCGGTGGCGGCGCAGCCACGCGAGGAACCCCAGCGCGATCACCGCGTAGGCGACCAGGTAGCGTTCGCGCTGGCGATCGCAGGCCCACCACAGCGCGCGCGACGGCAGATCGGCGACGTGGATCCGCATCGTGATCGCCGCGGCGATCGCGTAGGCGAGCACCAGCGGGAACACCAGCGCGATCGACGCCGCGAGGTCGCCATGGCCGGCCCAGCTGGCGCGGCGCGCCCTCGCCGCCCGCACCGCCCTCACCGACCGCTCCGCCCGCGCCGATGGCGGGCTGCGCGGCGGCGCCGCTCGACCGCCGGCGTCTCGTCGGGCGGCCGCACCGTGACCACCACCGCGCGGGCCGGCGCCAGGACGCGCGCGACCAGCCGCGCGACCGCCGCCGCGTCGACCGCCGCCGGGGCGCCCACCAGCTCCGCGGCAGCCAACGCGTCGGCGGCGCGGCGCGCCGGCGAGCCCGTCGGCGGCGCGACGGCGGCCAGCGCCGCGGCCACCTGCGCGGCGCTCGGGGGGCGCGCGACCAGCGCGGCGAGCGCGGCGCGCGCCGCGGCCACCGCGGCCGCCGCGTCCGGCGGGTGATCGATCGCGATCGCCAGGTACCCGGCGTCGACCGCGTCGGCCACCGCCACCCGCAGGCGCGCCCCCGGCAGCGCGCGCGCGAGCGGGCCGTCGGGCGCGGCCACGAGGATCGCCAGCGCGTCGAGCGCGGCGCGATCGCGATCGCCGGCGGTCAGCGCGTCGAAGCCGATCACGATCGCGCGCTCGCCGGGCCGCCCGTCGACGAACAGCTCGGGCGCCGGCGGGACCATCGGGCGGCCGCCGCGCACCGCCCGCGGGCGCAGCGGATCGCCGACGATGAGCGGCGCCAGCTCGGCGAGCTCGACCGGCCCCACCGCGGCCACGACCGCGGCGGCGGCCGCGCGCCGGGCCGCCCACCACGCCAGCACGTCGTCCGGGCCGAGCAGCGGCAGCGTCGGCGCCAGCGCGGCGGCCAGCGCGTGCTCGCCGTAGGTGGCGGTGGCGAACGCCGCCAGCCCCCGGCGGATCGGGCTCCCGGCCACCGCGGCGGCGAGCGCGGTCAGGCGCGCGTGGTCCCGCGCGTGGCCGATCGAGCTGCGATCGGGCGCGGCCACGCAGCCGACGATCGCGCGGACGCCGTCGCGCCACGCGGCCGGGTCGAACTCGCCGCGGATGCCCAGGCGATCGCGCTCGACGATCACCTCGGCCCGCCCGCCGCGGGCGTCGAGCGCGAGGTCGTCGAGGCAGCGCGCCAGCGCCGCGGCGGCGAGCCCGATCGTCGCGTCGGTGTCGGCGCCCAGCGCCCAGGTCCAGCGCACGGCGACGGTGGCGTGATCGCCGCGCGCGACCGCGAGCCGGGTCGCGCCGCGGGTGGTGCGGCTGATCGCGCTCGCCGGCGCCGGTCGCGCCCAGCGGCGCCGCCGCCCCTCGCCGACCGCGCGCTCGAGCGCCACGGCCGCCGCCTGGACCTCGGCGTCCGGCGTCGCGGCGACCGCCGCCCGGTAGCGCGCCGGCCAGCGCAGATCTCCCGCGACGTGCTGGGCTGCGGCGGCGACGCCGACCCAGCCGTCGGCGGCCGCTATCGGCACCGCCGCGGCGGTCGCGCGCGCCGCGGCCCACGCCGCGCGGTCGTCGGCGTCGGGCCAGCGCAGCGGCCCGCCGAGGTCGATCACGAAGCGGCCCGACACCAGGCTGGCGCGACCGCTGGCCGCCGCGGCGATCGCGGCCGCCGGCGCGGCCGCCGCCAGCGGCGCCGGCCCGGGCACCAGCAGGCGATCGCGCTGGCGATGGCGCGGCGCCCGCGGGCCGCGCAGCCGCCGCTGGCCGGGCCACGGCGCCAGCCAGCGATCGATCTCCGCCGGCGCCACCGCGCCGTGGACGACGAGCGTCGCGCGCTGCCCACGCCACGCGGTGCGCCAGTGCGCCTCGACCGCCGCCGCGGTCCCGCGCGCCGCGGCGCCCTCGGCCCGCACCGCCCGCCGCTCGCGATCGAGCACCGCCGGATCGACGCGGGTCGCGGTGATGGCTCGCCACACCGGGCCCAGCGCGGCCGCCAGGTCGCGCCCCCGGCCGCGCACGATCACCGCGTCGGGCGTGGTGCGGCCGTCGAGCCCCGCGGCCTCGGCCTGGGCGATCGCGACGTGCTCGGCCAGGTGGGCGAGCGGCAGGTCGGCGTGGCCACCCCCGACCCAGGCCTCGACCACCACGGCGGCGGTCGGCTCCGACCGCGCGATCACGGTCAGGCCACCTCGGGTCCAGGAAGTCACGCGCGGATGCATCGCCACCGCCGCGACCGCCAGCCCGAGGGCGAGCGCGCCGATGCGGCGAGTGTAGGCATGGGGCATCCGGCGGGGCACGTTTCGGGCAGCATACTCCGGCGGCCCCGTCGCTGGCGGGGGTACACTGCCGGCATGCGAGGACGCCTCTGTGTCGCCGCGCTCGGCCTCGCCGCCGCGTGCGGCAGCGATCCGGCGAACGTCGCCGGCACCTACGCGATGGCCCTGACCAACCGCGCCAACGGCTGCGCGATCGCCAACTGGACCGAGGGCCCGATCGGCGGCACGGTGACGATGGTCGTCACCCAGAGCGACGCGTCGGCGTCCGCCGACGTCCAGGGCCTGGCCCGCGCGGCGCTCGACGCGCTGACCGGCGGCCACGTGTTCACCGGCACCGTCGATGGCGACGACGTCGCGCTGACCATCACCGGCACCCGCGCGATGAGCCAGGGCGCGTGCGCGTACACCATCGACGCCGACCTCGACGCGACGCTGACCGGCGACACGCTGTCGGGCAGCGTCTTCTACCGCGCGCGCACCAACGGCGCGGCCGACTGCGGCGCGCTGACCGGGTGCCAGAGCCAGCAGGACTTCGCCGGCGCCCGCCCGCCGCCGTGACCCGCCGCCTGCCCGCGGTGCAGCCCGAGCTCGCGACCGCGCGCCTGCGCCTGCGCGCGCTGGTCGCGGCCGACGCCGCCGCGGTGGTGCGGCTCGCCGACGACCCCGCGGTGTCGGAGTTCATGCTGCACATGCCGCACCCCTACCCGCCGCCGGCCGCCGACGACTGGATCCGCGAGGCGATCGACGACTGGCAGGTCGGCGGCAGCCCGACCTGGGCCATCACCCGCCGTCGCGATCGCGCGCTGGTCGGCGCGATCTGGCTGCGCTGGGCGCCGCGCCACGCCCGCGCCGAGCTGGGCTACTGGCTCGGGCGCCGCCACTGGGGCCAGGGCTACGCGCGCGAGGCCGCGGCGGCGGCGGTCGACTTCGGCTTCGACGTGCTCACGACCCATCGGGTGTTCGCCCAGCACCTCGACGGCAACGATCGCTCGGGCGCGCTGCTGCGCGCGATCGGCATGCGCTTCGAGGGCGTCCGTCGCGGCCACGTGCGCCAGGGCCCGCGGTTCCGCGATCTCCACGGCTACGCGATCACCCGCGACGATCGCGCGGGCTGATCGCCGGCTCACGGCTGCGCGCCGTCGTCGCAGCCCGACATCGACATCCGCGCCGGCCAGCCGCCCTCGTGGGTGCGGACGCCGTGCGCCGACTGGCGGCCGATCGCCTCGGCCAGCATCCGCTCGGCCTCGTTGCCGAGGTCGGCGAACGCGCGGAAGTAGCGCTCGAACGGCGACGCCTTCGCCAGGTCGGCGGGCGGCGGCGGCGCCACCAGCCCGGCGCGCTCCTCGGCCAGCCGCTTCTGCAGCGCCGCCGGCTCGCCGGGCAGCGCCTTGTCGGTCAGCTCGCGGGTCATCGCCTCGACCGACAGCGCGTCGGCGCCGGCGGCGTCGCCGGTGGCCTCGACGTACCAGGCCCGGACCCGCGCGGCCCACTCGGTCTTGAGCCGCGCCAGCGTCGCGTTGGCGGTGGACGCCTCGCCCTCGGTCAGGCCGATCGCCTTGATCACCGCCGGATCGATCTGGAACGGCCGCGGCGCCATCAGCGGCGGGAAGTCGATCATCACCTTGCACTCCTTGGCCCACGCCGCCAGGTCGGCCTGGCTGGGGTCGACGAAGTCGCCGTCGAGGCCCGGGCCCCGCCCGCCGCGCGGCGCGGCCTCGAGCTCGCGGACCCGCTGCCCGAGCGCCGCGATCTGCTCGCGCTGGGCGCGGTCGCGCGCGATCAGCTGCTCGCGGCTGAGCGTCGCCACCGCGGGATCGTCGGCGAGCGCCACCGCCACCGGCGCCCCGGTGACCGGCGCCGGCGTCGCCGCGCGGGCCACGCTGGCGCCATCGGCGCCGACGGTCACGGCCTGGCCGGGGCCGACCTCGACCGGCGCGGCGTGGCTGGGCACCACCCGCACCTTGCCCTCGTACACGGTGACCACCGCGGCGGTGGCGATCGCGGCGCCGATGGCGCCGCTCACGATCATCGGTCGTCGCGACATCTCGGGAACCTCCACGCGAAAACAAGTGCCGGTCACCTCGACGAGGCCGACCGGGGTGGCCACCGCGAAGCGGCGGCCCGGCGCGACCCGGTAGAACACCGAGCCCGCGCGCTGTTCGACATAGGCGTCGCCCGCCGCCACCGCGTAGGCCAGCGCGGCGCCCGGCTCGAGCACCGCGACCGCCCGCGCGCCCAGCGTCACCGAGCGGCGCCCATCGGCGTCGGCGATCACGCCGCCGGTCGCGCCGAGGCGCGCGCCCGCCCGCGGCCACGCGGCCAGCGTCACCGCCGCGGCGGCCGCGACCAGCGCCGCGCTCACCCACGGCCAGCGGCGCGGGGCGCGGCGCGGGGCCGGGCCCAGCGCGCGGGCCGCGAAGTCGGCGGGCGGCGTCGGCGCCAGCCAGCGATCGAGCAGCGCGCGCTCCTCGGGCGTCAGCTCGCCGGCGCGATCGGATCCGGACTCGGTCGTCATGGCGCCACCTCGGCGAGAGCGACCCGCAGCGCGTCGCGCGCCCGGGCCAGCCGCGAGCGCACGGTGCCCACCTCGATCGCCAGCGCCGCGGCGATCTCGTCGTAGGCCAGGCCGTGCATCTCGCGCAACAAGAACGCGGCGCGGTACTCGGGCGCCAGGCCGGCCAGCGCCGCCTCGATCGCCCGCGCCAGGTCGCGCCGCGCGATCGCGTCGGGACGCGGGTCGGGCGCGACGTCGATCGCCGCGACCGCCACCGGCGCCTGCCGGCGCAGCTGATCGATCGCGCGGCGCGACGCGATCGTGAGGATCCACGTCGACAGCCGCGCCGGGCCGTCGGCGGTGAACTGCGGCAGGCGCTCGAACACCGCCAGGAACGTGTCCTGGGCCAGATCCTCGACCACGCCGGCGCGGCCGCGACCGAGCATCCGGCCGATCAGCGCGAACACCGGCGCCTGGTAGTGCTCGACCAGGCGGCGCCAGGCCGCGGGGTCGCGGCGCTGCGCGCGCGCCAGGGTGACGTCGTCGATCTCGCGGCGCGCGACGGTCCCGGGCGGTGGGGCGGTGGTGGCGATGGCCACGGTCACGCCCCCATACTCGGCGAGCCAGGCCGAAAGTTCCCGCCGATCGACCGCCGCGGTCCGAAACCGGGTGTAGGCGTCCTCAGCCGGGGTGGCGCCCCCCAGGGACCGCCGCGCAAGTCCAGGCGACGCTTCGCCGCCGGCGGCACACCGGTTGCACAACCGCTCTCCATGCGTCGCCTATCGCTCGCGTTCGCCCTGTCCCTGGCCCCCCTGGTCGCCTGCACCGTCGGCAGCGAGCAGGCTGGCGACGACGACGTCACGCCGACGCCGGGCGAGCTCAGCGGCACCATCACCGGCGACCGCACCCTGTCGGGCACCGTCACGCTGACCGGCGACGCCACGATCGCCGCCGGCGCCACCGTGACCATCGCCGCCGGCGCCCACCTCGAGGCCAAGGCCGGCACGACGCTGCGGGTGGCCGGCACGCTGCTCGTCGACGGCACCGCCGCGGCGCCGGTGACGATCACCCCGACCGCCGACGCCACCACCTGGGCCGGCATCGTCGTCGACAGCGGCGGCGCCGCGACCTTGACCCACGCCGAGGGCTCGCACGTCGCGACGCTCCTGTACTGCCACGCCGGGGCCACCGCGTGCGTCCTCGATCACGTCACCTTCACCGACATGAACAACGCGCTGATCGCCGAGGCCGACGCGCTGATCGATCACGCGCGGCTGTCGAAGGTCGGCAACGGCGGCGTCACGATCACCGCCGGCGACGTGACGATCCGCGACAGCTACCTCCTGACCTCGAGCGGCGACGTCGTCATCCAGAGCGGCGGCGCGCTGACCATCGAATACAGCGAGGTCGGCGAGGCGATGGGCAGCTACGAGCACTGCGATCTGCACATCAACGGCGCGACCGCGCTGCGCATCCACCACTCGAACATCCGCGCCGGGGTCTACGGCATGATGATCGGCGGCACCACCGGCGCGGTCATCCAGCACAACAACTTCGTCGAGAACGAGCCCAACAAGGACATCTCCGAGGTCGGCGTCAACACCGCGGTCGACCTGCGCTTCAACTACTGGGGCAACGGCGCGCCGACCGGGCTGGGCGCGGCCTACGATCTGTCGTCGCCGGCCGCCGCGCGCGTCGCCGACGCCGGCCCGCGCCCGTGAGCCCGCGCGCGATCACGGCGTGAGCGGCACGATCTCCTCGAGGATCGCCGGCGACGTCGCGTCGGTGGTGGCCAGCAGGTACAGGCCGATCAGCTCGGCCGGCCGCTCGAACGCGACCCACGCCTTGGTGCCGTCGGGGATGCCCTGGCGCGCGAACACCCGATCGCGCGCGGCCGAGGTAGCCGGGCCCGACGCCGCGCGCTTCTCGATCAGCTCGTTCCACCGCGCGGTGGCGCGGGCCGGGTCGTCCCAGCGCTCGAAGCGCTGCAGCCGCACCACCCGGCCACCGTCGTAGTGGGCCACCACCCAGGCGTCGCCGTAGACCACGCCGGGGCGACCGCACTGCGGGAAGATCTCGCGCCGCCCGTCGCCGTCGGCCTCGGCGTCGCCGCGGCGACAGAAGTCGTAAGCACGCACCGCCCGCGCGGTCTCGGTGGGGGTCAGTCCGAGGGAAATCTCGAGTGGGCCCTGGGCCCGCTGCGCCGCGCACCCGGCCAGGACCATGACCACCCACGGCAATGCGAGCGTCGCTTTCACGACGCCATGATATAGCGCCCGCATGCTCGCTCGTACCCTCGCTTGCACGATCTGCGCGACGGTCGCCCTGGCGGCCTGCGACGACGGCGTCGGCCCGCCCCGCGCGACCCCGCCGACGCCACCGGCGGGCGGCAACGACCCCGACTTCGCGATCACCGGCGTCGACGGCTGGCACGTGATCGGCAACGCGCTGACGCCGGGCAGCGACGCGCTGACGCTGGCCGTCGACGGCCCCGACGGCACCACCGCGATCGACGTGTGGGTCGACGACGGCGCCGGGCAGCGGCTCACCGCCGGCGCCGGCGGGCACTTCGACGGCATGGTCGGGATCGGCGACCTCGGCCCGGGCGAGCACCAGGTGCTGTTCGCGGCCGACGGCGCGACCACCGCGTTCGCGCGCGCCACGTTCTTCCGCACCCATCCCATGTATTTCGTGGTGTCGACCGACTGGGACTTTGCCGAGCCCGGCCAGGCCGCGCTCGACGCCCACGACCGCCTGCGCGCCGCCCACCCCGACATCCGCTTCACGCAGTTCGTCGGCCCGTACACGTACACCGACCCGGCGGTCACCGACGCGCGCAAGGCCGAGATCACGACCTGGCTGACCAGCCGGCGCGATCAGCACGACGACGAGATCGCGCTGCACATCCACCCGTGGTGTCACTTCGTCGCCACTGCCGGCATCCCGTGCATCACCGATCAATCGACCGTGTACCAGACCGACACCAGCGGATACACGATCAAGGTGGCGGCCTATGGGCAGGCCGGCATGGAGGCGCTGCTCGACGCCGCCGACCGGATCTTCGTCGAGCGCGGCCTGGGCAAGCCGGTCACCTTCCGCGCCGGCGGCTGGACGGCGTCGATCGAGACGCTGAAGGCGCTGGCCGCGAAGGGCTATGTCGCCGATACCAGCGCGCTCAACTGGGCGCGCATGGAAGAGTGGAATCGACCGCCCAGCGAACTCTACAACTGGAACATGGCGACGTGGTCGACGATCAACGACACCAGCCAGCCGTACCACCCCAACGTCGATGACAAGCAGTCGCCGGCGGCGCCGCACGTGCCGATCCTCGAGGTGCCCGACAACGCGATCATGGTCGACTACGTCACGACCCAGGAGATGATCGGCATCTTCGCGGCCAACTGGCCGGGGCCGGCGCTCACCGAGCCGCGCGTCTACATGATGGGATTCCACCCTTCGGCCAGCTTCACGACCGATGAGTACAACCGCGTGCATGGCATCCTCGAACACGCCGATCTCTATCGTGCGAGCCAGCACGCGGGCCCCGTGGTCTACGCCGTCCTGCGGGATCTCCCGACGGTGTGGCCGGCGACGCCGTGATGGTCGGTCCGCCCCGCGACGCCGATCCGCTGGAATCGTGGCCAGTGCGTATTCGATAATCGCGATCGCAGGACTCTGAATCCGCACAGTTGGACTAGGAGCCTTCTCGGTTCCATGGCAATCATGGCATCACCTCACTCCAGGTGAATGCCATGACCGAAATCGAGAATCGCATCAACGCCCTCGTCACCAACTTCATCAGCGAGGTGTCGCGCCTGGCCCAGGCCGCCGCCCTCGAGACCCTGAAGGCCGCCCTCGGCGGCGCGACGGTGCCCGTGGTGCGCGACATCCGCGTCGGCAAGGCCGCCAAGCCGGCCGCCAGCGCGACCGGCGGCGCCGCCGCGGCCGCCGCCAAGCGCGCCAAGGGCGAGAAGCGCCCCAAGGCCGAGATCGCGCAGGTCCAGGACAAGGTGCTGGCCCACATCCGCGCCAACCCCGGCCAGCGCATCGAGCAGATCAACAAGGTGCTCGGCACCCGCACCCCCGATCTGGCGCTGCCGCTCAAGAAGCTGATCGCCGACGGCGCGGTCACGACCAAGGGCGCGCGCCGGGCGACGACCTACTTCCCCGGCGACGGCGCGGCCAAGAGCAGCGCCGCCAAGGCCAGCGGCAAGAAGCGCCGCGGCAAGGGCAAGTAACCGCGCGCTCCTGGTAGATTGCGGCGGCGACGACGCATCGTCCGCTTCGTCCAGGAGTTCGATCGTGGCTGCAGATACCATCGTCCATCGCCTGCTGGCTCAGCGCGGCCGTCGCCCGTCGGCGCCGGCCTACTTCGTCAAGCACCACGGCGTCTGGCGCCCGACCTCGTGGCGCGACTACGTCGTCGAGATCCGCACCGCGGCCCGCGCGCTGATGGCGCTCGGCCTCCCCGCGGGCGGCACCGTCGCGATGCTCGGCTTCAACCGCCCGGAGTGGGTGATCTTCGATCACGCGGCGATGATGGCCGGCGGCGCCGCGGCCGGCATCTACACCACCTGCTCGGCCGAGGAGGTGGCGTACATCGTCGATCACGCCGAGGCCCACGCGGTGCTGATCGAGGACGTCGGCCAGTGGAAGAAGCTGGTCGCCGAGCGCGCGCGGATGCCCAAGCTGCGCCACGTCGTGACGATGCGCGACTGCCCGCCGATCGACGATCCGCTGGTGCTGTCGTGGGCCGCGTTCTGCGATCGCGCGGCGGCGGTCAGCGACGCCGAGCTCGACGCGCGGATCGATCGGATCGAGCAGGCGCAGCTGGCGACGTTGATCTACACCTCGGGCACCACCGGCCCGCCCAAGGGCGTGATGCTGTCGCACGGCAACCTGGCGTGGACGGCGCGCGCGCTGATCGATCAGGGCGGCGCCCGCGAGGGCGACTGCGGCCTGTCGTACCTGCCGCTGTCGCACATCGCCGAGCAGATGTCGACGATCCACGTGCCCGCCACCTCGGGCGCGACGGTGTACTTCGCCGAGTCGATCGACAAGGTGCCCGACAACCTCAAGGAGGTGCAGCCGACGGTGGTCTTCGGCGTGCCGCGCATCTGGGAGAAGTTCCACGCCGGCGTCACCGCCAAGCTGGCCCAGGCCACCGGCGTCAAGGCCAAGCTGATGGCGTGGACCCGGCGGGTGTGCGGCGAGGTCACCGCGCTGCGCAACCGCGGCAAGGAGCCGGGCGGCGCGCTGGCGCTGCAGTACAAGCTCGCCGACCGGTTGGTGCTGTCGAAGCTCAAGCCGGCGCTGGGGCTGGGCCGGGCCCGGCTGTGCGTCACCGGCGCCGCGCCGCTGGCCACCGACGTCATCGAGTTCTTCGCGACGCTCGACATCGTGCTGCACGAGATCTACGGCCAGTCCGAGGACTGCGGGCCGACGTCGTTCAACCTGCCGGGCGCGACGCGGTTCGGCACGGTCGGGCGACCGCTGGCCGGGGTCGAGGTCAAGCTGGCCGACGACGGCGAGATCCTGGTGCGCGGCCCCAACGTGTTCCTCGGCTACTTCAAGGAGCCGGCCGCGACCGCCGAGGCGCTCGACGGCGCGTGGCTGCGCTCGGGTGACCTCGGTGCGTTCGACGCCGACGGGTACCTGTCGATCACCGGCCGCAAGAAGGAGATCCTGATCACCGCCGGCGGCAAGAACATCTCGCCCAAGAACATCGAGGCCGCGCTCAAGGAGTCGCCGCTGATCGCCGAGGCGGTGGTCATCGGCGATCGCCGCAAGTTCTTGACGGCGCTGATCACCGTCGACGACGCCGCGGTCAAGGCCGCGCTGGGCGACGCGCCCGGCCCCCGCGACCGCCGCGCCGATCTGCGCGCCGCGGTGCAGCGCCAGCTCGACGTCGTCAACGAGCGGCTGGCCCGCGTCGAGCAGGTCAAGAAGTTCACGATCCTCGAGCGCGCGTTCGCGATCGAGACCGGCGAGCTGACCCCGACCTTGAAGATCAAGCGCAAGGCGGTGAACCAGAGCTTCGCGGCCGAGATCGAGGCGATGTACGAGGAGTAGGCCGCGGCGACCGGGGGCCCGGGAACCCCACCGATACCCGCCTGAAAATTTCGGAAGTACGCCGCATTACGGTAGATTCGAGATCCGATGCTAGCCCGGCGCGTGATCGCGCTCTCGGTCGACAAGGCCTTCGGCAAGGTGATGGCCACGGCGCTGCGCGCCGCGGGCGGCGTGGTCGAGCTGCACAGCACGATCGAGGCGATGGGCACCGGCGAGCTGCAGGCGGCGCTGTTGGTCGTCCACCTCGACGGCGCGCTGGCCAGCGCGCTCGAGGATCTGGCGCTGCGGCTGCGCGACGACGCGCGGCTGATCGTGATCCTGCCGAGCCACGCGCTGCCGCAGACCGTCGACGCGATGAAGATGTCGGACAAGATCGCCGGCGTCCTGGTCCAGACCGACATGCGGCCGGGCGAGCTGGCGGCGATGGCGACCCGGGTGCTGGCCGGCGACATCTTCGGCCTCGAGAAGCTGGTGCCGTGGGGCACCCGCATCTACTCGACCTTGGTCGGCGACTACCAGGAGAAGTCGCTGTGCATCGCGCAGCTGATGGAGTTCGCCGAGCTGATGGGCGTGCGGCGCAAGTACCGCGACAACATCGAGCGCTGCCTCGACGAGATGTTGATGAACGCGCTCTACGACGCGCCGGTCGACGAGCACGGCAAGCCGGTGTTCGCCGACATCCCGACCAAGAGCCGGATCGGGCTGCGGATGGAGCAGAAGGTCGTCGTGCAGTACGCCTGCGACGGCCGGGTGTTCGCGATGTCGGTGCGCGACAGCTTCGGCGCGCTCGAGCGCGGCACGATCCTCCGCTACCTGTACAAGTGCCTGCACTCCGAGCAGCAGATCGATCGCAAGACCGGCGGCGCCGGCCTGGGCCTGTACTTCATCGCGTCGAGCGCGAGCCGCTTCCTGATCAACGTGCTGCCCGGGGTCGCCACCGAGTGCGTCGTCACCCACGACCTCGAGGCGCCCAAGGTCGAGCTCGAGGCGTTCGGCTACTTCCAGGAGAAGATCGACGCGGCCGGGCGGCTGGCGGCGGGCCCGTCGCGGCTGCTGCCGCAGGGCGCGACCCACCCGGTCGAGCGGCGCGCCGGCGCCCAGCGCGCGCCGCGCGGCGTGGTGCTCGGGCTGTCGGCGGCGATCGCGCTCCTGGTCGCGCTGATCGCGCTGGTCGCGTACCCGCGGTTCGCCAAGCCGTCGACCACCGCGGTGCGCATCACCGTCGATCCGCCGGGCGCCACCGTCGAGCTCGACGGCCGGGTGCGCGGCGTCGCCACCGACGGCACGCTGCTGGTGACCGGCCTCGAGGTCGGCCGCGCCTACCGGGTCGCCGCGCACAAGGACGGCCACAGCCCGGCCGAGACCGTGTTCCAGCCGGCCGACGGGCCGCCGACCAACCTCGACCTGCGGCTGGTGCCGCGCACCGCGACGCTGGAGATCGACTCCGATCCGCGCGGCGCGGTGCTGATGATCGGCGGCCGCGAGGTCGGCGTCACGCCGACGACCTTGACCTCGCTGGCGCCCGGCAGCGACGCCGCGGTGACGATCACCCGGGTCGGCTACGCGCCGATCGAGCGGACGATCCGGGTGCCGGCCGCCGGCGCCGAGGCCCACCTGTCGCTGACCCTGGCGATCGATCCCAGCTTCGCGTCCTTGGCCGTCACCTCGACCCCGCCCGGCGCCGACGTCTACCTCGACGGCCAGCGCCAGGTCGGCCAGGTCACGCCGGTCAAGGAGCTGCTGGTCGAGGCCGGCCGCCCGCACAAGATCTCGCTGCGCCTGGCCAAGCACGCGCCGGCCACGATCGCGGTCACGCCGACCGCCGGCGCCCGCGCGGTCCCGGTGACCGCGACGCTGGTGCCCGGCGCGGCGATCGCGATCACCGCCAACGTCGACGCCCGCGCCACGGTGGTCGGCGTCGCCGCCTGCGTGCGCAAGCCGCTGCCGCTCGACTGCCCGGTGCCGGCCGGCCGCTACGACGTCGACATCGAGGCGCTGCGCCCATCCGGCGTGACCCGCCGGCCGGTCGAGGTCAGCGACGACACGATCGCGCTCGACGTCAAGTTCGGGATCGTCGAGGCCAGGCCCGGCAGCCAGCTGGTGGTCGCGGGTCGGCGCCTGCCGCGGCTCGCGCTCGAGGAGGGCAAGCGCACGGTGCGGGTCGCCGACGCCGCCGGCGCCGAGACCAACGTCGAGGTGAAGGTGATCGCGGGCAAGCCGATCCTCGTTCCGTAGCCGCGGCCGGGTCGGGTATCATCGCGCCCGATGTCCCGGCTCGCCGTCGCGCTGGTCTGCCTCGCGGCCGGCGCCGCGCGCGCCGCCCCGGTCGAGACCACGACCACGCCCTACCCCGGCGTAACCCACGTGCGCTGGACCGACGCCGCCGCGCAGCAGCGCGCGCACTTCGTCGTGGTCGACCTCAGCTTCGGCTCGCTCACGCTGCGCGCCACCGACGAGGTCGATCGCGGCAAGACCGCCAGCCAGATCGCCGCGCTGCACGGCGCGCAGATCGCGATCAACGCCGATCTGTTCACGCCGGCCGGCTACCGGCCCGACGGGCTGGCCATCGGCGCCGCCGGGCCGTGGGCGTCGAGCCACGACGACGATCGCGAGGCGGTGTTCCGGTTCGGCAAGACCGTGGCCGGCACCGACGCGCTGCTGATCGTGCCCGAGTCGGTGGTGGCGCCGGCCGACCTACCGGCGTTCGTCACCGGGGCGATCGGCGGCCGGCCGCTGTTGGTGCGCGCCGGCCAGGTGCCGCCCAGCTTCGACTGCGCCGACCCCGACACGATCGCCTGCCAGCGCGCGCCGCGCACCGCGCTCGGGCTGTCGGCCGATCGCCGCACGCTGATCATCGCGGTGGTCGACGGCTGGCAGGCCGGCGCGCTGGGCCTGACCGCGGCCGAGCTGGCGCCGCTGCTGGTGGCACGCGGCGCCCGCGACGCGGTCTTGCTCGACGGCGGCAGCGCGTCGACCCTGGTCATCACCGGCGAGGGCGGCGTGGTCAACGCGCCGTCGGACGGCGCCGAGCGCGCGGTCGCCAACCACCTGACGATCCGCTCGGGCCCGACCGCGACCCGGACCATGTACGGCGTGGTCCGCGAGGGCGACATCCTCACCGGCCCCGATCTCGGCGGCGTCCGGGTGGTGTTCGACGACGGCCGCGCGGTGACCACCGCCGCGGTCGATTCCAGCTTCACCTTCGCCGACGTGCCGATCCGCTGGGCCTGCGTCGACGCCACCAAGACCGGCTACGACCCGGTCCACCAGTGTCGGCAGATGGACCCCGACAACCCGATCACCTACAACTCGATCGCGATGCAGCGCAGCGGCACCGGCCCCGACGCCGGCGTCGACGCCGCGGTCGACGCGCCACCGCCGGCCGACGCCGCGCCCGACGGCCCGGGCCGTGACGGCGCCGCGATCGACGCCGGCGGCGACGGCGGCGCCGCGCCCGGCTGCTGCCAGAGCGATCGCGGCGGCGGCCCGCCGGTGGCGACCCTCGCCGCGTTCGTGGTATTCGCGAGGCGCCGGTGGCGCCGGCGGACCCGATGAGGACCCTCGCCCACACCAACGTCTACACCGACGCCGGCGGCCAGCTGATCGAGCGCAGCTTCCGGCTCACCGTGATCGGCGGCCCCGACGCCGGGCTGGCCCGGGTGATCGAGGCCGGCACGACGATGATCGGCACCCACGCCGACAACGACATCGTCCTCACCGACAGCACGGTGTCGCGCTACCACCTCGAGCTGCAGGTGCGGCGCGACGGCCTGGCGGTCAAGGACCTCGACTCGACCAACGGCACCCGCCTCGAGGGCACGCGCATCGGCGCGATCACGATCACCGCCGCGACCCGGCTGCGGCTGGGCAAGCACACCGAGGTCGCGCTCGAGACCACCGACGCGCCGGCGCCGCTGGGCGCGTTCGCCAGCGATCGGTTCGGCGGCGTGATCGGCACCTCGCCGCCGATGCAGAAGCTGTTCGCGCTGCTGGCCCGGGTGGCGCCCACCGACGCCACGGTGCTGCTCGAGGGCGAGACCGGCACCGGCAAGGAGGCGATCGCCGAGGCGCTGCACCAGGCCAGCGGCCGCGCGGCCGGCCCGTTCGTGGTGGTCGACTGCGCGTCGATCCCGCGCGAGCTGATCGCGTCGGAGCTGTTCGGCCACGCCAAGGGCAGCTACACCGGCGCGATCGCCGACAAGCGCGGGCTGATCGAGGCGGCCCACGGCGGCACGCTGTTCCTCGACGAGATCGGCGAGCTGCCGCTCGACCTGCAGCCGCAGCTCCTGCGCGCGCTCGAGAAGCGCGAGGTGCGCCGGGTCGGCGAGACCCGCCCGATCGCGGTCGACATCCGCGTGCTGGCCGCGACCCACCGCGATCTGCGCGCGATGGTGAAGAGCGGCGGCTTCCGCGAGGACCTGTTCTACCGGCTGGCGGTGGTGCGCTGCGACGTGCCGCCGCTGCGCGCCCGGCCCGGCGACCTGCCGACCCTGGCGCGGTTCTTCGCCGAGTCGTTCGGCCGCTCGCCGTGGGAGCTGTCGCCGGCGCTCCTGGCCGATCTGGCGCGCCACGACTGGCCGGGCAACGTCCGCGAGCTGCGCAACGTCGTCGAGCGCGCGCTGTCGCTGGGCGCGCTGGGCGTCGACGACGAGCTCGGCGGGCACCGCGCCGCGCCGGCGGCCGCCGCGACCGCCGCGCCGACCAGCCACGAGGCGATCCTCGAGCTGCCGTTCAAGGAGGCCAAGGCCGCGCTGGTCGAGGGCTTCGAGCGCGACTACCTCGTGCACCTGCTGGCCCGCCACAAGGGCAACATCTCGCGGGCCGCGCTCGAGGCCGGGATCGATCGCAACTACATCCACCGCCTGGTGAAGAAGTACGGGCTCGACGTGGAGCGCGGCTGATGGCCGCGGCGCCCGCGATGCGCGCTGCCCTCGGGCTCGTGGCGCTCGCGCTCGCGTGCCGCGGCAAGCAGGCGCCACCGCCGCCGCCGCCGCCCGCGCCGCTGGCCGGCTGCATCGCCGCGCTCGGCGAGGCCGCGACGCTGCCGCCGGCGCAACGCACCGCCGCGGTGCTGCGCGGCTGTCCGGTTTGCGGACCGAGCCTGGCGCCGCTCCTGGCCGCGGCCGACGGCCACCCCGACCTGGTCGCGATGAACGCGCTCATCGACGCCTGCCAGACCGGGTGCCGCAAGGCCGCGCTCGGGACCTGGCGGTCGCAGCTGTCGGACCTCGAGCCCGGCCCGGGCGTCGCGCGGCCGTGGAAGTCGCTGGCCGCCGAGTGCCCGGCGACGATGCACGCGCCCAAGCCCAGCGAGCGCTTCGTCGGGGCCGCGTGGTGGGGCCTGGTGACGATCGGCCAGCGGCTGGTCGACGCCGCGCCCGCCCTGCCCGCCGATCAGGCCGCGGCGCTGACCGCCGCCCGCGCCGCGCTGGTGATCGCGCTGCCGCCGTGGACCGTCACCGGCAACGGCCTGGTGGCCCCGTCCGGCGTCGCGCGCGCCGGCCTGCCGTGGCGCCACGTCACCGTGACCGATCAGGCGCTGCTCATCGGCCGGCTGCCGTTCGGCCGCTTCACCGACGCCGGCTTCGTCGTCGACGCCGGCCCGACGCCCTACCCCGGCCAGCCGCTGACCGGCGATCCCGCCGCGGCGCTGGCGGCGCTGGCGCCGCCGCCCGGCCTGCGCGACGCCGTCGATCTACCCGTGGTGATCGCGCCGATCGCGGCGCCGGCGACGCGGCTGATCGCGGCGCTGCGCGCGCTGGGACCGCAGCCGGTGGCGCTGGCGGTGGCCCTGCCTGACGCGCCCGGCGGCTGGCGCGGTTCGATCGCCGCCCACGCGCTGGCGATCGCGCCGGCGACCGGGGCGCGGGTGCGCCTCGACGTGGCGGCGGCGCGGCTCGCGGTGGTGGCCGGCGACGGCACGGTGCTGGCGTCGGCGCCGTGGCCCGACGCGGCCACGCCCCGGGCCCGACAGCAGGCGGCGCTGGCGCTGGCCGCCGGCCACGCCGTCGAGCTGGCCCCGGCGCTGCCCGCCGCGCTCGAGGTCGCCGACGTCGCCGCGCTGTGCGACGACGCCCACGCCGCCGGCGCCACCGGCCTGGCGCTGGCGCCCGACGGCGCTGACGCGGCCGCGGCGCCGCTGCCGAGCTTCGACCTCGCGGCGCTGCGCGCGGCGCTAGCGAAGGCGGCTCAGCCTTGACCGCGCCGGCGCTTGCCTCAATCCTTCGGCCATGACGGAGCCGCTCGATCTGGTCATCCTCGGCGGTGGCATCACCGGCGCCGGCATCGCGCGCGACGCGGCGCTGCGCGGCATGCGGGTGGCGCTGTTCGAGAAGACCGACTTCGGCGCCGGCACCTCGTCGAAGTCGTCGAAGCTGATCCACGGCGGGCTGCGCTACCTCGAGCACGGCGAGATCGGGCTGGTGTTCGAGAGCGTCAGCGAGCGGCGGGTCCAGACCACGGTGGCGCCGCACCTGGTGCGGCCGCTGCCGTTCCTGGTGCCGATCTTCCAGGACACCAAGCCCGGGCTCGAGGTCATGAACCTCGGCCTGTGGATCTACGACTCGCTGGCGCTGTTCCGCGCGCCGCGCATGCACAAGACCATCCGCGGCGCCAAGGCGGCCAACGCCGTCGAGCCGTGCCTGCGCACCGACGGGCTGCGCGGCGTGATCGAGTACTACGACTGCGCCACCGACGACGCCCGGCTGGTGCTCGAGAACATCCTCGACGCGACCGCGCTGGGCGCCGACTGCCGCAACTACACCGAGGTCACGGGGCTGGTGCGCGGCGCCGACGGCCGGGTCGGCGCGGTGCGCGTCCGCGACGTGCTGACCGGCGCCGAGGCGGAGGTCGCGTGCCGCGCGGTGGTGATCGCCGCCGGGGCGTGGACCGACGAGGTGGTCGATCGCTTCGCGATCCCGATGGGCCGCTCGCTCTTGCGCCGCACCAAGGGCGTCCACGTCGTCATCCCCCACGAGCGGCTGCCGCTGGCCCGCGCGATCACGATGATCTCGCCGGTCGACGGCCGGGTGATGTTCGCGATCCCGTGGCGCGACCGCACCGTGCTCGGCACCACCGACACCGACTTCGAGGGCGCCGCCGACGACGTCCACGCCGACAGCGCCGACGTCCAGTACCTGTGCGACAGCGCCAACGGCTACTTCCCGACCGCGCAGGTGCACCCCACGGACGTGATCGCGACCTGGGCCGGGCTGCGGCCGCTGATCCGCGCGGCCGACGGCGGCGCCGAGTCCGACGTGTCGCGCGAGCACGAGATCTTCGTCCGCGACGACGGCCTGGTGATCATCGCCGGCGGCAAGCTCACGACCTACCGCCGGATGGCCACCGAGGCGGTGCGCACCGCGATCAAGTGGCTGCGCGAGCACGACGCCGGCTTCGAGGCCGCGGGCCGCGAGCGCTCGGGCACCAAGCACCGGCCGCTGCCGGGGGCGACCGGCCTTCCGACCGCCGATCTCGCCGGCGTCGCCGCGGTCGGGCGGGCGCTGATCGCCGACCACGGGCTCGACGGCGACGTCGCCACCCACCTGTGCGGCGTCTACGGCGCCCGCGCCAGCCTGCTCGGCGCGGCGATCGCGGCGGACCGCGCGCTGGGCGAGCGGATGAACCCCGACCTGCACTACGTCTGGGCCGAGGTCGAGTTCGCGATCGTCGAGGATCGGGCCCGCACCGTCGACGACGTGCTGTCGCGACGGGTGCCGCTGTTGCTGGTCGGGCGCGACCAGGGCCTCGACGTGTGCGAGCGAGTCGCCGATCGCATGGCGGCGCGGCTGGGCTGGAGCGCCGACGAGCGGGCCCGGCAGATCGCCGCCTACCAGCGCGTCGTCGCCGACAGCCGCCGCTTCAGGAGCGCGCCGTGATCCCAAGAGGGGCTTTCGCAAAGCCCCTCCCCCACAAGACGTGGGGCCCCCACCCGAAACGCGAGATCCCAACGCGAGGCTTCGCTTGCCCATCCACCACCTGAGCCTCACCGCCCGCCCGCCCGACGACACCGTGCTGGCCGCGCTGCTCGCGTGCCACGAGCGCATCCACCGCTTCACCGCGCTGGCGGCGCGGCTGGCCACCACCGACGGCACGCCGGCCGAGCGGGCCGAGGCCGCCGCCGGCGTCGTGCGCTACTTCACCGTCGCGCTGCCGCTGCACGCCGCCGACGAGGACGACAGCCTGGCGCCGCGGCTGCGCGGCCGCGACGCCGCGGTCGACGCCGCGCTGGCGACGATGACCGCCGAGCACGTGGCCCACGCCGGGCCGCTGGCCGCGGTGGTCGACGCCGCGCGCGCGGTCGTCGCCGCGCCGGCGACCGTGCCGCCCGACCTCGCCGCCGCCGCCGCCGCGCTGGCCGCGCTGTTCGCCGACCACCTCGCGCTCGAGGAGCGCACGATCTTCCCGGCGATCGCCGCGCTGCCCGCCGACGTCCAGGCCACGATCCGCGCCGAGATGCTCGCGCGCCGCCGCTGATCGCGCGCCGGGATCGGGGCACGATGCCGGCATGACCACCGGCACCGTCTCGCTCGACCGTCGCGGCCACGTCCTCGTCATCGGCCTCGATCGCGCCGCCAAGCGCAACGCCTTCGATCTGCCGCTGTGGGACGCGCTGTGCCGCGCCTACGGCGAGCTCGACCGCGATCCCGACCTGCGAGTCGGCGTGCTCCACGCCCACGGCGATCACTTCACCGGCGGCCTCGACCTGCCGCAGTGGGCGCCGGTGTTCGCGTCGGGTCAGTGGCACATCCCGGCCGGCGGCGTCGACCCGCTCGGCCTCACCGGCCCGCGGCTGCACAAGCCGATCGTCGCCGCGGTCCAGGGCGTCTGCCTGACGATCGGCATCGAGCTCCTGCTCGCCACCGACCTGCGCGTCGCCGCCAGCTCGACCCGCTTCGGCCAGATCGAGATCAAGCGCGGCATCTACCCGGTCGGCGGCGCGACCTTGCGCTTCCCGCGCGAGTGCGGCTGGGCCAACGCCATGCGCTGGCTGCTCACCGGCGACGAGTTCGACGCCGCCGAGGCGCTGCGGATCGGCCTGGTGCAGGAGGTCGTCGCGCCGGGCGCGCAGCTCGACCGCGCGCTGGCGCTGGCCGAGGTGATCGCCGCCCAGGCGCCGCTCGGCGTCTACGCCACGCTGGCGTCGTCGCGGGCCGCGCTGCCCGCCGCCGAGGCCGCCGCCGCCGCCCGCCTGATGCCCGATCTCCAGCCGCTCCTGGCCTCGGACGACATGCAGGAGGGCCTGCGCGCCTTCGTCGGCCGCCGCCCGGGCGCCTTCACCGGCAAGTAGCCGCGCGACAACCCGCCGCGATCGTCGGCGCCGCCTTGCGGCTTTCGTATGGGTGGTTACATCTGCCTTCGCCATGCGATTCGACAAGCTGACCGTCAAGGCCCAGGAAGCTCTCGCCTCTGCCCGCGACCTCGCGGCGGCTCGCCGCCACGCCGAGGTGATGCCCGAGCACCTGCTGCACGCCCTGGTCAACCAGGACGGCGGCGTGGCGCCGCGCATCCTGGCCAAGCTCGGCGCCGACCCGCGGGTCGTCACCGCCGATCTCGACCGCGCGCTGGCCAAACAGCCGACCGTCAGCGGCGCCGCCGTCGACGTCGGGCTGTCGCCGCGGCTCAAGGACGTCTGGGAGGCGGCCGCCGCCGAGGCGAGCAAGCTGAAGGACGAGTTCCTGTCGACCGAGCACTTCGTGCTGGCGCTGGCCCCGACCAAGGGCGCGGCCGGCGAGGCGTTGCGCCAGGCCGGCGCCACGCCCGAGGCGCTGCTCGAGGCGCTGCTCGCGGTGCGCGGCAACCGCACGGTCACCGATCAGAACCCGGAGACCACCTACGAGGCGCTCGACAAGTTCACCCGCGACCTCACCCAGCTGGCCCAGCAGGGCAAGCTCGATCCGGTGATCGGTCGCGACGACGAGATCCGCCGCACCATCCAGATCCTGTCGCGGCGCAGCAAGAACAACCCGGTGTTGATCGGCGAGGCCGGCGTCGGCAAGACCGCCGTCGTCGAGGGCATCGCCGGCCGCATCGCCGCCGGCGACGTCCCCGAGAGCCTGCGCGGCAAGCGCCTGCTCGCGCTCGACCTGGGCGCGCTGGTCGCCGGCGCCAAGTACCGCGGCGAGTTCGAGGAGCGCCTGAAGGCGGTGCTGAAGGACGTCGCCTCGGCCGAGGGCGCGATCATCCTGTTCATCGACGAGCTGCACACGATGGTCGGCGCCGGCGCCGCCGAGGGCGCGCAGGACGCCGCCAACATGCTCAAGCCGGCGCTGGCGCGCGGCGAGCTGCGCTGCATCGGCGCGACGACGCTCGACGAGTACCGCAAGCACATCGAGAAGGACAAGGCGCTCGAGCGCCGGTTCCAGCCGGTGCTGGTGGGCGAGCCGAGCCTCGACGACACCGTCGCGATCCTGCGCGGCCTCAAGGAGCGCTACGAGGTCCACCACGGCATCCGCATCAAGGACGCGGCGCTGATCGCCGCCGCCAAGCTGTCGCACCGCTACATCCCGGCGCGGCAGCTCCCCGACAAGGCCATCGACCTGGTCGACGAGGCCGCGTCGCGCCTGAAGATGGAGATCGAGAGCGTGCCGACGCCGATCGACACCCTCGAGCGCAAGGTCGCGACCCTCGAGATCGAGCGGGCCGCGCTCGAGCGCGAGGACGACGCCGCGGCGCGCCGCCGGCTGCCCGAGGTCACCCGCGCGATCGCCGAGCTGCGCGAGCAGGCGTCCGGCATGCGCGCGCAGTGGCAGCGCGAGCGCGAGCTGATCAGCGGCCAGCGCGCCAAGAAGGCCGAGCTCGAGGCCGCGCGCGGCGAGGTCGAGCGGCTGACCCGCTCGGGCGACTACGCCCGGGCCTCGGAGCTGCGCTTCGGCGCGATCCCGCGGCTCGAGCGCGAGCTGGCCGCGGCCGCCGATCAGCTGGCGGCCGGGCGCGCCGCCGGCGGCTTCCTCCGCGAGGAGGTCACCGAGGACGACATCGCCACGGTGGTCGCCAAGTGGACCGGCATCCCGGTCGAGAAGATGCTCGAGGGCGAGGCCGCGCGGCTGGGCAAGCTCGAGGAGCGCCTGCGCGAGCGCGTCGTCGGCCAGGACGCCGCGGTCGGCGCGGTGGCGCGCGCGGTGCGCCGCGCCCGGGCCGGCTTGCAGGATCCCAACCGGCCGATCGGCTCGTTCCTGTTCCTCGGCCCCACCGGCGTCGGCAAGACCGAGCTGGCCCGGGCGCTGGCCGAGCTGTTGTTCGACGACGAGCGCTCGATGATCCGCATCGACATGAGCGAGTACCAGGAGAAGCACACCGTGTCGCGGCTGGTCGGCGCGCCCCCGGGCTACGTCGGCTACGACCAGGGCGGCCAGCTCACCGAGGCGGTGCGTCGCAAGCCGTACGCGATCGTGCTGCTCGACGAGATGGAGAAGGCTCACCCCGACGTGTGGAGCGTGCTCTTGCAGGTCCTCGATGACGGTCGACTCACTGACGGCCAGGGCCGCGTGGTCGACTTCAAGAACACCGTGTTGATCATGACCTCCAACGTCGGCTCGCAGCACCTGGTGCGGATGCGCGAGAGCGGCGCCGACGCCAAGGCCATGGAGGCCGCGGCCGATCGCGAGCTGCGCGCCACCTTCCGCCCGGAGTTCCTGAACCGCATCGACGACATCGTGTTCTTCGCGCCGCTGGGCAAGGAGCAGCTCGCGCCGATCATCCGCATCCAGGTGGCGCGGTTCGCCAAGCTCCTGGCCGACAAGGGCCTGACGATGAAGCTCACCGACCGCGCGGTCGCGGCGGTCGCCGAGGAAGGCTACGATCCGACCTACGGCGCCCGGCCGCTCAAGCGCGCGATCAGCACGCTGATCATCGACCCGCTCGCGCTCGAGCTGCTCGCGGGCCACTTCCGCGCCGGCGACCACATCGTCGTCGACGTCGGCCCCGACGGCCTGCGCTTCGAGAAGGCCCACCCGCAGGGCGCGGCGGCGTAACCTCGGGAGGGCACCATGGCGATCGACTTCGACCCCACCCTCGACTACTACAAGGCGCTCGGCGTCGACCCCAAGGCCACCGCCGACGAGATCAAGAAGGCCTACCGCAAGCTCGCCAAGCAGTTCCACCCGGACTCGACCGGCGGCGACAAGAGCAAGGAGGCGCGGTTCAAGGAGATCTCGAACGCCTACGACGTGCTCGGCGACGCCAAGCAGCGCGCGCAGTACGACGAGTTCCGCGCGATGGGCGGGCGGATGCCGCGCGGCGGCTTCCCCGGCGGCGGGCCAGGCGGCGCGCCGTTCGGCGGCAGCCAGGTGTGGGACCTCGGCGACCTGTTCTCGCAGATGTTCGCCGGCGGCCCCCAGCCGGGCGGCCCCCGCGGCGCCGGCGGGCGGCGCAGCGTCCGCTTCGAGCGCGGCCACGACGACGGCGGCTGGGTGTTCGAGACCCGGCAGGGCGAGCCCGCGCCGCGAGCCCCGACCGAGTCCAAGCTGCAGGCCGCCGACGGCTCGTGGCTGACCGTCAAGGGCAACGACGTCTACTCCGACGTCCACATCCCGTTCCACCACGCGATGCTCGGCACCGTCGCCGAGGTCAGCACCGTCGATGGCACCGCGTCGGTGAAGATCCCGCCCGGCACCGGCTCGGGCCGCAAGCTGCGGCTGCGCGGCAAGGGGGTCATCGCCGACGGCGTCGGCCCCGGCGATCACTACGTGACCGTGCAGCTCGACGTGCCCGCCGAGCTCGATGACAAGGGCAAGAAGCTCCTGCACGAGCTGACCGCACACCTGGCCCAGACCGGCGGTCGCCGCAAGGGCTGACGCGGCCCGCGCACGCCCACCGACGTCACCCACCTACCCGATTTGATGAGCCGATCGGCCAGGACACTCCCGTCAACTCGGGCTAAGGTGCGCTGAGGCTCTCGAGGAACCATGACCAGCACAGCTCCCGCCCACGGCCAGTTTCCGGTTCTCCCGCTCCGCACCGAGATGCACCTGCCGGGGCGCGTGGCCTCGCTCGAGATCGGTCGCGAGGCGTCGATCCGCGCCATCGAGGCGGCGTCGCGTGACGACAACCAGCTGGTGGTCATCCCGCAGCGCGATCCGGACCTGCGCGACATCGCGCCGCGCGATCTGGTCGAGGTCGGCGTGCTCGCCGAGATCGTCTCGGTGATCAAGCACTCGCCGGGCCGCTTCACCGCGGTCTTGCGCTTCACCCGCCGGGTGAAGATCGACGGCGTCGTCGCCAGCGAGCCGTTCCTGGTGGCCGCGGTGTCGCCGCTGCCGACCCGCTCGAGCGCGCCGGCCGAGCGGCTGGCCGCCGACGCCGCCAAGGCCCGCGACTGGCTGACCGCGCTGATCGCCGACGCCCACGCCACCCGCGAGGCCAAGGAGAAGGAGGCCAAGGAGGCGGGCAAGGAGAGCAAGGAGGCCAAGGATCCGGCGCGCGCCCACGACACCGCCCGCGAGGCGCTGGCCGCGCTGGCCGCGGTCACCGACCCCGATCTGGTGGTCGATCACGCCGCGCCGTACATCGACCTGCGCCGCGACGAGATGCTGGCGATCCTGCTCGAGACCGACAGCGCCAAGCGCCTGGCCAAGGTGCTGCCGGCGCTCGAGCGCCGCGCCACCGTGCTCAAGCTCAAGGGCGAGATCGGCGCCGAGCTCGAGGGCACGACCTCGGTCACCCACCGCGAGAAGGTGCTGCGCGATCGCATGCGCCAGATCCAGGAGGAGCTGGGCGAGGCCGACGAGAACGCCGAGGTCGACGAGCTGCGC
>Ga0075163_10001375_pt1 | contig 32636 bp, 29 predicted proteins | sample JI1023141ADNA_FD_71478 | JGI IMG/M metagenome (GOLD analysis project Ga0075163, IMG submission 71478) | Wastewater effluent complex algal communities from Wisconsin, to seasonally profile nutrient transformation and Carbon sequestration -... | ecosystem: Engineered > WWTP > Effluent > Algae...
TGCGTCGGCGGCAACAACCGCCTCAAGGCCCGCATCCGCCACCTCGGCAACAACAACCAGATCGAGAACATCCGCCTGTTCGTCCACCACGGCAAGGGCATCAAGTGCTGCTCGTCGTGCGCGATGGGCCGGAACTGCGACTGCGGCGGCAACCACCCCTCGTAGGCCCCTTGCCCCCGGCCCGAGCACGTGTCGGGGCGGCCTAATGGACTGAAAGGAGATTTCCGATGGACAAGATCAGACTCCGTGCGAGGGCATTCGACGGTACGACCGTCTATGAGGCGACGCCCACCTTTCGCCAGGTGGACGGGTGGATCGAGATATTACTCGAGGCGCCGGTGGGCATCGTGCCGGCGTCGCTGTGGGGTAAGGTGCCGGGCGGCGACCCGTACCTCCTTCACGTCAACGCCCTGACGACCGTGCCGCTCGCCCCCGGCGACTTCTTCGAGCTGCAGAGCGGCCCGCCCGTGCAGCCCCGGGTGCAATACCGGCCGACGCCCGACAACACGCGACTCGTGCTGGTGCGGCCGACCGATCGGCTGCGCTTTCTGGTCGCGCCCCAAAACCTCGAGGTCGTGGTCGAGCTGCTCGTCGAGAGCATCGGCGGGACCAACGAGCTCGGCTCGCGCCTCTTCGAGTGGGCGCAGGCCACGGCCGCGGCCAGCACGACCACCAGGGCGACGTCGCTGGAGATGACGGGGCCGGGGGGCATTCCGGCGTGGACCGGCCAACTCCACATCGTCCACGACTCGGCGAACGCCGACGCCGTTACGCTCCCGACCCGCGGCCTCGTGCCGCTGGACGCGATGCTGACCTTCACGCGGGCCGGGGCCGGGACGCCCGTGCTGACCGCGAACGCGGGCGACGAGCTCGCCGGTGGGCTGGCGAACTTCCCCGTCACCCGGTCGGTGTGCGTGATGAACAATGGCGACGCGTGGGCGTTCGTCGGCGTCTAGAAACGAGGTGCATCATGTTGCTGGATCGTCATCGCCTCCTCCGTCTCATCGAACTCGCCGAGCTCGAGCGGCGTGTCATCGGGCCAGAGCGGATGCTGCGCGAGGAGGACGTGGCCCTGCTCATCAAGGCTGCCTACGACGACGCGACGGACCTCGCCCGCGCGGGTTTCCTCGCGCGCGTCAAGCCGTTCCCGACGAGCGCCTGGCCGTGGTCCGCGGTCCAGGCGATGACGCCGCGCAGCGGCACCGCTCGCGGCGCCGACGTCATCTATTCGCCCGCACCCGGCGCGCTGGCCCCGGCCGCCCTCGTGCTCCTGCGTGGGCAGGCGGACGGGATCGATGCCGATCCGGGCAACCGCATCCCCGACCGCGGACAGCCCGATGCCGCCGCCTGGGAACCGCTCCACAAGGCGCTCGACCTGTGGGACACGGTGACGATCAAGAAGTGGGTCGGACCGCAGGGATGGGTGGCCGGAGGGATGGCGGCGAACCCGAACTCGGGTGGGCTGGGGGGGCAGCCGAACGGCGGCGGCGGGCAGCCGAGTGGCGGCGGACAGCCGAACGGCGGGCAGCCGAACGGCGGGCAGCCAAACGGCGGCGGGCAGCCGAACGGTGAGCAGCCGAACGGTGGCGGGCAGTCGAACGGCTACACCGAGACCCCACCTGCGACGCCGTTCTCCTGGCGGCATCCTGCGGTCCTCACCACGGGTGCGACCGTCCTGACGACGGTCGGGTTCACGCTGGTCGCATTGCGCAACCGCCGTCGCCCCGCCGCGCTCGCGACCCCCAAGGCCGCGAGCTCACCCACGACGTCTGCGGGCCCCCCACCCGCCGAGGAGCCGACATGAGCCGCAGCATCTGGTTCAAGCTCGGAACGCTCGGTACGACGCTCGGGGTCGGGGGCGCCATATTCTTCGCGGGGCGGCGTGCGAGCGCGGCGAGCTCGGGGACGACGAACCAGCCCAGCTCGGGGAGCGGCGACTTGCCGCCGATCGATCTGGCCCCGCTCCCGAAGGCGGCCGACGTCGGCGGCGACCTGTCCACGAACTGGGGCGACACGCCGGTCGACCTTCGCCCGCTGTTTGGGCTGATGGAGAAGGCCTCGAAGATCGCCGGCTCCGCTCGCCTGTTTAGCGCAATCGCCTTCCACGAATCGCAGTACATCACCACGGCGCACAACGGCAACGCAGCGAAAGAGCAGGATGAACGCGACGACTCGCGCGCTGCCTACAACAACAACAAGGACCGCAACCCGCCGCTCCGCTACGGCGAGCAGGCGGCGGAGTTCGGCAGCGGGGGCCTCTTCGGCCTGCTCGCGCCCTACTTCCTGTGGACCGGCGTGCCCGAGGTCGGCAAGCGGGCGCCTCTCCTCAACGCTCCGCCGGAGCTGGCGTTCCAGCCGCGGGCGGCGGCATTCGCCGCGTGCGTGTACATGCAGCGCCTGCTCGCCCACTATCGGATCGACGACCACGCCGACATCAAGGCCGGCTGGGCCAGTCCGTCGCTGCTCGGCACGGGCCGGGGCGGCGCGACGTACAAGAGTGTCCGCGCCCGTTTCATGGAGGACGCGATCAACCTGGGCATCGACATCCTCGACACGAGCACCATCCCTACAAAGCTGAACGCCTCCGCATGGCCGGGCGTCCCCGCGGTGTTCTCGGCCCTCGTCGGCGCTCTGCCGAAGGAGATCGCATGACCCCCGACCTCACCTGCTACGGCGACGACATCAAGGCGCTCGCCGACCTCGTCAGTGACTTCGACCTGCGCTCACCGATGGGCGTGACGACGTGGCTTCGCCGCGAGTGGCAGGTCGTTGCCGAAGCCCTCGGCTTCACCCAACAGCTCGCCGCGATGCCGACCGCGATCCCGACGACCGACGACCCCATCGCCGCCATGAATGCGATCGGCCTCGCCGCGTTCGATCGCTCTCTACAGGCGGGCCGCCGGGCCAACGCCAGTGCCGAGCAGGCCCGCGTGCAGTCCACGATCCTGCGCCAGCTCGCCACCGCCGCCGTGAGCACCGGCGAGCTCTGGCGCGTCGCCGCCGATCCGACGACCCTGCCGACCGGCGCGTGCTACTCCGAGGGCGGCCGCTCGCTGCGGGCGTTCTACCCCGACACGGCCGCTGGCTACTTCGGCGACGGGTGGCGTGGTCCCCCGCCCCGGGCCGAGAGCGCATGCGGGTGGACCACACCGCTCGTGCTCCACCTGGGCACGTTCCCGTGGATCTACAGCACGCGCCTCGAGAACATCGGGCCGGGGATGCGGTGGCCCGCGCTCGGCACGAACCCCGTGATCGAGGGCCTTCATGTCGCGGTCAGCATGCTCGAACCGCGGCAGAACTTGCAGCAGGACGCCCGCCAGGTCGCGGCGATCGTCCGCCACTTCAGCACGCATACGGCCCCGCTCGTCGCCCGCCTCCCGGTCTACCAGCCCGGCCGTGCGGAGCCTGGCCGCCTGTACCGCCACGGCGGCCTCCTGTACGTGCATCAGGGCAGCCTGCACGTCGCTGGCCTCGACGGTCCGCGCGGCCGCATCGCCGCTCCGGCGTACAACTACATCATCCGCCGCTTCGCCGCCTTCTTCGCCGTCCGCCGTGCGACGCTTCGGGCCCTCCCGAGCCTCGGACCCGAGCTCCAGCAGCTCGCCCGGGGCTCGGCCGACCCCTGTCTGCGCCAGCACGTCCAGGAGGTCGCCCGTGCAGGCTGAAGCCCAGATGGCGCTCTCGACGCGCGAGACCGCGCTGCGGTATACCGCCGGCATGCGCATCACCGGCACCCTCACCCACGGTCTTTTCCTGGCCCTGACCTCCGCCTGCTTCGCCTGTGGCGACAGCAACGGCGGCGAGTCCAGCTCCGAGTCGACGGGCCTCCCTGAGAACGAGTACTGCGATAATCCGGACTACCCCGGCAACGTGCAGACCGAGAAAACTTGCGGGTGCGGGCTCTCGGCGGTGTCCGATCAACGGAACCCGTTCTACCTCGATTGTGTGAGTGAGAAGTGTGCCAACGATGCAGACGCTTGCCCGCCCGTTGGTGAGCGCGCCGCGTGCCTCTGGGACGGAGTCATCGAATCCAGTGCAGGCAGCATCTGCGCCCAGCCATGCGTGCTTGGGGCGCCCTGCGAAGACGTTCAAGGCTTCGCTGGTACCTGCGAGCCTGTTCAAACCGCCGAAGGAGAAAAGGGGCTGTGCGTCCTGTCTTGCGACATTCTGCCTTGTCCCACCTCCATGATCTGCGTTGAGAACGGGAGCCTGACCGGATTCGGCGCGTACTACTGCATTTATGATTTGTCCCCATGAAGATCACAACGAACAGCCCGCAATTCAAAGAAACGTTCGGTCCCTACCCGAGCCTGACGGAGCTGTCTCTGGCGAAATTTGATTCGCAAGGCCCAACTTTTAGCCTCATCAAGAATGCCTTCACGGATGAGACCAATGCGAATATCTTCTCTGACGCCGATAATCTGAACGGCGTCCAGTCTCAGGACGTCCGGAATGGGCTTCGCCTGTTCATGAGGGACCTCGCCGTCAGCCTTGAGACGGACGCCGGACAACCGGAAGTCAGCATCAACTGCCCAAGCAGTCTTCTGGTGAACGGCCTGCAGCAAGTGGTGAACAGCGCGGAAATCGGCTCCGTGCTCAGCAACCAGACCGTCTACACAATCTTTAATGGGGTCGTGAGCGGCGACCCCAAAAAGGTTGGCGTCGCGCTCATTGGCGTCGGCATGACGGCCGTCGGGGTCGCCGTCCCGGTCGTGGGTTGGATCGGAGCCGCGATCACGATCGTTGCCTCCGCCGTCTCTGCGGCTTTCAACCGGGCCAAGGCCCAGAAGGCCGCGGATGATGCAGAGCGCGCCCGTCAGCTCTACGCCGAGTTCCCTCCGATGCAGGTCGCCGACGCCGACATGGACGCAGCCACCGTGGATCGCGGCATCCGCCGCTACATCCGTACAGGCAACTGGACGAACATTTGGGCGCCTGCGTTCAAAGGCGAGTGGCAGGGCGTAAACCGGCAGGGCGGTATGGCATTCGCTCAGGGCGGCGCCGATAGTGGTGACGACGAACTCACGCATGAGGCGACCCGATTCTTTGTGCCGAGTGGCGGCCTTGGGGTGATTCCGGGCACCGATCAAGTGACGCGGGTCGTGCAGGTCAGCCTCGAGACGAACCCCGACGACATCGACGCCGCCGCCTGGCTCGCCTTTAAGAAGGGCGGTAAGGACCCGCGAGGCATCGACATCAACGGGCGCAAGGGCTACACGCGCGTCAAGGATACCGGCATGTACTACCCGGCGACGGGCAGACTCGCCGCCAGTCTATGGGAGATGTTGACCTCGACGGAGGGGTACAGCTACCACGGCAATCCCTACGTGTTCCGTGTGGACGCGCGCCGGCTGCACGATGCCTGGCGCGAGTGGGCCGAGAGCGGGCTCCGGTATATCCGTGAGGTCTGCTATCCGTGGTACCCGAAATACCTTCGGCCGGACGGCACAATCTCGGCGGCGCTCAACCTCGACGGCCCGGACCCCGCCGCCGATCTCGCCGGCTACTTCGGCACCGGCATCTTCTTGGCGATGGGGGTGTGGGCGGGCCGTGTCGCGCCAGGCAGCACGTCCTACGTGCAGACTTACAGCATCTATCCGCGGCCTGCCGGCTTCAGCGGCGCCGAGTTGCACACCATGCGCGACGCCTATGGCATGGAAAAATCGTCGGTGTCCTCCTCGTACAGCGGCGCGTTTCTGCCAATCTATGATCCGTCGAAATGGCCGGACCAGTGCATGGGCGAGCGTTACCACCGCGGCCCCCTCGGTGTGTCGATTGCGGACACGCTCAGCGATTTGCAGAAGCTACAGGCGTGGACGCTGCGTCACACCCTCGCGTCGGCGTACTGCTCCCAACTCGATGCGGCGTTCGCCGGGAACGCCAACGCCGCCACGCGCGAGACTCTGTTCAAGATGCGCAGCGCGCTCCTAAAGGCGACGGATCGCATGTACATCAACCTCAACGACGTCCCCGACAACGAGCCCGGCATCAGCGGCCTGGCCCACAGCGAGAGCTGGAAACAGCAGCTTGTCGCGTCGGGCGTCCCTGCGACCCCGAAGAAGGTCGACAACAGCGTCAAGCTCAGCGCGGGCCAGCGTCCGCCTGGCCAGGGCGTGGGCGGCAAGATCCCGTGCGAGGCCGGTATCCCCTGTCCGGGCCCGGACAAGCCGCCGCCGAAGCCGCCCTTTGTCGGCGGAAACCCGGACGCGTGGGAGCCCAGACCGCCAAAGCGTGTTGGTCGGCCCGACACTTACGCTAGCAGCATCGTCCGAAATCGGGCCATCGCGGGCATCACAGTGGGCAGTGTTGGCACTGCACTTGCCGCGGCTTTGGTCGCGCGGAGTCGACGGCGACGCAACTTCGTCGCAGGCGGCAGTTCGAATATGTAATCCGCGGCGGGCATCACGGCAGCGCAGAGCGCTGATAGACAGATTACGACTCATTTTCGAGCGCCCACCTGGCGCGCCAGTTTGTGCATTCCCGAAATGGAGTGATCGCGTTATGGCCAAGGGATACATCATCGAAGAGGTGCACGTAACCGGCGGAAGCCTCCGCCTCCGCGACTCGCTTACCGGGAAGGTCGTCGACGTGCCTCTCACTCCGGGGAGCAAGCTGATGCTCTCGGGACAGGATGGGGTGGAGGACGCCGACACCGAGGAGAGCGCGACGGACGACGACGACGAGGCCGACGCTGCGGACGAGGAGGCGGAGGCGGAGGCGGAGGCGGCCGAGGACGCGGACGCCAAGCCCGCGGCGCGTAGGCGCCGCCGCCGGAAGGCCCGCGCGAAGAAGGCGGCGGAGCGGCGGGAGGCGAACGCCGAGGACGTACCAGCGCTGACCGTGCCGCGCTCGCGCCCTGTGACCGAGGACCCGACCCCGGTCGTCGACGAGTCGACGCTCTCCGACGAGGACAAGGCGGCGGTCGAGCAGTTCCGGACGCTCATGTCGAAGCGCGGCAAGCGGGGCGGGCTGGGCTGGAAGGAGATCACGGTGGAAGGCCGCAGCGGCCTCCAGGCGAGGTGGGGCAAGGGGCAGTTCAAGATCCTGCACACCGGCGGCGACTCCCATGCCCTCTTCTACGAGTGGGACGGTGGCAAGTGGGAACGGATCGCTTGCGGCAAAGCCGACGACTTGATGCGCCTCGCGGCCGCACGATCTGAAGACGAACAGCCCAAGGCGCCGCTGACGACGCTCACGCTCGAGGTTGCTCGCCTGTTCTGCGGCACCCCTGATCAGCAGGATGTGGCGAAGAAACGCCTGCGCCCCGTTCGCAACGCAGTCCCGCGTGAACCAGAAGCGGCGGAGCCTCCGGCCCAGGAGGCGCCGCGCCCACCCGCAGAGGACGCAGCCAGCGAGAACGAGGCAAAGGACCAGGAGCTCCTGTCGAGCTTTAGCGACGAGCTCGGCAAGGTGCTCGACGAGGAGGACGACTGACATGCCCCTGCGTCCAGGCAATCTCTACCGCGTCTGTAGCCGGCTCTATATCGACAGCCAGACGGTGCTCAACCTCGCCGCCGAGCACAGGGTCGTCGAGCATCCGGGCGGATGGCGCGTGCTCGGCGACGCGGGCGCTGTCGTGTGCGCTGCGGTCGAGGATCGGCCGACGCTGCCCGGTCAACGCGGCACCCTCTACAACCTCGCCGCCGAGGGCGACGTGCGCCTGGGGGAGCGGTGCACCGCCTGGTTTCAGCAGGGCATTCTCAAGCCCGCGGGCAGATTCCCGAATTGGCCCGGTCTGCCGGCGTCCGCCTGCGGCCACGCCTGCGCGTGCGGTCCATGCCGCGCCAAGCACGGAGGGCATGCATGAAGCGGGCGTACGACATGACGGCGGCCGAGTTCCTCGAGGGGTTTTTGCCGCGCTGGCGGGCGGCGCTTCCTTCGCGGCTCGTCCCGTTCGCTCCTCGATTCCTGCTTCTCCATCGCGGCACCCTCGAGGTGCTCACCCAGCGAGCGCTCGCCGACCTGCGTGCCAGGCGAGGCGAGCTGCCGGACACCATCATCGAGTTCGCCGCCTACGATCCAGTCACCGCACACGAGCAGATTCTCAGTTCCAGGTCGGACGATGCGGTGCTTCGCCAGCTTCGGCGGCGCTTCTACGAACGCACGGCCCACGGCGAGTCCGAGGATGAATTCCTCGCCCGGTTCGCGGAGCCTTACGTGGCGCTGCGCACCGAGGCGATCCTGCTCTGGTACGCCGGCTGGGACGCCGTGCCGCTCATGGTCCGCACGCCGGTGCTCGCGGTGACGGAGGCGGAGTCTGTCGTCGCGGTCCGCGACGCGCGCGGCAAGGTGGTCCTGCATCCGCTGCGATCCAGCGTGCTGCAACACCTGTGGGACGATTTCAAGAAGGCCGAGATCCGGGCCGCCTACCTGAGCCACGAGGCCGACCAGGACAGGTCCACCACGGACGGGCTCCTGCGATACGCCGGGGCCGTGTGGAGCCTCGCAAGGCTGCCCCCTCCACCTGGCGTGGCCACGCCGCGCCCAAGGACCCCATGACGACCGCCGCCATCGCCCTCGAGAAGTTGCTACCCCGCTGGCGTGCCAAGCTGCCGGCGCGTTACTCGCCCGAGTACATCGACGGCTTCATCGCGCGCAACCGTTCGGCGCTCGCGGCGATCGTCGAACGGGCAATGATGTACCGGCGGGTCAAGCAGGGCACGCCGCCGACGACCCCGGAGGAGTTCGCCGCCTACGGCAAGCTCGCCCAGCGCGAGCGGCCGAGGGACGCCGAGCCTGATGACGTGGTCCTGGAGCGGATCACCGCACGCCTGATGCAGTGGAAGCCCCGCAAGCGCGTCGCGCCCGACGTCGCCGTTCGGCGCTACATCGAGGCGCGTGCCGTGGCGATCTTGCTCCGGCGTGTCGGGCTCGATGCGGTCCCGCTGCTGCTGCGCGAGCCGGGAACAGCCATCCTCGTGGACGGCCAGGTCGTCGCGGTCGTCGACGAGGTCGAGCGGGAGGTGGCCGTCGCTCCGGGTTACTCCGACGAGGAGCGCCTGCGCAATACGCTTTACCAGACCTACCAGCAACTCTTCGAAGTGACCCGCGACATTCCGGAGGCCCGGTTCGAGCGATACGCCGCCGTCCTCTGGGCGCGCGTGCGCGGCCCGTCGAGCACCAAGGCAGCGCCGACCGTGGAGACTCCACCCGACCTGCAAACCAAAGCCTGGCGCACCGAGGCCAACCTGAAGGCCATGCAGCTCGTGCTGAAGAAGGAGCCAGGCGAGTTCACTGCGGAGGATCTCGCGGTGCTCGCCCAGTACTCCGGGTGGGGCGGCCTCTCGATCGAGGGTGTTAAGAAGAGGATCCCCAAGGACCTCGTGCCCGAGACGTTCGGCCTCATCCACGAGTACTACACGCCCACGGTGATCGCCAGGTCGATCGCCCTCGCCGTCTGCGCCATGCTCCCCGAGCTCGCGGGCAACGACGGCATCGTTCGGGCGCTCGAGCCGAGCGCTGGCATCGGCCGTCTCCTCCGGTCGTTTGGCCCGGAGCTTTGCCTCGCGCTCGAGGCCGGCGGCCAGGTCAAGAAGCTCGAGTGGACCGCGGTCGAATTCTCGAAGGTCAGCGCGAGGCTCCTGCGCGCGCTTCGGCCAGACATCGGCCTCTATCAAACTTCCTTCGAGCGCTGGGTCCATGAGGAGGGCCCGCGCTACCGTGGCACGTTCGGCCTCGTCGTCAGCAATCCGCCCTACGGCGAGCGCGGCGTCATGGCCCGCGAAGATCCGGACAGCTTCTACAAGGAGAAGCGCGCCTACGCCTACTTCATGCGGCGGGCGCTCGACCTGCTCGTGCCCGGCGGCGTCGGGGTGTTTCTCGTCCCGGCAGGGTTCCTCAGCGGAAACATGGGCCGGAGCCTGCGCGAGAAGCTGCTCCTGCGTCATCACCTGCTCGTGGCGTTCCGCCTCCCCAGCCACGACTCGAAGGGCCGGGAGACCGTGCCTGGTGCCTCGGTCGTGATGGACATGGTCTTTTGGCGCAGCCGCGGCGGCGAGCTGACCGAGGTCGACGCGGCCGACCAGTTCATCGTCGACGGCGACTACTTCGCGCACGAAAAGACCCACGTCCTCGGCAAAGAGGACGGCCCGTTCGCGGGTGATGACGAGGCGGGCATGGCGCGGAGCTGGCGCTACCGCGTGACCGGGGACTTCCGGGAGCTGCCTCCGCTTGACCCGCGACCCCTATGCACCGCGTGCGTGCTGGGGAACATCGCCAATCGCGAGGACGTGGGCCCGGTCCAGCGCGTCACCCGGGAGAACGACGACATCCCCGACGACATCGACGACGGGCTGCGTCCCGCGCTCGAGCTCGGTCGCCGCGTCGGTCGCTACCTAGCGATCGTCGGCGCCGACGAGGCGGACAGAGCGGCCCAGCTCTGGCCCGAGCTCCGCACCGCGCTCACTGACTTCCGCGACAGTGTCGGCAATCCCTGGCGTGACAAGGGGCTCGTGGAGCTCGCTGAGGGCCCCCGCAAGCTCCCCGCCGCCCAGCACCTCTTCTCCGCCTTCGAGCGGACCGGAGGGCTGTCGCTGGCGCTGCGTGAGGCCCCCCGAATCGCCCCCAGGTTCACCGGCCAGCCCGATGACGTCGTGGCCCAGGCCGAGTCGCTGTTTCGGCAGCACAGGGCGCTCAAGGTCCCGGCGCTGCTCACGTTCCACCGGCAGCAAGGCGGCACTCTATCGGATGCCGCCGCCCTCGCCGCGGTGCTCGCGGCCGAGTGGAACCTGGACGGCGACGCATGGGATGAACTGTTCCCGCCAGACGCTTACCTGACCGGCAGCGACCTGTGGGCCCGCCACGACCGCGCCGCCGCACGGGCAGCCGCCGGCGACGAGCAGGCGAAGCTGCAAGTGCGTCGCCTCCTCGAGGCGATCCGGCCCGCGACCTTCGAGGATCTCACCGAGGTGAGCCCGCGGCACGGCTATGTCCCCCTGGACCTCGTCGCGGGCTGGGTCTCGGACACGATCAACGGCCGCTACGGCGCGGTCAAGCTCGAGCGGCAGGGGGGCTTTGTCCAGCTCCAGGGCCACGACTACACCGACCCCGACCAGCCGGTGATCGCCCCGGAGACGCTCGCCTTCCTCGGCTACGTGAACCACGACCCCGAGCTGTTTCGGCCCGAGCCCGACCGCTCCGACCGCTTGGCGGGACCGAAGACCCGCGAGGAGAAGGCCGCGAGAAAGCAGAACCTCGCCGAGCGCCGCATCGCGTTGGGGAAAAAGTGGGACGAGTCGTTTCGGTCCTGGGTCGCGGCCGACGAGGGCCGGCGTGAACAGCTCGTCCACGCTTACAACCGTGTCGCGCGCGGACGCATCGTCCCGGACTACAAGCCCGAGCCGCTGGAGATCGCCCGGTGGGGAACGCAGTCGCCGAAGCTCAAGCCCCACCAGATCGCGGGTGCCCGCCGCGTGCTCGCCCAGCGTGGCGGCCTCGTCGCGTTCGACGTCGGCGTCGGCAAGACCTACACGGCGCTGGCGATCATCGCCCGCGCGCGGCAAGAGGGGTGGGTCCGTCGCCCCGTGATCCTCGTCCCCGGGTCGCTCGTCTGGAAGTGGCACGACGACATCCTCTGCACGCTGCCCGACTATCGCGTCGCCGTGATCGGTTCGAAGCGCAAGCAGATCACTCGCGGCGTGCGACGCGGCGTCATCACGTCGGAGACCGACACCCCGGAGGAGCGCGGGAAGAAGTGGGCGCTGCTCACGACGGGCCAGGTCGACGTCGTCATCCTCAGCTTCGACGCGCTCGGCCGGACGAAGATGAACGAGGATGCCGTCCTCGCCTACGTCAGCCAGGTCGAGGCCGTCGAGCGGTCGATCGCCCTGCGCCGACGTGCGCTCGAGGAGAAGGTCACGAACGCGAAGCAGAAGGACACGCTGTCCGAGCGTGACCGGGCCCTGCTCGAGCATGGAGTGCACGCGTGGGTGGAAGAGATCCTCGCGCTGCCGAAGGACTGGGAATACGACCCGGGCGTCGCCTGGGACGACATCGGCATCGACATGCTCGTCGTCGACGAGGCGGCCGCGTTCAAAAACCTGCACAAGCCCCAGGCCCGTGAGGACGGCGTGCCGAAGTTCATGGGCGGCGGCGGCGAGGGCAGCGACCGCGCGTGGCAGCTCGACTTCCGTGCCGCCGCCGTCCGCCGCAAGACCGGCGGCGCCGGCATCGTCCTCCTGACCGCGACCCCGGCGAAGAACAGCCCCCTCGAGTTCTACAACCTGATCCAGTTCATCGACCCGACCGCGTTCACTCGGGCGGGGATCCGGGACCCCGAGCAGTTCATCGACCGCTTCCTCAAGATCGAGTACCGCGAGGTTCTCGACTCGACGTTCGAGGTCACGAAGAAGAGCGCCGTCACCGGGTTCACGGCCCTCGATGATCTGCGGACGATCATCTTCACCTACGGCGAGTTTCGCACCGCCGCCGAGGTCGGCCTCAAGCTGCCGCGTCCGGTCGTCGAGACGCTCAAGATCGACATGGATAACGACCAGGAGGCGAAGTACGACGAGTACGTCGCGCGGATCGAGGACATCCTCGAGCACCCGAACCCCGAGGGCGGCGAGAGTTACGTGATCCTGGGTCTGCTGGCCCGCCTCTCGCTGGTCGCCCTGCACGCGGCGCTGGAGCGCGGCTACTCGTACAAGACGGCCCTCGAGGGCGGCGTCGTGAAAAAGAAGGTCTGGCAAGACGGCGAACAGGTCGAGGTGAATGTCCGTCTCCCGCGGCCGACCTACGAGAGCCCGAAGCTGACCGAGTGCGCGAAGCGGGTCGCCGCCAGCCCGCACTGCGGCCACATCATCTTCTGCGAGCCGACCGCGGTCCACCAGTGGATGCGCGAGGTGCTTGTCCAGCATGGCGTTCCGCGTGAGCGGATCGCCATCCTCAACGCCGAGGAGACGGCGCCGGCCGACCGGATCCGGATTGCCCGCGAATTCAACGGCCTCTCGTCGGAGCCACTGCCGCCGGGCACCTGCGGACGCCCGCAGGACACCTCCATCACGCCGAAGTACGACGTCGTGATCGCCAACTCGGTCGCCTACGAGGGGGTCGACCTCCAAGTCCGGACCTGCTCGATCCACCACCTCGATCTCCCGTGGACGCCCGCCGACCTCGAGCAACGAAACGGCCGCGCCGTCCGCCAGGGGAACACGCTCGGCATCGTCCAGATCTTCTACTACTTCGCGGACGGCTCGACGGACGGCTACCGCTTCTCGCTGATCGACGGCAAGGCCGGCTGGCTCGGGGAGCTCATCAAGTCGCAGGTCCGCGACACCAACAATCCCGCGGCGCAGCAACAGCTCACGCCCGAGGACATCCTGCTGATGATCTCCCGCAACAAGGAGAAGACTAAGCGGCTGCTCGAGGAGAAGAAGCAGCGCCAGGCGGAGGAGGCACGCGCCCGGATCGCCCGCGAGGCGGCCCGTCTACTCCGGCAGGCGGCCGGACGCTACCGCGACGCCCGGAGCAGCTCGGACACGGAGAAGGCCGCCCGGCTCCGCGACGAGGGCGACCAGCGCCTCGAGGATCTCCGGCAGGTGAATGCCGATGCTTGGCCGTGGGCGCCGTGGATGTACGCCGCACGCGACACCGACATGATCGTTCCGGAGAACGGCGGAGCGCCGGTCTACGAGGGGCTTCGCCTCGCCAGGCCCAGGCCCGGCGCACCAGGCCAGCTCGACTACTTCGAGTTCGGCCGGATCGTCAGCACCGACGAGGGCGAACGCATCGGCCTGCGCGCGGCTGGTTCGCCTGGGTGGCAGCTCGTCGATTACACCGGCCTCCTGGGCGGGGCGCCGATCACCGCCGCCGAGCTCCCCCGGGACGGTGGTCCGGCCTGGCCCGAGGATGACGACGCCCGGACAGCGGCGGCGCTGGAGCGGACCATCGGCGCGAGCCTGCGCCAAGGCCGGTTCGAGTCCCTCGCGTGGCGCGGCGCCAGCGATGCCTTCCTCGAGAAGTGGTGGCCCCGCTTCGCGGACCAGATCACCGCGGGTCTGGCCGCCTCCTACCACCGCGAGAAGGTGCCCGTTGTCGACGACGAGGGCCTGGCCGTGGCGGCGGGTACGGAAGTCCGGGGCTCGGTGATCCTGCCGCCGACGCTCGCCGGCTGGCAGCGGTTCCTCGAGCTCGCGCCGCGAAGCGGCGAGAGCTTCTCCACCCTCAAAGACGTCGGCCTCGCGTGGTGGGGTCGCAAGATCCCCTGGGACCTGCTCTCGAAGGCGAAGGAGACCAGCGGTGAAAAAGACGTGGCGCCCGAGCCGACGACCGACAAGGCGGGCGATGTTCGCCAGATCTTTGAGAAGGCCCGGGATCGGGTCGAGGCGCTCGGGCTCCCGCCCGACAAGCACGCCTACTTCATGCGGGAGCTCAAGACGGCCGAGGGCCTGGGCTTTGGGCATCGTGCCGCGCCCATCGTGGAGCAGGCGTCTGAGGCGGCCTCGCGGGCCGAGGAGGAGCGTATGGGCGAGCTGCTCCGTCGCGCCCGGGATGCGGAAGAAGGGCCCCCCACGGGGCGGGTAGACGAGGGCATCGACTCCCCCTCCGCGAGCGCCGCGCCGACGCCGTTATTGTGCGAGCGGTGCGGTCACGTGGCCGAGCACGCCGAGCGACACAATGCCGTCGCCGGGGTCGAGTGCCCCGCGGGCACGACCGAGTTTCGCCAGGCCACTCCGGAGGAGATCAAGAAGTACGGACGGCGTGATCCGGGTCCACCCCGGCCGGGCACGTGGCGCTACCAGCAGCAGGAGCGGCAGAAAAAGGCCGACGAACGCACCGCCCGCAAGCTCGCCGAGGAGGCGGAGCGCCAGCGCAAGCGAGCCGAGAGGGAGACACGGCAGGGCGCGCCCGGCCCCGCTGCAAAGGCGCTCGCTGGCGCCGTGGTCGACCGCCAGGTGTTTGAGGCCGCTCTGGGCCCCCGCGTCCGCCACGACCCGATCGCACACGCCCGGGAGATTCTCACTCGGGCGGGCATCAAGCTCGATCCGGCGGGGCTGCGCGCCGTAGGTCGCTTCGGGGAGTGCTGTGCTCCAAACGTCGCGGTCCGCGACAACGCCCGGAGGGCGCTGCGCGACGCCGGGATCCAGGCGTCGATCGTCCGCGATCGGCTTCTCTTTCCGCTGGAGGAGACATGACCCGCGACGAACTCACCGCCATCTCGACGCGGGAGCTGGAGAAGCTACCGGCCGATGAACGCGAGATCATCGTCAGCCACTTCGGCACCGGCGATCCCGCCGAGCTCGCTGCCCGCTTGGCCGACGAGTCCGAGGAGCTGTGGAGCCCTGACGAGTCTCAGGTGGAGGCGAAGGATTGGGCCGCCGCACACCTGGCACTCCTGCTCGACATGCACCGCGACAACAAGCGGACGATGCTCCAGGCCCAGCGCCGCAAGGTCGCCCAGGAGCTGGTCGACGCGCTCACGCCAGAACGTCGCGCGCTCTACTGCTGGCACCTCCACACGACCCGCAGGCGGCGGGTCATCGCGCTCACGGCCGCGGCCGCGGTGCAGGCGCTCGACGAGGGGTTCGTGAAAGCCGGCACCGCGTTTCAAGAAGCCGTCCGGCAGGTGATCGAGCACGGCATTGAGGCCCAGATCGACGAGATCGAAGGGGTCTACTTCAGCGAGTCCAACGTGGAGGAGGGATAGAAGTGGCACGCTCACCCGACTGGGAAAAGGTTCCGATGGCGCAGGGGGGCAAGGACCCACTGTGGCCCATGCCGACCGTACCGCCGAAGTTCGCGACGTTTAGCCTCGGTGGCGGTCGTCCGGACGGCTGCGCGGTGGATAAGTGCGAACGCTGGCACGCGGGAATCGATTTGCAGCGTGCGCCGGACAAGGCCGTCGTCGTCGCCCCCGAGGACGGCACGATCGCCGGGCTCGACAAGGGGTGGACCGAGGGCACCAAGGCCATCTTCTTCGTCACCGACTCGGGACTCTTCCTCGTGCTCGGCGGCATCATCGCCGGCTCGCACAAGGAATGGAGCCGCAAGACCGGCGACAAGGTCAAGCGTGGCGGCGAGCTCGGGCGAATCGTCGGCAACTACGGCATGCTGCACTTCGAGACCTACGCCGCGAAGCCGGGCCGCACCGCCAACTCCCGGTGGTGGCGCGACGACCCGCCGCCCGAGGGCCTCCTCAACCCGGCGAACTACGTCGAGCAGATGGTCGGAAAGGGCGCGTCGCTCCTGCAGACGCGTCAGCGCCTCCAGGCGCTCGCCGACCTCGGCTACTACAAGGGCGACCTCGGCGCGGCGTGGGGTACGGAGGCGATCGAGGCGCTCAAGCAGGCCCAGGCCGCGCTCGGTGTCGGGGTCGATGGCAAGTGGGGGCCGCACACCGAGGACGCGATCCAGGGCGCGCTGCAAAAGGGACCGTGCAACTCCGCCGAGGACTGCGGCACAGGTTCGGCGAGCCCGGGGGCCAGCAGCGACGCTCTCTCACCGATGCGCATCGTCGGCGGTGTCGTGGCGGGCCTCGCCCTCGCGGGTCTCACGGCGGCGGTGGTCGTGTCGATGCGGCAGCGGCCGCCTCGAGAGGAGGCTTCACCATGAAGGCTTACTCGAAACTCCCCGAGACGGACGGCCTGACCCAGCTCGCGCAGGACCGGCGGCGCCAGGGCTGGGCGCTCATCGTGACCGGCGCGTCAACCATGCTCGCGGGGCTGGTCATCGGCTACGCGTTCGGCGCGGCGCACTCGCTCAGGGCCGGGCCCCGGGGGGATGGTCGTGCAAATTAACTTCGCCAATACCGGCTCCATGCACCTGGACGCGCTCGTCATGGCGCGCGGCCAGTATTGCCTCGAGGTGGTCAGCCCCGGCGATGCCGTGGCGTTCGTGCTCGTTCGCGGATGCCTACAGATCACGCGGCAGAAGGCCGGCGACCCCGCGAGCTACTGCCTCCACGCGACGCCGGCAGCGCCGCTCATCATCCTAAACCCCGGAACATACACCGTCGTCGCGGAGCGTTCCGCGTTCGGCCTACGCGGCACGCGTCGGTGCAGATGAAAGGACTTGGTCATGCTCGGCTTTAGCGACCCACGTCAAACACTGGTCAGCCTGCACGACATGCTGACTGGCTGGCAGTCCATCCGCGACCGCCGGCGGATGCGGCATGCGGATTATCCAGCTCCGGAATGCGGGGCGCCGGCCGCATCGATGCACACGGCGCCGGTGTCCGGGACGCCCCCAGCCCCGGGGTCCACCGTGATCGGCTTTCACAAGATGGGCGACCGCATCGTCCCGATCTACGGCGACCCTACCGAGGCCCCCGAGCCCGCCGCCAACGCGACGCAGCCGTCCCGCGACGTCGAGGTGCCGACGCCGTCTGCTTCGCCGCCATCGGCCGCAACCTCGCCAGGTGGCGCTCCACAGGCAGCGCCGCCGGAGGCGACGCTGCATAGCCAGCCGACGACGCCGACGCCACCGCCACCGCCGGACTTCACACCGGCGGCCGTCGCGGCGAGCGTTCCGTCTCGGACCGTGAGCACCCCGCGGGTGCTCGACCTCCCTCCGCCAACGCCCCCGTTGCTCGTCCGCACCGACGAGCAGGCCGTCATGCTCGAGCGGGTGCTCGCCGAGCACCGGGCGGAGCTCGCCCGGCAAAGCGAGGCCCAGCAGGCCCAGCACGCCGCAGTGATGCACGCCATCCTCGCGCAGTACAGGCTGGCCCAGGCGGAGGCCGACGCGCATCACCGTCAGCAGCTCGCCGACCTCCTGGCCCAGCACCGGGGCGAACGACAGGGCGCGTCCGAGACGATGGCGGAGCACGGCCTGGCGGTCGTCCAGCTCCGTGAGGTCCTCGCCGAGCAGGCGAGTGCCCAGCACGCCGAGCACGTGAGGATCGGCGACAAGATCGAGGCCATCACCGACATGGTCGGCATGGTCGGGGAGACCGTCCATCGGATCGCCGCGGCGGCCTTCCCCCCACCGGCCTCGCCACCCGAACAAGCGGCGACTCCCCGTCCCTCTGCGGAGTCGACCAACCCACGCCCACCGCCGCCGCCCACGGTAGCGACGCCCACGACGGCGCCGGCAGACATCCGGTCAGCGGAGCCTGCACGTGTCCAGGAAGGCCCGCGGCCAGCGACGACTGCGGCGCCAACGCCTGCCCTGCGGCCCGGCACGGGTGCGGGTCCTTCCCCGGCTGGCATGGCGTCGGCATGCGCGTCGGCTTCACCGCGGGGACCTGACTTCGGACCCGCCGCGTCCTCGATCTTGGCGCTCGCCGACAGCCACGGGTCCATGACGTCTCCATCAGCCATGACCCCGCGTCAGCGGCGTGCCGAGGAGGAGGCCCGCGAGCGTCGCCGGCTTGATGAGGCGGTCGCCAGCTTCGACGACGACACAACCAACCCGGACGAGGCGCCCCATGGCTGACAACAAGGACATCGCGGTTCTCGCCAAGAAGGTCTACGAGCTGTCGGCCCTCCCCCTGGCCGAGCTCGACGCCCGCAAGTGGGAGGCGCTACTCATTCTCAACGCGGTCTACAGCTCCGCGACGAAGGACGGCATCGCCAAGGCGAACGCGGACAAGGAGGCGCGGTGGGGCAACAAGATCCGCGAGGAGGGCGTTCTCTACATGCTCCACCCCAAGTGGCACCTGCGTACGGACGACGGCAAGCCGCCGTCCGCCAGGTTCGCGCTCCAGAGCGCCCTGACCAATCCGAGTCGCGATCTGCGGTCCCGCCTCGCGGTGCTCCTGATGATCCCCGAGACCGACCGCGCCCCGCTGACAGACCTCGTCCGTGCCCTCAACGCGGACGCGTGGGACGGCGCCCTCACCAACGCGCGCCTCGAGTATGGCGACAAGATGCGCAGCATCGACAAATACTGGACCAAGAATCCGTGGCTGACCGTCCTGCCGCACGAGGGCAGTCCGCCGATCTCGATCCTGATCGAGAACCAGGGCGTCATCAACGACGGCAGCATGTTCGACAAGGACCCCACCGACGACCCCGTCCTCGCGGCGGCGTGGGACAACGCGATCCGCACCTGGGATATCGACTTCTTGAGAGACAACCCGCTCGCGGTGCTTTTCACCAAGGTCGAGAGCGGCGCGTCGAAGGTCGTCGACACCGCGGGGGACCTCGCGGATGGCGCGAACCAGGCGGCGAAGAGTCTCGCCAAGATCCTGGCGTGGGCCCCATACGTCGTCGCGGGCATCGGCACCCTGGGTCTTGCAACCCTCGTCCTCACGGCCGCGTCCAGGCACGGCCAGGCCGCTCCGATCCCGGCGCCGGTAGGAGCTTAAGCACGATGTCTAGCAGTCTCATCCTCCGGTCGGCCATCGCGTCTGCCTTCATCGGCGGGGCGCTCACCTGGCTTCATGGACGTGCTCGCACGTCGCGGCCGCTACCCCAGCATGTGATCCCGATCGTGACCCCCGTGATCACGATGCGGTTTGCCGAGGAGGTGCTCGAGCGTCTGGAGCATGCGCCGGGCGACGAGGTGTTCGTCGTGCTGCACACGGACGGCGGCGAGGTCTCCGCGTGCGTGCTGATCGCCGACGCCTTGCGCAAGTTCCCGCGTTCCACGGCGGTCGTTCCGTACATGGCGTTCTCAGGCGGCACGATCGTCGCACTCAACGCCCGGCGGCTCATGCTGGGCAAGAACGCCGCGCTCTCGGCGGTCGACCCCCTCATCTATGGCCAGCGCGCCAGGCACATCCAGCCGACCCACGACCGGGAGCAGAACCCGCTCCATCCCCTCGCCGCCGAGTACAGCAAGGCGGTCGAGGGCTATCTGCGTCAGACGCTTAGCGACCGCCTCACGGACGCCCCGCCGGCCGCGCTCGAGCGGGCCATGAGCATCTTCATGGGCGAGGCGGCACCGCACGCCTGGCCGATCCACGCGTCGCAGCTCGAGGCCCTGGGGATCCCCGTCGAGCTCGCGGCGCCGGCGTGGGCCGGGCTCGTCGATGACCAGCGGCGGGCGAGGCGGCACTTGTTTGCCGCGGAGGAGGGCTGATGACCCGCGCAAACCAGTGGCTCGTGTTCTCGAGCGCGCTCAGCGTGGTGGCGGGTTTTTTCAGCGGCATCATGTTCTCGCGTCGGAGCGCGGCGGATCCCGCCGGGCACACATCCGCTGTCGGACGGCTCTACGAGATCGACGGCGAGACATACGTCGATGGCGGCGTGCATGACTTCCTCGGGGCACGCGCCGACGTGCGCGAGCAACTGGGGGGATGGACGCTGCTGCGGTACCGTAACATCGTCGTTTTCATCAAACTGCTTCACGCAACGCCAGTGTTCCCCGGCCAGCGAGGGGCGCTGTATGCCGTTCGCCATATTCGCGGAGATTCCGCCAACGCCGCGAACGACGCCCAGGTGCAGAGGTTGCTGCAAGACATGATCGATCTCGTCCTCATCGAGTTCGCCGGTCGCTGGCGGTCGTGGGACGACGCTGTGAGGGACACGAACAAAAAGCAACAGGAGAGCCGAGCATAGGCTCGCTGCGTACTTCGAGAACATCTGGCGGCAACGAGCGAACTGATCGGTGCTGGTGTGTGACGCGAACGGGAAAGGACGGGAGGCAAAGTCATGGAGAAGGTACCGCTGCAAGACATCCTCGAGAGCATTCGTCGGGAGCTGGAGAAGCTGAAGTCGACGGAGAACGAGTCGTCGATCTACGCCGACGTGGCCATCGCCGGGATCGGGTCGACCATGAACCTGATCCGGTGTATCCACACGGTTTCGGCGACCGGCGCGGACCCTCGTCGGGTCCGGCAATTCATCAACACGTACCTGCGCCGGACGATGGCCGCCGATGCCGCCGCGATCCAGGAGCTGGCCTGGGTGCCCGACGAGACCGAGGACAGCTTCCCCGGCACCATGTCCGACTTCGCCGAGCGGGTGCTCACGCGGGTGCGTGCCAGCGAAGCGCGGAAGCCCAAGGAGTCCAGGCTCTACGAGGTCCGACTGATGCCCGAGGAGGCGGCGGCGGGCTGCGTTCTCCCCGTCCGGCTCCAAAGCGGCGTGACGGTCAACGTCACGTTTCCCGCCGGGACGCAAGACGGACACCTCAGCACCTGCGCCTTCGACGGGGAGGAGATCAAGATCCTCGCCCGTGTCATCGCGAGCCGCAAGGAGCCGAAGCCGGGCCGGCCCGGCCGCGGCGCCCGCAAGACCCAGCAGCCTCCAGCCCTCCCACCGGCGAGTGGTTCGCCCGGTCCGAACTGAGGAGACAACGACCATGACAATGCGAAGCTTGGCGCGCCTGGCCCTTGGCGGGGTACTTATCACAGAGGCCGGAGCGGCCCTTAACCGATTCGAGGCCCGTCGACGGACCTTTGATGCTGCCGCGCGTCGAGCGGCGCTGTTGCAGCGGCCGCTCGTCGTGGTCGGCGACCCCGATGCTGGGACGCACACCCGCATCGTCCGGGCATACGGCTGCGGTGATCTGTGCGTCGACATCAACGGCTGTCCCTTGTGTCCGGTGACGCGGGCGGTCGACATCACCAAGGGCCCCGTCGCCGACCTGGCCAACGACTCGGCCGTGGTCTTCGTCTCATGCGTGCTCGAGTACGTGTCGGATCCAGACGCCGCCGCCCGCGAGCTGAAACGGATCGCGGGCTCGTCGGCGAATCTCTTCGTCGTGTTCGTCGAGCCCTGGACGCTCACCGCGGCCCTCTACCCCGGCGCGCGGTGGGCTGGCGGCCCTGGGGAGCCTCTGGCGGGTAAGGTCGACATGCAGCCGGTCACGATGGTGCGCAAGGTCGCCACCGCCGGTGTGCTGGTTGGCCTGCTCGCGCTCGCAGCACGTCGCGGCTGACACTCAGGGGCCACATGACGCCGGCCGACGTCCTGGATCGAGTCCTGCCCCGCTGGCGTGCGACGCTCGCGCGCCACTACAGCACTGCCGACCTCGACGGCTTTGTCCGGCGAAACAGACATGTGCTCGAGAGCCTCGTCAGCGACGCGATGATGAGGCGGCGTCCATCGCCCAAGGCCCGGACGCCCCAATGGTTCGAGCTCTACAACCCACGCGGGGGCGTCCCCCGTGAGACGCTGCCGGGCTACCGCCGAGCCCGCGAGGACGCTGCCGCGATTTTTGACAGGGCGCTGGCCCTCCTTGACGAGCCCGCCGGCGAGATCGACCTGGCGTCCGCCCTCGCGGTACTGGGCATCGTCGAGACGGAAGGCGAGTACGACGACGACGAAGCCCTGGCGCTCGCCGACGAGCTCCCGCTCCTCCTCGGCGCGGTCGGCTGGACCCCGGAAGAGGTCGGGGACCTGCTCGCAGCGGTCATGGATACCGGGTCTCGTGGGGGCCTCCTGTCCGATGACGAGGTAAGGGCCCGGATCGCCGATCGGATCTGGGAAGCAGAACGGCACCTCGAACTGCGGAGCATCGACAAGGAAGAGGCTTGCGAGTTCGTCGCGCGTCATCACTCCTTGCTCCCGTACTGCAACCCGCGCGGGATGATGTATGCCATCGGAGCGTTCTGGCAACGAGACGAGGGACGGCGTGGACCCGAGCTGGTCGCGGTGGCCACGGCCGGCACGCCGACGGGCCGATGGGGGCCAGGAGCTTGCCCCGTGGACGGCATCCTGGAGCTGACCAGGATCGCCTCGATCTCGGGCCTGACCCGACATGATCGACGCGGGCGCGTCGTCCCGGTGAACGCGAGCTCCGCCCTTGCCGCGCGGCTGATCGACCTGCTTTCGACGAGCGGACGACGCGGGACTGTCGGCTGCCGGTTCGTGACGTACAGCGTCGTCGGCGAGCGCGCGACGACCTACCTCGCCCTGGTCGCCAAAGGTCTTCGCCCGGTGGGGATCATCCGCGGGAAGCAAGCGAAGGGAGGCGACGGCGAGGTGGCGATGATGGACAAGATCGTTTGGGAAGCTGGACCCGCGGCTCGCGCTCCTGTCTGGGACGTGCTGCCGGAGGATCGGCAGTCGGGGGCGATGCGGGCGTTCGACGCCTTCGAGGCGCGGCGATAGTCGCCGTCGTAAGATTGGGCAACCGCCGGACGGCGGCATCAATGGCAGAGATCAGTGTCGCTCACATCGAGGAGCAGACTTTCTTGCTCCAACCCCAGGCCATGCCTATCGATAATCGAGAGGACAGAGAGAACTGCATCGTCAGCGCACTTCCGGACAGCGATCATTCGATCCTCCGAATCCTCCAGAATCTTCCTATTGCCAAATTTAATGATCCGCTTCTCCAAATCACTAGGAACATATAATTCCACCCTACCAGGCATCGCTTGCTTCAAGCGCAGATAATCCCACAGTCCGATAGGATCGTAATCGCCCGCGTGCACAACCGACACACCGCTCAGTGATGCGAGCCATTGGATCACTCTATCAGATAGACAGCCGCTAGCAAAGATAGCCATATTTGCGGGGGGAAGCATCTCCTCAGCGTGAAGAAACACCTCCCCGTTCTCGACAATCAAGACCCGCCCGGAGAACTCCCAGGGGTCCGAGTCTCGGATGCAGCATCCCACGACTTCATGTGCAGCCGTGAGCGACACTACATCCATGACCAGATCGCCCTTGCGCAGAGCGATGTCGAAAAATCCTCTTAGGAAGACAAGCGACGCCCCGATCCCGCCCCCGCGTTTCGAATTTCTGAAGTTCGCAACGCCGCCCGCGCGTGGGGGCAGATTCTGGCCTGAACCATGGAGCCCTGACGGATATACACTTCGAATCCATCTTTCCACGCCCTCTCGATTTCTGAGGACCACACGAAAACCTCCTCCGGATGCTTCCTCTGCTAGAAACCCGGCAGCAAAAAGGTATTGCATCTTTTGACGTGATCGAACGCTGATCTCCGATGATGCAAGGAAGCCAATTTCCAGCAACCGAACCAGGCGATCTGCAACTGTGTCAATCGGCATTTTGACGACCAAACAGGTGGAGAGAATCCTCATCGATAATTAGATTCCCTTTCTCACCATCAACGGTGTATAGATAGTCAACGCAATCGCGCGCGTGATCGATGCTTGCCAAGATTGGCACAAAGCAAGCGTCCTTTGCACATTCGACAATGGCCGCAAGGTTGTCATCGTCGATGGTGCCAATCTCGTCAAGGAAGAACGGGAGCCGAACATCCTCGCTGTCAAAAAGCATTCGAACAAGCGCCAAATGGACGAGCACCTTTATGGTTACGCCAGTCCCCATCGACTCAATCTTATCTAGACCTTCGTAAGTCTTGACCTTGCCGTCGAAACCAGCAACAGAAAAGTGGACGTCGAAAAGCTGCTCCACGGAGAGTTTCGGGTAGACTTCAAAAAAGTCTCGCAACGAGTTCGAGGCTGACTCAACCTGTTTCGCGTCGACAAACAAAGGCATGCTAAAGGCACTCTCGACGATCTCAAGATCCTTGAACAGTTTATCTTCACGCTGAAAATCCAGCGTGACGGCTTGGAGGTTTGAGATCTTTCGCGCATTGATGCGCGAGTTCAAAGCTCTGACCTCTTTGGCGATCTTGTCCACGTCGTTTCGGATGAGCCGGAGCGCCGCTGACAAACTGGCGATGATTGATTTCCAAAGCTCATTTACTGCCGTCTGCTTGTCTTTCAGATTCTTCAGCTCTTCGTCGAGCCTATTGATAGCCTCTTCCTCGGTCGGGGTCAGCATGAAGGGCAGAGCAGCCGTTAGAGTGCTCAAGATCACCTTGATCTTGGAGTCGATGCCAGTCTCGTCGGAGCAGGCTTTTTGATAGCCATAGAGCGCATCATCCAAAGTCGGCCCTTCAGGGGTCTCGAGTTTCACCCCCCAGTCCTCGGGAGGGGGACTCAATTTTCTGACCAGCCGGTCGACGCGGTCACAATCTCGCTGCTTCAGTTCGATCTGCACATCCAAGTCCTGAACAGCGCGCTCGAGGCCGGCAATTTCTGATTGTATGGAATCGTACTCTCCTTTGAGTTCGCTGCTCCTTTTGCGAGAGGCCTCGAGCTCGATAGAAAGCCGCGGAACGTCTTGGCGCAAACCTTGATATTCATGGTAAGCCGCAAGGAGGCTTTGCAGGCGATCCAGTTCTGACTTTTGTTTCTCGGCTTCTTGCCTGAGCGCCTCTTGGCTCTCGACATCTCTGAGCGTCGAGCGCAACTGTTCCAAGTCCGACTCAGCGGCTGCAACCCGGCCTTCGATAACGACGGGATCCCCGTACTTGAGCAACACGCTGTCATCACCGAGCACAGACTTGTCTACCGAAACTACACCGTCGGTATATCCTTGGCTCGTAAAGCACTGCGCGGTGTCAGCAAGGCGATTTACAAGGGCCAGATCATCGTGGACGAGAACTCCTCCTTCGCCGAGTTGCGCAGAAATGATTTGCTGATTCCCCAAGGTGAGAACTCGATCGAGTAAATCAGTCGGCAGGGCGGAATTTCTTCGTACCCACGCAAGAAAGGTCGTATCGAGTCCGAGCAGCAGTTCTTTGTCTCTGTTCAGGAGGCCCTCAGCATCCCGGACCTTCGCTTTGATTTTGGATACATTTCCACGGCGCGCATTCCCGAGGCGCCCAAGTGACTGCTCCAGCAAGTCTTGTGCATTTCGGCACTCAGCCGCCAAAAAATCGGGCAGCACGCCTTGAGTTGCTAGGCGCATTTTCTCGATTTTGCCAAGCTTTTTTTCAGTATCACGAATCGTGGTTTGTTCGTCGTCCCTACGTCCCTGCACAACTTCGGACTCGGCAGCCAACCTCTCGAGGTCTCCGGCCTGCTCGGCCACCGTTCGCTCCCTCCGAGCCGTCAAAGCCTCGAGTTCGCCCTGGAGCCGAGCTTGGCCCTCTTGAATCCCGCGCCATGCGGAGACTGCCGCCTGGCGCAACTCGGTACGCCGTGCGAGCAGCGGCGTGAGCCGATCGAAGAGAGGCTTTGCTGTATCCTTCAGATAGGACAGTTCACTCGTTTGCCGGATCGCGGTGGTGTGGAGTTCGGCAAAGTCACCTTGGATGTCGATCTCGGGCCGCTGTAGCTTGCCTCGGCACACGTCAACGAGAACTTTGCGGAGCTTCTTTTGATCAATGGCCGATAGGCGAAGTAAATTTGCCAGCAGGTATCGAAATGTCTCGTACGAGCTAGAATCCTTAAGCGGGACAATGCCAATTGACCTTGCCTTTTCCCCCCTTCCGCCTAAAAGGCTCGGCTTGAAGGCGGCCTTATCGAGATACACCAAGTCTCGGCTGGCCAGACGCTTGTAAATGTCATCAATCTTGAGCAGCGTGTCTCCATCGAAGTAATCCGCGCGATCGAAGACCCCGAGGTACGCGAAGCGTTTGTACTTGTACCCGTCACCAGGACCCGAGCCGTGAACCCCGACGACTTGGCGACCGGACGGAGTCATGCATTCAAACAGTACAAAACTATTTTGATGCGGGAAGTAGTGACGTTTTGTCTGTTCCCAATCCTTTGAGAAGTGCATCTGACGAGCATCGTCGATGTAAAGAAACTGGAGAGCCGAGATCAGTGTCGTCTTCCCGACGTTATTGCCGGCGATCAGGTGGACTGGTTTGTCGATGTTAACGCAGGCATAACCGTAATTGCCTGACCTGATCATTACCACGCGCTCGGGGCCGTAAATGGTCATTTCGTGTTCTCCCCCTGGTCATTCGAGCGTTCGTTCAGGAGTTCTAAGCAGACATCAACTAGCCTCATCACAGGGAGGCGGAACCTGAACGCCTCGTCTGTAATTTTCTTTGCCATGCCGAGACGTTCGAGTCGGCCCACTACAGCGTGAAGATTCGGCACAGTTATTACTTGGACCTGAGAAAGAAGTTGAGTCCAGTTGTCATTCGTGAAGTGAGGCAGATCGGAAAAGCGTAGTCCGTAAGGCTTGAAGAGTTCCTCATGCAAATTGAGGCCACGATTACCCCAGTGCTCCAGAAGAATGAACACGAATATTGCGCACGCGGCAATCTCCTTGCCGGGCTCGGAATCGGCCTTGAAATATGCGAACCCCCTGGGGTCCCAGATCAGATCAAAACCCAAGGATTGGAAGAGTTTCCGGTAGCTGTCGGTGTAATGTTTCAGATGTAGAAATTGGCTCATTTCTTCATCGCAAATATGTTCTCCCCTCCTGAGAGAGGCAAATATTTCCTTCAGTTGAGGAAGCTCTGAGAGGTCGTTCATCGCGGGGCCCTTAAGGAAATCGGACAAGCTTGGATTGTCAGACGCGGCAGGTGGTAGTCCTTGGAGTCGCCTCGGTACAATTCGATTTTGCCCAGCCGGCCCATCCGCACAGATAGGTAGAGCCGCAAGAGCTCTTTGGTAGGCAGGTTCGGCCATCTCTCCAGGATAAAGGTCAAGACATCGTCGATTGGCGCTGCTGCTCGCAGAGCGCGGACAAGCTCGTTGCGTGAAATAATTTCCAGCGGGGCGACGGGCTTTCGCTTTGGTAACGTGACCGTCTCGCTGTCGTCGTATTTTGTAATCTCGGCAATTCTGGCTAGCAGCCGATCGTTACCATATTGCTGCTGCGACCGGCTTTCTACGATGCCGAGACGGTCTTCAAGTTTGAGCGACGCCACTCCGGATTCCCTGGCCAACATCAAGGCCGTAGAGGCCCCTCTTGCCCAAAGACTTTCTTTACGCATCCTCTCATATAGAGGTGAAATCTCTATGAGGGATTGATGATGGGCGTCAAGAACTGTCTGCTGCATCCGACGCAATTTGGCCTTGGCTCGTGCCAAGTTGCGTGAGATCACGAGGTCGGAGCGGAATGTCTCCTCGGCATCACTGAGAAGGTGCTCGAGGGAGTTTAGGCGTGACGTGAACCTTCCCTTGGTGTCGATAAGTTCTCTCAGGTGTACGAGTAGACGCTCCCAGATGTAACTCACCACCCCAAACCTCTCAGTTGAGGACAATGGTTCTGTGACAGCGCGTAGACGCTGCGCCTCGGTGGTGACAGCTTCCCGATGGGCGGTGCCGAAACGCCTCATGCGATCAATAAGATCTGTTACAGAGGCGAGAATTCGGCGCACAGCGGCTGCATTCTTGGCTTTTCGCTGCTCAGAAAGAGCATCTACGCTATCAATTAATTCAGAGAGATATGCCGCAAGGACATGCCCTCCCAAAATTTGCTGACGTTTTAGGAGCCAGTCAAAAACGTCACGCAGGTAACTTAGCATCTCGTATCGAGTCTCTGATTCCGCGGTTGACTCGAGAATGCCTAGTGTAAAGAGCTGACGCTTAATCGTCTCGGCAGACGGCGAATTGGGACGTCTGAACCGTGCAATATTGTAAGCTAGGGCAGCGTCATCGATCTCTTCTGTCTCGTAGATTTCTTCAAGCAGGTCGACATTGTCGGCCGCGAATCTGAAAAAGTCGGGGATGGAGATAGCCATCGGGCGCGCTATTTAACCGCTCTTCGTCGGATGGGTGCAACACAATTTCGCACGTCGCATGATCTGTCGCAGATCGAGCACGATAGACACGAGCGATCTCGCGCATCATTTCCGCTGCGAAAATCGTACAAATCAGACGAGGGCGATGGCGGCGGTAGTAGCCGTCAGGACGGGCCGCGCTCACCTCTGACGCGGTGGAGGAAGTACCCGGCTCAATCCCGTTGACGGTCTGCTGGTTCAACGTCCGGGTGAGGCTCTCGCCGCATGGCGTGGCGCTCGGCAGCAACGGCGAGCGCATGGACTTCGTACGATTGCTCAACGAGCAGCTCTACCTGGACTAGTTGGTCGGCCTCCGCGTCGGACAACGCGCGGGGCCCCGGCCCCTCGAGCACGTAGAAGTGGCCCGGCCTAGTCATGTAGATGAGGATGTTATTCGGTCCGGCGAAGAACTTGCCTCGACGCATCACACCCGCTCCGTACCACCAGGGGACGGACGAAGCCACACTCACCCCGAACCCTCAGCGCCCGCAGCATCAACTCACGGCGCCCCCAGGCGGTGGCTCCGGCCTTCCAGCGCCGAGGGCCGTGGGCCGCCCACCTCCGCCAACAACGGAGGCGATGGCGACGGCGACGGCGACGGGGTCAACGCTGGGTCGTTCCGTCGCGCAGCATCCGAATGAAGTTTCCCGTGGTAAATGTGACCAGTGATGGTTTGAAGAGATAGGGGGCCGATTGTTGGAGCTGTCGCAGCACTTCGCGCTGTTGCTTCTCCAGCACGATAAAGTCGCAGTTGCAAAAGTAAAGAGAGTGCATTTGATCCCCTAAATCCGACGCGGAGGGCTTCGCGGCCTTGGCAGAAGGGCGAATTTGCGCCCACCAAATGAGTGCAGCTTGAACACGTAGCGATGGGAAGGACCCAGGTACCAGGGGAGGGTATAGGGTTATAAAATTCGGATGGTAGCTTGCTGTCTGGAGGAGATAATGAATGATCCAACGATCTTCGAAGTCAACTCGATTTGATGGATCGGAGAGACTGCGGACTCTATTGATGAATTCCCGACTTCGCGCCAAATTCTTCGCTTGTTCTAGCTCGTCGGCCACTTGGGAAGGATCGGGCTCAGCCTCCCGGCCTCGCCTGGCCCGCCCCGCCACTGGCAACCTACGTGCCAACACGGAAGCACTAAAGCCCGTTGGGGAGCCCTCAACCGGGGTTCCTCCAAGAAAGGGCTCAATAACTTCGGCGCTCACTGGCCCGAGGACCCGGGGAAATCGCCGGTGGTCGATGTTTGGGTACGTGTCGAGATTCTCAACAACCTCTTTCATCGGAGGGGCGACTATCAGGGCTCCGGTGTCGTCCAAGAATCGAGCCGCTACCGAATGTTGCCGGCCTGCCCGGTGGATCTCGGCCCAGTGCGGCAGGGTGACCAAGGGGGTAAGCGATTGCTGGTTGAAATAAGAAATGGCGAGAGCTCTAAGCTCGTCATCCTTCATAAAGCTATAGAAATTCGTATCGATGTAGGCGAATTTGATCGTGCTCGAAAAACCCCGTCGAATTCGCCTACTCATCAACCTCCCCCCCCTCGGGTTAGTCCATGGGCCACAAAGTGTCGCCCGGCGCGGCGCCACGCTTGCGCGCGATGGCGACACGTTGGCGGGGCTCGCGGTCAAGGTAACCCGGTGGAACGGCCTTGCCGACGTCGAGTGCGTCCCCCAGGGGGCGATGCAGTGTGTAAACATTCACATCGCCATCCACTGTCGACATGGCTGCGAGGTCAACGGCGGCGGCCAGGGCGTCGCCATCAAGTACCAGGCATTTCACTGCATGAGGTGAGTCCTTGTGCTTGAACACTAGCACGTACGTGCGCGGGGCAATGCATTCCTCGATCGACCAACCTTCGGCATCGGCCGTCCGAAACGATGAGGTGACGCTGACACCATCGATGTGTCCGCGAAACTGTACCGTGGGGCTCGCCCGTTTCTCGCCCCAAACGTGCACCTCGTGGATGGCCTCATCGGGTTCCGTTCCACCCGTACGAGTGCGATAGGTACACTTCGCCTGTACGCTCTGGCCGGGCTTGTTGAGATCCTGTTTCGTGTGGGTTCCATCCGGGCCGATGCTCCCACGAAACGGCGAAAGGCCGGTCTGGCGCGCGTACTCCCGATCGTAGAGGAGAACGACACATTGGTGCCTTTTTGCAAAGGCCATGGCTTCGTCCGCGGTCCCAGTCTGCGGCACGACGCTCGGAAGCGCGGAGGAGCCGGGGACAACCGTGAAGTGAAGAGGAGCGGTAGTCACGAGTGCATTATAGCGCCCATGGTACATGCTCGCTACCGTGTGATCGCGCGGAATCGAACATTATAACACATATACGATGATGAAATCCAGCGAAGGCCGGCGGCCCTGGGCGGCCGCTGGCTTCGGCCTCAGTCACAACGATTGGGAGGGGCGGATCCCGCGCGGGCGCTGCTTCGTGGGAAGAACCTCGATCACCTCGACCTCGATCGGCTGGTTGCGAGTGCCCCGCGAGACGTGGCGTGGCTCTGGCTCGCGGCCCAGCTCGGCCGCTGGCAACTCGAGGATGGCGGCGACCTGTGACCACGTGCCATCGCCACACCAGCGCTCATACCACCGCCACACCGTCGTTGCCGGCCCGAACACAGCGGGCATGTCGCGCCACTTGGCGCCGTTGTGCAGGACCCAACGGACCCCATCGACCGCGAGCCGCAGGTCCTTGCGCTTCCCCCCGCTTCCGCGTGTTGCTTCGACGATCGGGGCGATCCGTTTCCACTGGTGGTCACTCAGCGGAGCGAACGGCGCCGGCGCCAGCATCGCGATCGGCAGGGTCGCGCTGACGATCCGATCGGTCGCGGTCTCTAGTCCCTGGCGAACGACGTCGTTAGCGAGGTGGGCGTAGCGCTGGGTCGTCCGGTCATGCTTGTGCCCCAGCATCTTCCCAACGACCGCCAGCGGGACGCCGCTCATGAGCGCGTCGCTGGCGAACGAGTGTCGCAGGTCATGCAGACGGACGTCGGGGAGCCCCGCGGCGGTGCGAACGTTCTCCCACGTGCGATTGATGCTCCGGAGGCGCGTCCCCTTCGGGCCTCGAAGCACGTAGCCGGTGCTCGGCTTGCCGGTCTGCTCGTGGATGTGGCGCAGCAAGTTGAGCACATGGGCGGACACCTCGACCTTGAGCTGGCCGCCCTTCGTGTCAGGAAGGTCCAAAAACTTGTGCTGCCAGTTCACCATCTCCCACTTGAGCGTCACGATCTCGTCGCGGCGGCGGCCGGTCAACGCGAGCAGGTCGAACGCCCACACGCTGGCGATGTGCAGGTGCCCCTTGCGATTGCGGCCGATCCTCAGCCCGGCGTTGATCACCGCCTGCAGCCGCTGGCGCTCGTCAGGCGTCAGGAAGCGCTCGCGCTTCTTCACCGGGAAGTGTGTGACGCCGAAGGCGGGATTTTTCAGATGATCGAGCTCGAGGTCCTCGAGGATCCACGTGAAGAGGCTGCTGATCGTGGCGAGCATGTTGTTGGCCGCCCCGGGCGTGGCCTTCAGCGACGAGTGCAGCTCGTTGATCTCGGACTTGCGGATGGAGCGCCAGTCCCGATCGCCGAACACCGGCGTGTTGGGGGGCGAGCCCTCGGCGCGGTAGGGAAGGATCACTTCGCGAAGTTGCTGGCGGTAGCGCTCGGCAGTCCGTGCCTTCAGCCGCGCGTTCACGTGCACCCGGATGTAGCGCTCCGCGAACGAGCGCAGCGTGCCGGTCATGGACGCGCCGGTGATCTGAGACGGCCCGTGTTCCAGTTGTTCCGATCGGGCGCGTGTGCCCGCGGCCGGTCGTCCGGTCGACGCGTTGTCTCGCTCGCTGCTAGCGACGTCAGCGAGCACCATCGCGGCCTTCCTCCGCGCGTCGTCGATCGTCAGCGACGGTCCGAGCAGACCGATCTTCTCGCGGTGATCCTTTCCGTCCACGCGGAAGCGGACGAGTGCGACCTTCTTCCCTGTCGGCAGAACCCGCAGGATGAACCCCGGCAGTGCCTCACAGGTGACTTCGTACATCTTCGCGCGAGGCTTGCACTCGCGCACGAACGCGGCGTTGATCATGGCCTTCCCTCCACCCCCGAGTATCGAGACAAATTCGAGCCAAGCTAGAGGCTCTTGGGCCCTGTTCGAAAGGACACATTCTCCAGTATAAGACCGCGCAGGGCGGGTTCAGGCTAAGCGTACCATATTGGTGATGTGGTACGCGTGTTGATTCCAGATCTTGCGGCCGGGGCGCCACGAGTGGTCGGCGTCGCCGAGCACGGTGATGCCGTTGATCGGGCCGAACTGGCCGCCG
>Ga0075163_10001377_pt1 | contig 32619 bp, 27 predicted proteins | sample JI1023141ADNA_FD_71478 | JGI IMG/M metagenome (GOLD analysis project Ga0075163, IMG submission 71478) | Wastewater effluent complex algal communities from Wisconsin, to seasonally profile nutrient transformation and Carbon sequestration -... | ecosystem: Engineered > WWTP > Effluent > Algae...
GCCGCTTTCACGCGGCCAGCAGCGGTTCGCACTTCCGCATTGCGTTGAAGGTTGTCCGTGTTGATGCCGATCCGGCGAGCGTCCCGCTTGCTCAGCGCCACGAGGCTCGCGCCTGTGTCGACCAGAAATTTGACCGGTACGTCGTTGACCCGCGCCGTCGCCCAGTAATGTCCGTCGCCTTCCTTGCGCAGAGATGCCGTGCGGATCTGGTGCGAGCTGATGTTGGGCAGGGCGTCCGTATAGACTTCGGCCTCTTCTGCCAAAGCCGGCTTTGCGTCGACGCGCGGCGTCACGGTGTCCCGCAGGGCCACCAGACCGACAGCGGCAGCGCCGAACAGCGCCAGCGCTGGAAACAGGGCCTTTCTCACCGAACCAGACTCCGCGAGGGACGTCATACGTCTGCGTCTCCTAGCAGATAATCCGCTAGCAAAGAACAAACGTACTGCAGGCCTGTTCCGATTATCCCAGCTTTCCGGCTGCTTTCAGCGATTCCATGCGCGCGGGCAGGGCGGCTATGACCATGTCCCGCTCATTGTCGGAAAATCTCGCCCAGCGGGCTATTTCCCCAAGGGTTCTGCCGCATCCGAGGCAGTTTCCCGACTGCCCGTCGACGACGCAGACCTTCACGCAGGGAGTTTTGATGGGCTGGTGCATGCATTCAGTATAGTGCTGTTTTCGGGTCAGAAGCAGCATGACGTTGCGGCAATGCGACCTCGCGTCCTTAGGCAAAACCGCTTGACGTACCTCACGTAAACCGGAGCATGTCGTGAACGACAACCGGTCGCAATCAGCATTACGTTACGGCAGGAGCCGCCGCCATGGATCTGGATTTCACCCCCGAAGACGTCGCTTTCCGTCAGGAAGTCCGCACGTGGCTCGAGAACGATTACCCCGCAGACCTGCGCGGCAAGTTCTCGCGCGACGAGTATTCCAAGGAAGATTTCCTCCTTTGGCAGAAAACGCTCTTCAACCGTGGCTGGGGCGCCCCGGCCTGGCCGAAGCAATATGGCGGCACCGGCTGGACCGCCGTACAGCGCTTCATCTTCCAGGAAGAATGCGCCCGCGCCGAGACACTGCCGATCCCGCCCTTCGGCATGTCGATGCTTGCGCCCGTGCTGATGGCGTTCGCGAACGACGAGCAGAAAGCGCATTATCTGCCGCGTATCATCAACGGCACGGATTTCTGGTGCCAGGGTTATTCCGAACCCGGCGCCGGCTCCGACCTCGCATCGCTGAAGACAAAAGCGGAGCGCGTTGGCGACCACTATATCATCAACGGCCAGAAGACCTGGACCACGCTCGGCCACTTCGCTGATTGGATCTTCGTGCTCTGCCGCACGGACCCCGCGGCCCGGAAGCCGCAGGAAGGCATCTCCTTCATCCTCGTCGACATGAAGACGCCCGGCGTCGAAGTTCGCCCGATCATCACGATGGATGGCGGGCACGAGGTCAATGAGACCTGGTTCACCGACGTCAAAGTCCCAGTCGCCAATCTCGTCGGCAAGGAGAATGAAGGCTGGACGTACGCCAAATATCTCCTGGCTCACGAGCGCACCGGCATCGCCGGCGTCGCCCGCTCCAAGAAGGGCATCGAGCGCCTGCGCGAGATCGCGTCAGTTGAACTCGATCAGGGTCAGCCGATCATCCGCAACCCGGATTTCGCCAAGAAGATCTCCGAACTCGAGATCGATCTGTCGGCTCTCGAATACACCGAACTCCGCACGCTGGCGCGCGAAGCACAGGGCAAGGGTCCGGGACCGGAAAGCTCGATCCTCAAAATCAAGGGCACCGAGATCCAGCAGCGCATTACCGAGCTGACGCTCGAAGCTGTCGGCGTGTATGGCGCACCTTACTTCCGCGGTTTCCCGGAGGATGGCGACAACCAGCATCCGATCGGCCCGGACTACGCGCACCTCACCGCGCCGATGTACGCCAACATGCGCAAGACCTCGATCTATGGCGGGTCCAACGAGATCCAGCACAACATCATCGCCAAGATGGTGCTGGGGCTCTGACATGCGCCGGATCGATGTTAGGCTCCCTGAATAATTAGCCCCCGGCCAGAAGGCACAAGAGGGGAAGGGAGGGTACGGGATGTCTGCTGCAAGTGTCGGCTCAAACATTACGTGGGGCGTGATCGCGCTCCTGTCCGTGGGCGTAGGCGGCTACGCGCTGTTTCACGTCTTCACCGGCTTCACGCATCTGCCGATCACCAACCCGATGTTTGATCCATGGGGCCTGCAGACACACGTCGCGGCCTCGGGCGTCGCCATGATCCTCGGCGCCTTCCAGTTCCTGAAGCCGCTTCGACGGAAAGCGCCAACGCTCCATCGCTGGATGGGGCGCGTCTATGTTCTCGCCTGCGTGGTTGGCGGACTTGCGGGTGGCTCGATCGCGCTATCGTCCACTGCTGGCCCCATCGCCGGGTGGGGCTTCTTCATGCTCGCTGTGCTCTGGGTGCCGTTCACGCTGATGGCGCTGTTCGCCGCCATGCGCCACGACTTCACGTCTCACGAAATCTGGATGATCCGGTCCTTCGCGCTCACCTTCGGCGCCGTGACGTTGCGTCTTCAGCTGCCCCTCGCCGGTTATCTCGGCGCGACTGGCGTCATCCCGTCCGACTTCGTCTGGTCCTACCAGTACATCGCCTGGCTCGCCTGGGTTCCGAACCTCATCGTCGCCGAACTCTTCATCGCCACCATCCGCAAGCCGCGGCGACCGAAAGTCACGCCTGCCGCCGCTCCCGCCTGACACCAGTTGCACGACCCTGAACGCACGGCCTAAAAGGGTCGCAAGGAGAACTACCCAATGGATTTCAGCTTCACATCCGAACAGGATCAGCTGCGCGATACGGTCGCCCGTCTTGTTCGCCAGCAGTACGATTTCGACACGCGCCGCAAGGTCGCGAAATCCGAAGCCGGTTGGCGCCCCGAAATGTGGGCCCAGTTTGCTGAACTCGGCCTCCTTGGTGCATCCTTCTCGGAAGAAGAAGGCGGTTTCGGCGGCGGCTCGATCGAGGCGATGATCATCTCGGAAGAGTTCGGCAAGGGCCTCGTCATCGAGCCCTACCTGCAGACCGTCATCATCGGCGGCAACTTCCTCCGCCACGGCGGCAACGCTGCGCAGAAAGAAGAGCACATCGCCGGCCTCATCGGCGGCGAGAGCATCTTCGCCTTCGCCTATTCAGAACCGAAGAGCCGTTACGACCTGAACGACGTCTCCACCACCGCAAAAAAGGACGGCGCCGGCTACACGCTGAATGGCCACAAGGCTGTCGTCATCGGCGCGCCGTTCGCTACGCACCTGTTTGTCACCGCCCGCACCTCTGGCGGCCAGCGCGACACGTCAGGCGTCACTGTTTTCCTCGTGCCGAAATCCGCCAAGGGCGTTACCACGCGCGACTATCCGACGGTCGACGGCCTGCGCGCCTCTGAAGTCTATTTCGAGAACGTCGCGGTCGGCGCTGACGCCGTCGTCGGTGAAGTCGACAACGGCCTGCCGCTCGTCGAGAAAGTTGTCGATTACGCAATCGCTGCTCTCTGCGCTGAAGCGTGCGGCGGCTTCAAGGTTCTCAATGAGGCGACGATTGCTTACGCGAAACAGCGCAAGCAGTTCGGCCAGCCCATCGCCAACTTCCAGGTTCTGCAACACCGCATGGTCGACATGTTCATGGCGGCCGAGCAGGCCATCTCCATGACCTACATGGTCACGCTGAAGCTTGACGAAGCCGACAAGGCACGCAAGCTCGCCGCCTCCGGCGCCAAGGTCCAGATCGGCAAGGCCGGCCGCCTCATCAGCCAGGACGCCGTCCAGATTCACGGCGGCATGGGCATGACCGACGAACTCAATGTCGGCCACTTCTTCAAGCGCGTCACGATGATCGAAAGCCAGTTCGGCAACACCGACTGGCACCTGCGCCGGTATACGGAACTGTCGGCGACCTGATCTCCTCACATCGAATACGAAACGCCCGGCCACCGCGCCGGGCGTTTCTGTTTTGGGGGATGGAGGTGTTCCGGATTTGTAGGACGGCCAGAAATCTTTCCGCGTGATCTCAGCTCACTAGCGCGAAGAATTGAGGGATAGCGCCCCTCAGAATCTACGCCCCGGTGGCCCGGCGTATTATGCTCGGCATGACACGGCACAAACACACGCACACTGGGCTGGTAACCCCCTCGCTTCCTCAGCTTTTGCTGACAGCGATGCTGCACCTGTTTGCGATGCTCGTGTCCAGCGTCGCCTCAACCCTCCAGATGACCCGCCGCCGTCCGCCTGTGATTGGCACACAGGCAATGCCGGCTGATCTGCCCCGAGAGACGAGCGACACCTCACAACAGGAAACCCAACCCGCTGCGCAACACCGCAGCCCGACAGTCCTCATGGTGAGCAGCGCAGGCAGTGCGCGTCCGTCGAACCACGAGAGCGTGCTCATCAATGTGAGCCCCACCTCACCATCCCCCTCCGTCTCGCTGACTGCGTCAGCGATCCACCTCCCCCGCCTTCGGCGGTGGAGGCAAGCGCATCGTCGCAACGCAGGGGATATTGCCTCCACCGCCGAAGGCGGGGGAGGTGGATCGCCGCGCCTTCGCGGCGAGACGGAGGGGGCTCTTCGCCCAGCACCTCCGTCCCAACACAAAACCGCCGCCCACTAAGCGAGCGGCGCACAATCCCACCCCGAAACCCGCAGACACCTGCGAGATCGCGCCCTTGCGCCTACACGCAAATGCCATCCCGCGCCGGGATGACAGCGGCTTCCGCGTCCGCTAATCGCTTGCCAGCAATTCCAACCCGCCTCGTAAGGACGCCCCCATGATCACGCTCGAGAAAAAAGGCCCCATCGCGATCCTGACGCTCAATCGTCCGGACGCCATGAACGCCCTCGGTGAGCCGGGCGATGGCGAGGCGGTGCGCGATGCCTGCGCTCAGATCAACAAGGACCATTCGATCCGCGCTGCCGTCCTGACCGGCGCGGGCAAGGGCTTCTCGGCCGGCGGTAACGTCAAGGCGATGCGCGACCGCGTCGGCTCCTTCGCTGGCAATCCGGCCGAGGTCCGCGACAACTACAAGAACGGCGTCCACATGATCGTGAAGGCGCTCTACAATCTAGAAGTCCCGCTGATCGCCGCCGTGAATGGCGCAGCAATCGGTCTCGGTTGCGATGTTGCCTGCATGGCCGATATCCGCATCTCGTCGGACAACGCCCGCTATGGCGTCACCTTCCTGAAGGTCGGCCTCATTCCCGGCGATGGCGGCGCCTGGCTTCTCCCGCGCGTCATCGGCATGAGCCGCGCCTGCGAACTTCTTTTCACCGGTGACACGATCGACGCGAAGACGGCGCAGGAATGGGGCCTCGTCTCGAAAGTCGTTCCGGGCGACCAGCTGATGGCGGAAGCCGAAGCCCTCGCCAGCCGCATCGCCAAAATGCCGCCGCAGGCCCTCCGCGTCGCCAAGCAACTGCTGCGCAACGGCACCCAGGCGAACTATGATACCATCATGGAACTGTCCGCCACGGCGCAAGGCCTGATGCACCACACCAAGGACCACGAAGAAGGTGTCGCTGCGATCCTCGAAAAGCGTGAGCCGGTGTTCAAGGGAGAGTGACCCGGCCCGGACTTGGCTACCCGCCCGGGCGCCGCTAGGTTGTCTGCAACAAGAACAAGACTGCACTCGGAGGAACCTACCATGAAGCTGCGTCTTGCAGGTCTAGTTGCATTGGCAATCGCGGTTGCGCCGGCGGCGCTGGCGCAGGCCACTTACACGGCTCCGCGCACGCCCGACGGCAAGCCGGACTTCAACGGCTTCTGGACCAATGTGTCGCTCACCTCGCTGGAGCGATCGGGCCAGTTCAAGTCGCTGGTGATCCCGGAAGCAGACGCCCAGCGCATCGAAGCTGGCCGCGCTGCAGCTGATGTTCGCGCCTCGCTGCCGACCGATCCAAACTCCGGCGCGCCGAAAGCGGGGCAGGATGTTGGCGGGTACAACAATTTCTACGTCGACGCCGGCACGCACTTCGCCAAGATCAATGGCGAGGTCCGCTCGTCCTGGATCATCGATCCGCCGAGCGGCAAGATTCCCTATACGGCTGACGGCAAGAAGAAATTCGACGAAAGCCTGCACTTCGTCCGCAACACGTTCGATGGACCCGAGACCCGCCCGATGGCTGAGCGTTGCCTCGTCGGCTTCGGCTCCACCGGCGGTCCGCCGATGATCAACGTTATGTACAACAACACGTACCAGTTCCTGCAGACGCCGCAGCACGTCGTCGTCGTGGTCGAGATGAACCACGATGCGCGCATCATTCCGCTGGGCGATGCGAAGCAGGAAAACCCGCAATGGCTCGGCAACTCGAAAGGCCGTTGGGAAGGCGACACACTTGTGGTCGAGACCACCAACTTCAACCCGGGCGAAAGCCTCCGCACCTTCTTCCAGAACAGCTACCTGCTGTCGCCGGACGCGAAGGTCATCGAGCGCTTCACGCGCATCGGCGATACGCAGATTCTGTATCAGTTCTCGGTCGATGATCCGAAGCTGTTCAGCCAGGTCTGGAAAGCGGAGATGATCTTCAACCAGTCGAAGCAGCCCGCTTACGAGTATGCCTGCCACGAAGGCAATTACGCGCTCCCCGGCATCCTTGCCGGCGCTCGCAAGAACGAAAAGCTTGGCCTCGCGAACTATGCGGAGGAGGGCGAATAACCCTCCGCCCAAAGGTCGTAGATGACATCGGCGCTGTAACGCTTATTCTATCTGCAAAAGATGCGGAGGAATACATGTTCGGAGCGGTCGCGGAGCTGACCATCATCGACGGCAAGCAGGCCGAGTTCGAGGCGGTGGCTAAGGAACTCGAAGCTGCCGTCGCGGCGAACGAGCCGGGCGTGCTCTACTACAAGCTGTTCAAGGTGAAGGACGCGCCTACGACCTACATCTTCATGGAACAGTACGCCGATCAGGCAGCTGTCGATGCACACCGTGGCTTCGAGCACTTCAAGCGCCTGGGCAAGGCGATGGGTCCGTTCCTCGCTGCCCCGCCGAAGGTCACGCGCATGGACAAGGTGCAGTAGCCATGGATCTCGAATTCACCACTGACGAGCTGAAGTTCCGCGACGAAGTCCGCGCCTGGATTGCCGAGAACTACACGGACGACCTGAAGAAGCGCATGTCGCTGACCAAGAGCGGGTCGCTGGACGAGACGCATCAGAAAGCATGGCAGAAGAAGCTCGCGCAGAAGGGTTGGCTTGTTCCCAACTGGCCGGTCGAGCATGGCGGCCCCGGCTGGAACCAGACACAGAAATACATCTTCGAAATGGAGATGTCGCTCGCCGGTTGCCCGCGCAATTCCTCGATGGGAGTACGCATGTGCGCGCCTGTCATCATGAAGTTCGGAACGGATGAACAGAAGAAGAAATTCCTGCCGCCGATCCGCAACTCCGATGTGTGGTGGTGCCAGGGCTATTCCGAGCCGGGATCGGGCTCAGACCTCGCCAGCCTCTCGATGAGCGGCCGCCGCGAGGGCGATCACTATATCCTCAACGGTTCGAAGACGTGGACGACTTACGCGCAATGGGCGCAGTGGATCTTCTGCCTCGTCCGCACCTCGAAAGAAGACAAGAAGCAGAACGGCATCTCGTTCATCCTCGTTGACATGAATACGCCCGGCATCACGATCACGCCGATCAATACGCTGGATGACACGCCGGTTGGCGATCAGGAGATCAACTCCGTTTTCTTCGACAACGTCAAAGTCCCGGTCGAGAACCTCGTCGGCAAGGAAGGCGAGGGCTGGACCTGCGCCAAATACCTGCTGACGTTCGAGCGCGGTTCGGCCTACGCGCCTAGCAATCGCAATGCGCTGAACAAGGCGCGTCAACTGGCGAAGATCGAAACCGCTGCTGGCCGTCCGTTGATCGAGGACCCGGATTTCGCCCGCAAGATCGCGGAACTGGAAATCCAGGTCGAAGCGCTCGACGCCACCGAGCGCCGCATCTTCGACAAGCTATCGTCCGGCCAATCGGTTGGCGCTATGTCGTCACTGATGAAGACGCGCGGATCGGAGATCGGCCAGAAGGTGACCGAGATCGTGCTCGAAGCCGCCGGCGTCTACGCCGAGCCCTTCGTGCAGGACACCTACGCCCACCTCGAAGGCCGCTCGAACGAACCACTCCCCGCGCCTGAACACCTGATCACGTCCGCGGGCAGCTACTTCAACAACCGCAAGACGTCGATCTACGCCGGCTCCAACGAGATCCAGCGTAACATCATGGCGCAGATGATTTTGGCGGGTTGAGAGTGCCGAAGACGAAGCCATCCGTCGGCTACCACAAGGACGGCGCGATCTGGAACAAGGGCCAGACGCTCGATGGCGAGATGCACGGCTATTGGGAGTTCTTCCGCAAAGACGGGGTCATCATGCGCTCGGGCCATTTCTATCGCGGAGAGCAGACCGGCGAGTGGACGACCTATGACAAGGCCGGAAAAATCTATAAAGTCACGACTGTCAAACCGCCGAAAGCGAAGGCGAAATAGCCATGGCCGATGATCTGAAAACCATGCCGCCGGCCCCCGGGGTGACTCACGAAGAGCCGATGGGCCGGGCAACGTTCACAGCGTTCACCAACGCGACGCCGGAAGACTGGCAGAAGATCGTTGCCGCCAACTCGGTGTTTTCGAAGGGGCATGTCGATCGGATCGTCACGCACCTCAATCTGCTGAGGGGCGACTGCGGCGGCTTCCCGATCGACCGGCTCGAGCATTCATTGCAGACCGCGACGCGCGCCCACAAGGCTGGGATGGACGAGGAGTATGTCGTCTGCGCGCTGCTGCACGACATTGGCGATACGCTCGGCGTGTTCAATCACCCGGATATCGCTGCGGCGATCCTGAAGCCGTTCGTGTCGGAGAATAACCTCTGGATGGTGGAGAACCACGGCATCTTCCAGGGCTATTATTTCTGGCACCATATCGGCCTCGACCGGGACGCCCGCGAAAAGCTTCGTGGCCATCCGGCGTTCGAATACACCGCGCAGTTCTGCCACCTCTATGACCAGCCGGCTTTCGATGGCGCCTATGCGTCGATGCCGCTGGATGCTTTCGTGCCGATGATGCAGCGCGTCATGGCGCGTCCGAAGCAGTCGATGTACCTGAAGAAGGGCGGCGACGCGGCCTGGTAGCGAGCGACCTTCCACCCATACAAAGAGGCCCGGACTTTTGTATCCGGGCCGAGGACGGGGGGAAGCTGATAACCGGCTAGCGGGATGCGCGGGCCGGTCGAAACTGAAGCGCGTATGGTCAACGTTGGAGCTACAACGAACGCCGACGCGCACTGTTCCACCCGAAACCCGCCAAATGGTAAGAAATCAGGCCCTCTCGGCGGCCCACGGCCGCAGCCTTGGTGCTTGAGCCTGCGGTTCGCGCTGATAGGGTTCGCGCACGAAGGGGTCGCGCGTCCATTGAGGTTCTGCTGATGCGAATTTCGCCAGTCGCTGTTGCGACCCTGCTTGCCGCAGCGCTTGCGGCGGGTTCGGTGGCGTTGGCCGACGAGGGCATGTGGACCTTCGACAACTTCCCTGCCGCGCGGGTGAAGCAGGCCTACGGTTTTACCCCGGATCAGAAATGGCTCGACCGGGTGCGTCAGGCATCCGTCCGCCTGGACGTGGGATGTTCGGGTTCCGTTGTGTCGAAGGATGGTTTGGTGATGACCAACCATCACTGCGTCTCCGACTGCGAGAGCGACCTGTCGAGCCTTGGTCATGACTATGTGCAGGATGGCTTCTTCGCGCCTGCCCGCAAGGACGAAAAGATCTGCCCGGGTGAGGGCGCGTCCATCCTGCAATCGATCACCGATGTGACGCAGCGGGTGAAGCGCGCCGCCGCTGGTCCGGCGCGGGCCGCCGAGATCGCGGCGATCGAGGATGAAGTGTGCGGCGAAAACCGTGCGCGGCTCTGCGAAGTGACGAACCTCTATCGTGGCGGTCAGTACCAGTTGCTCGTGTACGACCGTTACGATGATGTGCGCATTGCCTTCGCGCCGGAGCTTCAGTCGGCTTCGTTCGGCGGCGATCCTGATAATTTCAACTTCCCGCGCTATGCGCTCGACATGGCGCTGGTGCGGCTCTACCGCGATGGCAAGCCGGCGGTGTTTGCCGATCCGCTGAAGTTGCTGCCGTCGACGCCGAAGGCCGGCGATCTGATCTTCGTGCCGAGCCACCCGGCGTCGACCGAGCGGCTGTTGACCAATGCGCAGCTCGAATTCCAGCGTGATCATTTCCTGCCGTGGCGGATCGAGTATCTGGCGCAGATCCGCGGCGAGATGCTGGCGGAGTCGACCAAGGGCGATGATGAAGCGCGGCAGATAAGCGAAGCGCTTGGCAGCGTCGAAAACAATCTCAAGGTGTTGAAAGGTCAGCGGGGCGCGCTGGTCGAGCCATCCTTCTTTGCCGTGAAGGCTGGCGAGGAGAAGAAGCTTCGCGATGCGTTGATTGCTAAGTCAGACCTGCGCGCGAAGTATGGTGATCCATTTGCGGATATCGCCGGAATCGTCGCCGCGCAGAAGCAGGCCTATCTGCCATACCAGATACTGGAGGCGCGCTATGGCGCGGGCTCGGTGCTGTTAAGCGATGCGCGTGCGCTGGTGCGCGCGGCGGCGGAGCATGCAAAGCCGGAGCGCGACCGCTTGCCAGAGTTCAGTGGCGCGCGCCTGTCGTCCCTGGAGCAGACGCTGCTTGCGGAGGCGGCGGTGCATCCGGTGCTGGAGAAGCTGGAGATCGCGTTCTGGCTTGAGAAGACGCGCGAATATCTGGGCGTGGATCATCCGGCTGTGAAGGCTCTTTTCGGTGCGCGTACATCGCGCGACATCGCGGCGGAGATCATCCTGTCGACTCAGGTCAATGACCCCGGCTTCCGCAAACGGCTTTGGCAAAATCCCCAGCAGGTTGCGCAGACGAACGATCCCGCCATCGCGCTGGTGAAGAAGGCTGACGACGCGGCGCGCGCAGCGCGGGCGAAGTACGAAGCAACGGTCACGCGGCCGCTGTCTGCCGCGTCTGAAAAGGTTGCTGGCCTGCGGTTCGATGTGCTCGGCAAGGATATCTATCCGGATGCCAATTTCACGCTGCGCCTCTCGTATGGTGTCGTGAAGGGGTGGAACGACCCGGTGCATGGCGACGTCGCGCCTTTCACCTATGCTGGGGGATTGTGGGATCGGGCGACCGGGGCCTACCCGTTCAATCTGGGCAAGCAGTGGGTCGGCGCGCAGGGCAAGATCGCCGCGACCACGCCGTTCAATTTCGTGACGACCAATGATGTGGTCGGCGGCAGTTCGGGCTCGCCCGCGCTGGATCGCGAGGGTCGCATCGTCGGACTGGTCTTCGATGGCAACATCCATTCGACGGGCGGCGCGTTCGGGTTTGATCCGGCGCTGAACCGGACGGTGGCTGTTTCAAGCCAGATGATTGCGGAAGCGTTGCGCAAGATCTACGGCGCTGGTGCGCTGGCGGATGAGCTTCAGAAGTAGCGTTAGCAAGGGACTAGGCGGGGCATGAATATGGAATGGGGCTGGGACAACGGCCGGGCCATTATCGGCCTGTTCGTGATTACCGGGATTGCCTGGCTCCTGTCGGAGAACAAGCGCAAGTTTCCGTGGAAGATCGTCGTTGGCGCCGTCGTCATGATGTACGCCTTCACGCTGTTGCTGTTCGGCGTGCCGATCATCCGCGCTGGCCTCGATAGCGTGAACAACGGGATCAACGTGCTGATCGCGGCGACGCGCGAGGGTACGGCTTTTGTGTTCGGCCCGGTGATCGGCGATCAGGCAAAGTGGGAGCAGCTGGTTGGCGCTCCCGGGCCGATCTTCATCTTCCAGTTGCTGCCGCTGATCATCGTTATTGGTTCGTTGTCGGCGATCCTGTGGCATTGGGGCATTCTGAAGATCATTACCAACGGCTTTGCCTTCGTCTTCCAGCGCACGATGGGTATGGGCGGGCCGACCAGCCTGTCTGTCGCGGCCAACATCTTCATGGGGCAGACGGAAGCGCCGCTGCTGATCAAGCCGTATCTCAAGGTCATGACGCGGTCGGAGTTGCTGATCGTGATGGCGACAGGCTTCGCGACGATCGCCGGGTCGGTGTTGGTGGTCTATGTCACGCTGTTGCGCGACACGCTGCCGGCGGTGGCTGCGCACCTGATCACGGTGTCGATCATTGCCTCGCCCGCCGCCGTTGCGCTCGCGATGGTGATGATCCCCGAGACAGAAGCCACGTCCAAATCCACCGGCGAGACGGATTTCAAGTATCACTCGACCATGGATGCGTTCGCCTCGGGCGCCACCGACGGCATCGCCATCATCTGGAATATCGCGACGATGCTGATCGCGGCGCTGGCGCTGGTCTACATCGCGAACGCGGTGCTGGGCGCGATACCGATCACGATCAACTGGAACGGCGCCGATCAGCGGCTCAGCCTCGACATGATCCTCGGCTGGATGTTTGCGCCGCTGATGTACATGGCAGGCGTGCCGATGGGCGAGGCGGTTCAGGCGGGCACGTTCGTTGGCCAGAAGACGGTGTTCACCGAGTTCGTGGCGTTCATCAATCTTGGCAACCTGCCGGCCGACGCGATGACGGAGCGCACCCGCACGATCGTCACCTATGCGATCTGCGGCTTCGCCAACTTTGGCTCGATGGGTATCCTGATTGGCGGCCTGTCGATCATGGCGCCTGAGCGGCGGCCGGACTTCCTGTCGCTCGCCTGGAAGACGCTGTATTCCGGCACGCTGGCAACCATCATGGCGTCGGCCGTGGTGGCGTCGTTGCCGTACGGGTTGTTCAAGACGGCGGATGAGGTCGTTCCGCCTCCGACCGTAACAATTCAACCGGCAGAGGTCATTCCGGCGACGCCCGCTCCCTCAAGCCCGATCACAACTCCGGCGCCTGCCCCAGAAACCGCCCCGGCCCAGCCAACTCCGCAAACTCCGTAGTTTCCCGGCACTAGCCGCCGTTGCGGAAACGGGTAAACAACGCCCCAAGGCGAATGGGTTTGCGGCGTAAGCAATGTGCTGCTTGCTGGTCCGTAAGCGCCAACCAAGAGCGCCGGGTCGATACGGGAGGACTTACGTGCGGGGATCTTACACGGCCGCGAGCTGGATTGCGCTCGCGACGGCGATGACTGCGTTTGCGGCTCCGGCGTTTGCGCAGCAAGCGCCGACCCGGGTCACCTTGGAAGGTGCGCGCGGCGCGGCGGGCGATGTGGTTGTCATTTATGGCGACCGCGACTCGAACGATCCGGGCGCGTACTCGGTCATCGGCGAGCAGCAGATCGCGGAGACAGCCGCGAACCACCCGGCCGAAATTCTCAACACCATTCCTGGCGTCAACGTTCAGATGAACTCCGGGCAGGAGCTTCTGGTCGCCATCCGCTCGCCAGTTCTGCCGGCGGGCGCAGGTCAGGGCTCGTTCCTGATCCTCGAGAACGGCATCCCGACGCGGGCGCCGGCGTTCGGCAACGTCAACGCCCTGTTCGAGGTTCACCACGAGACGGCTGAAGCGATCGAAGTCGTTCGCGGACCGGGCTCGGTGCGCTATGGTTCGAACGCCGTCCACGGCCTGATGAACTTCATCGACCCCGAGCCCGGCGCCCAGGAAGGCCAGACGCTGACACTCAGCGCGAACTCTCTGCAGCGCTATCGTGCTGATGCGACCGCGAACTTCACGACCAACGGCGTCGCCAACTGGGCTGGCCTGTCGATCATGGACGATGGTGGCTGGCGCGACAGTTCGGGCGTCGATCAGCAAAAGCTGACGCTGCGCTCGAAGTTCGGTGGCGAAACCTGGAATGCGGTCGCGACGCTTGCGGCCGTAAACCTCAACCAGGAAACGGCGGGCTTCATTCAGGGGCATGATGTCTACAAGGACGAAGACATCGCCACGACCAATCCGAACCCGGAAGCCTATCGCGATGCATGGGCTGCCCGCGCCAATGTGCGGTTCGAGACCAACATCGGCGGCGGTGACCTGACGGTTACGCCGTTTGCGATCACGCAGCGCATGATTTTCATCCAGCACTTCCTGCCGGATCAATCGACCGAGAAAAACGGCCATGACTCGCTGGGCGTGAATGCGCGCTATGATTTCGGCCCGGAAGCGCTGCGCTGGTCGGTCGGCGGTGACTTCGTATACGCGGATGGGTTCCTCAAGGAGATTCAGACGCGCCCAAGCTTCGGCGGAACGGTCAGCAACCCGACCTTCCCGCGTGGCGTCCATTACGATTACGACGTCGATACGTGGACGACGGCGCTTTATGCAGAGCTCGATTGGGATTTTGCGCCGGACTGGAGCCTGCTCGCGGGCGTGCGCGGCGAGGCCAATCGTTATCAATACCAGACGAACAAGGCGCCGGGCACCACGGGCCGTTTCCGCGTGGCGCCGAACCGCGAAGACCAGTTCGACTTCGTGACCCCGAAGATTGGCGTCACCTATAGCGGTTTCGACAATGTTCTCCTGTACGCGAACTATGCGCGCGGCGCCCGCGCGCCTCAGGTCTCCGATCAATACAGGTTGCAGAACCTTCAAACCGTGCGGCGGCTCGATGTCGAGAATATCGACAGCTATGAAGCGGGCGCGCGCGGCAAGCTGGCTGGCATCGATTTCGATGTCGCCGTCTACAGCATGAACAAGTCGCACTTCTTCTTCCGCGACAGCGATGGCCTCAACGTGCCTGACGGCAAGACCGATCATGTCGGCATCGAAGCGTCACTGGCTGGCGAGTTCGGCGAATTCGCGGGCGGCAAGTTCCTCTGGAACGGCAACGTCTCGTGGTCGGACCAGACCTACGCCTTCAACCGCAATGTGGCTTCGGCGGCAGAAGACATCTTCGACGGCGACCAGATCGACACGGCGCCGGAATGGCTGGCCGATGCCGGCATCGGCTGGCAGAACCAGCAATTTTCGCTGTTCCTAACGAGCGAGTATGTTGGCCAGTACTTCACCAATGCCGCCAATACGGCGAGCTATCATGGTCACCTGATCGGCCATCTGCGCGGCGGCTGGCAGTTCTCGGATGATCTCGAAGCCTTCGCGATCGTGCGGAACATCACCGACGAGCGCTATGCCGACCGGGCCGATTTCGCGACGGGCGCGGACCGCTATTTCCCAGGCGAACCGCTCAACGCGACGATCGGGGTTCGTATCCGACACTAGTCCCGGCTGCCGATAGGGGGCAGTTGGCGCAATAATCCACTGGTTAACGGCCTGCGGCGACGCATTCGCCGCAGGCCGTTCGCTATTCGCGCGCGGCGGCTTGCACAATCATGCCCGCGTCGCTTATCTCGCAGCCGCAACACCACGGGGCCGAACCCATGAAAGACATCGTCGCGGCGCTTGAGAAAAAGCGCGAGTCAGCCCGCCAGGGCGGCGGACAGAAGCGCATCGACGCGCAGCACGCCAAGGGCAAGCTGACGGCGCGCGAGCGCATCGCACTCCTGCTCGACGAAGGTTCGTTCGAAGAGTGGGACATGTTCGTGGAACACCGCTCCCACGACTTCGGCATGGAGAACCAGCGCATTCCGGGCGACGGCGTTGTCACGGGCTGGGGAACGATCAATGGCCGCGTGGTCTATGTGTTCTCGAAAGACTTCACCGTGTTCGGCGGTTCGCTCTCGCGCGCCCATGCCGAGAAGATCGTGAAGGTGCAGCAGGCCGCGATGAAGAACGGCGCGCCTGTGATCGGGCTTTTTGATGCGGGTGGAGCGAGGATCCAGGAGGGCGTCGAGGCGCTCGGTGGTTATGCCGACATCTTCCTCGAGAACGTTTTGTCGTCGGGCGTCATCCCGCAGATCAGCGTGATCATGGGACCGTGCGCCGGCGGCGACGTCTATTCGCCCGCGATGACTGACTTCATCTTCATGGTGAAGGACACGTCCTACATGTACGTGACCGGGCCGGATGTGGTGAAGACCGTCACCAACGAGATCGTTTCCCACGAAGACCTCGGTGGCGCGCGCGTGCATGCAGCGAAGTCAGGCGTGGCCGATGGCGCGTTCGAGAACGACATCGAAGCTCTGACGCAGATGCGCCGCCTGATCGGCTTCCTGCCGCTGTCCAACCGCGAGAAGCCGCCGACCGTTCCGACCTTCGATGACCCGGAGCGTTCGGAGCCCAGCCTCGATACGCTGGTTCCGGCGAATCCGAACACGCCCTACGACATGAAGGAGCTGATTCAGAAAGTTGCCGACGAGGGCGACTTCTTCGAGATCGGCAAGGACTTCGGCAAGAACATCCTGACCGGCTTCGGTCGCATGGAAGGCACGACGGTCGGCTTCGTCGCCAACCAGCCGATGAGCCTCGCGGGCGTGCTCGATATTGATAGTTCGCGCAAAGCTGCGCGCTTCGTACGCTTCTGCGATTGCTTCAACATTCCGATCGTCACGTTCGTCGACGTGCCGGGCTTCATGCCGGGCACGAAGCAGGAATACGGCGGCCTCATCAAGCATGGCGCGAAGCTGCTGTTCGCTTACGCCGAAGCCACGGTTCCGAAGGTCACCGTTATCACCCGCAAGGCCTATGGCGGCGCCTATGACGTCATGAGCTCGAAGCACCTGCGCGGCGACGTGAACTTTGCATGGCCGACCGCCGAGATCGCCGTGATGGGCGCCAAGGGCGCGGTCGAGATCATCTTCCGGGCTGACGCGGGCGATGCTGAAAAGCTGGCTGCGAAGACCAAGGAATATCAGGATCGCTTCGCCAACCCGTATGTCGCCGCCTCACGCGGCTTCATCGACGACGTGATCATGCCCCACAACACGCGCAAGCGTATCGTGCGGTCGCTGCGCACGCTGAAGACGAAGAAGCTCGAGAACCCGCCCAAGAAGCACGACAATATTCCGCTATAGCGGCAATCGTGTATTCTTGTTGGCATGAGCAAGAAAAAGGTCGGCATTGATATTTCAGCTAAGGCTGAAGTTTCGGCCAAAGCAGAGATTTCTGCGACGGTTCCGGAAAAGTCTGCGGGACGATTCGTTGATGCAATAACGGATTTGATCCGGCCGTTTTCCGAGGCTCAGGGCCTTAAGGCTGACCAAATCAGGCTTCAACGAGAAGATGTGTTGATCAAGATCGCCACAAAAGCTCGAGAGCGCCTCGCAATTGAGGATGCTTCGATAACGCCCCTTCCAAACAAGTTCATGATTCCGTTCATTGAGGCGGCATCGAGCGAGGATGAAAGCGACGGACAAGTTCTGGATGCTTGGGCAAACTTGCTAGCATCCGCAGCGTCAAACAAAATTCCACCTTCACCGAGATTCGTTTCCGTTTTGAAGGAGCTGACCGGCTCGGAAGCGTCGATATTGGATCAGATCATTCGAAACGGCGTACCGGAAGGTTCCAAGACGGATATCAACTCGATACTGGCTACAGCCTTAGATCGTGATCTCACATTCCAAGCCAACGACATTGCAACTCTGCTGAAGCGAGCGGGCCGCATTGGCGATGAAGAGACTCTAGTCGGCATGATTACTGACACCTTCGACTTTTGTGGCGTCTGCTTGATGCACGCTTCGTTTGAACCGGTCGGCGAGAGAGACGGCTACTTCGACATCAGCGGTCGAATTTATGACGATGAAAAGCAGCTTAGCTTCGACATTTTGCAATCTTTGAATTTGTTAGAACGGTACCAATCAGACTGGGTCGAAGGTGAGCGCTGGGTTGTTTTTGCGATCGCATACAAGGTCACTCGCTTTGGCTTAGAGCTCTGGCGAGCATGTAACGGCGCAGAAGCCGCTGACGTGGTAATCAAAAACAAGCGGCTGGATGGAAGTTGGTATTCCGATAACGGTTAGGTCACACGTCACCAGCGCCTCTCGACACTCGTTTTTGTTTCTCCCGATTCACGAATTGCTGGTTAGGTAAAAGCCCATTTTATATTCGTCAGTCGAAATCCGGCATGTCGTCGAGCATGTCTTCGACGAGTTCGCTGACTTCTGGCTTGGATGCGAGCGGCATCATGACGTTCATCGCGCTCATGGCCATGCCCATGAGTTGCGGGAGGGCGGCGCCCATGGCGACGTCGCGCTGGTCTTCCGACATCGCCTTGAGCGTGGCGGCGGGCCCCGTCATCTCGGCGTAGATCGGCGCGAGTTGAACCTTTGCCGCGTTGGCGGAATTGACGTCTGTCACCTTGCCCAGGACCGCGAAGGCCTTGTTTGCGCCAGCGAGCCAGGCGGAGGCTGCGGGATGGACCTCACCGCTGGCCATTGCGCCGGTGATGGCCTGCATCTTGGCGCGCTCTTCGATCGTCATGTCTGAGGGCACCGACGAGGCGATTGCTCCGGCCTGCGCGATTGCGGCGGCCATGGCCTCGGGACTCATCTGAGTTCCATCTGGCCCCACCTGCCCGAACGCCTTTGTCATGCCCTCCGCGAATTGCTTCATGGCAAGGGCCTGCTGTTCGGCGGCGATCTGTTCGGGCGTTTTCTGCGGCTGGCACGCGGCCGCCATCAAGGCGAGCGCGATGAGGCCGGATGAGCGGATCATGGATATCTCCCCTATATCGCCGTTAGTCTGCGCCGCGCCTCAGGAACGGGCAAGCATGTATTGCTGCTACGCGGCAAGGCTGGGCTGCGTACCTGCTGTGGCCTCGGTTTTGGCTGGCGCTGCGAGCGCGTTTGAGGTCATATCGGCGCAACAAGATAGCCGGGGCGAGCCAGTGGCCGCTAACCTAGCAGAACGAGCGGGCGAGGGAGCGACAACTGATGGATACGCCACTGGCGGATCGGATTGCTGCAGATCCGAATTATCAGATGCTGAAATCGAAACGGTCGCGTTTCGGATGGACGCTCGCGATCATCATGCTGATTGTCTATTATGGCTACGTTCTGCTGATTGCGTTCGGCAAGGAATTGCTGGCCACGCCGATCGGCAACGGCGTGATGACATGGGGCATACCGGCGGGGTTCGGGGTGATCGTTTTCACTGTGCTGATCACGGCCGTCTACATCCTGCGCGCCAATCGCGAGTTCGATGAACTGACCGAGAAGGTCAAGCGCGAGGCGCTGAAATGAAATCCTTCACCCGGGTTGCTGGCCTTACCGGCCTGACGAGTCTTGCCATGTTCGCGGCTCTGCCTGCGATGGCGCAGGAGCACATTGGCCCGACCGAGCAGCAGTCCACCAACTGGACGGCAATCGGCATGTTCGGCAGCTTTGTGCTGCTTACGCTCTTCGTCACCAGATGGGCGTCCTCGCGCACCAAGTCTGCGGCGGATTTCTACACGGCGGGCGGCGGCATCACTGGCTTCCAGAATGGCCTCGCCATCGCGGGCGATTATATGTCCGCCGCCTCGTTCCTCGGCATCTCCGCGCAGGTTATGACGTCAGGCTATGACGGTCTGATCTATTCCATCGGCTTCCTTGTTGGCTGGCCGATCCTGACCTTCCTGATGGCCGAACGGTTGCGGAACCTCGGCAAGTTCACTTTCGCAGACGTGGCGGCGTTCCGTTTCGCGCAGACGCCGGTGCGGCTGTTCGCGGCGGCGGGCACGCTGGTTGTGGTGGCGTTCTACCTGATCGCCCAGATGGTCGGCGCAGGTCAGCTGATCAAGCTGTTGTTCGGCCTGGAATACTGGATCGCTGTCGTCATCGTCGGCGCGCTGATGATGATCTACGTGCTGTTCGGCGGCATGGCGGCTACGACATGGGTTCAGATCATCAAGGCCTGCATGTTGCTGGCTGGCGCCACGTTCATGGCGTTCATGGTGATGCTGCACTACGGTTTCAGCCCGGAAGCGCTGTTCCAGGACGCCGTTAGTGTGAAGACCAAGTTGGCGGAAGCGGCTGGTGCAACACCCGAGGAAGCAGCCAAGGCCGGGGCGGCTGTTATGGGGCCGGGCACCTTCATCAAGGACCCGATCTCCGCGATCTCGTTCGGCATGGCGCTGATGTTCGGCACCGCTGGCCTGCCGCACATCCTGATGCGCTTCTTCACCGTTCCGAACGCAAAAGAGGCGCGCAAGTCGGTGATGTGGGCGACCGGATGGATCGGCTATTTCTACCTGCTCACCTTCATCATCGGTTTCGGCGCCATCACCTTCGTGCTGACCCATCCTGAATTCACGGATGGCAAGGGCGGTCTGGTCGGCGGCACCAACATGGCCGCGGTGCATCTCGCCAACGCGGTGGGCGGCAACATCTTCCTCGGCTTCATCTCGGCGGTGGCGTTCGCGACCATCCTCGCGGTGGTGGCGGGGCTGACGCTCTCGGGCGCATCGGCGGTGTCGCACGATCTCTATGCGACCGTGATCAAGAAGGGGAAGGCGGACAGCAAATCCGAGCTGCGTGTGTCGCGTGTGACCACGATCTGCCTTGGCATCGTGGCGGTTCTGCTGGGCATCGTTTTCGAGAAGCAGAACATCGCCTTCATGGTGTCACTGGCCTTTGCGGTGGCGGCGTCGGCCAACTTCCCGGTGCTATTCATGTCGCTGCTGTGGAAAGACTGCACGACGCGTGGCGCCGTTATTGGCGGGTCGCTGGGCCTGATCTCGTCGGTCGGCCTGACCGTTGTGTCGCCCTCGGTCTGGGAAGCGACGCTTGGCAATCCGGCAGGGTCGGCGCTTTTCCCGTATACGTCGCCAGCACTGTTCTCGATGACACTGGCGTTCGCCGGCATCTGGTTCTTCTCGATCACGGACCGTGGCGAGCGTGCGCGTATCGATCGGGCGGCTTACCTGGCGCAGCAAATCAGGTCAGAGACCGGGATCGGCGCAACGGGCGCTTCAGGGCACTGATCCATGGCGAAACTCGGCACGCTCGTTCTGTCGCTTCCGATTCCAGGCCCTGTCCGGGCCCGAGCGGAGGCGCTGTTCGATTGCGTCGAGCCGCCAAAGCATATCGGCACGGAAAAGCTGATCGAGGCGGCCAACGCCAACAAGGCCGACGCGGTGCTGATCTCGCTGGGCATCCCGGTCAAGGCGGACGCCATCGCGCGCCTGCCGGCCAGCGTGAAGATCATCGCTTCGACCAGCGTGGGGTTCGACCATATCGATGTCGCCGCAGCCAATGCGCGTGGCATCGTGGTCGGCATTACGCCGGATGCGGTGACGGATGCGACCGCCGACGTCACGTTGCTGCTGATGCTGGGCGCCTGTCGACGGGCGAAGGAGCATGTGCGCTCCATGGATCAGGCGTGGAGCGTGCGGAATGGTTTCTTCGATGGCCTCGGCACGGATCTGACCGGCAAGACACTCGGCATTGTCGGGATGGGGCGGATCGGGCGCGGGGTGGCGGAACGTTGCCGCGGCTTCCGCATGCCGGTGCTGTATCATAACCGCAACCGGCTCTCGCCCGATCTGGAAAACGGCGCACGCTATTTCGCATCGCTGGATGAGATGCTGCCGCACTGCCAGGTGCTGAGCTTGAACCTGCCCGGCGGGCAGGGCGTGATCATGACGGCGGAGAAGTTCGCGAAGCTGCCGAAGGGCGCGCTGTTCGTGAACTCGGCACGGGGCAACCTGGTCGATGAGGACGCGATGATCGATGCGCTGAAATCGGGTCAGCTGGTTGCGGCAGGGCTGGACGTTTTCAAAAACGAGCCGAACTACGACACGCGTATCAATGACCTGCCGAATACATTCCTGCTTCCGCACGTTGGAACGGCGACGATAGAATCCCGCACGGAAATGGCGAACAACTCGCTCGACAATATCGAAGCCGTTCTGTCGGGTCGGCCTGCGCCTTATCCGGCGCCATTCTAGATCGCTATCGGTCTGCTCACGGCCTCTTGTTGTCTGTTTGCCTTTTCAGGCCGGCTTTCCACTACGTCACCCACGTCGACAGGCGCGGTAAACTCAACAACATTGTTGGGCGCAGCGCCGTTATTGAGATGCTGCAGGTCTTGAGCTTGGTTGGTTGGGCCACTCGTCAGCTCTCGTCTGAAGACAACGCTTTTCCAGATCCATCTCGAGGACACTGAAGAGTCACCAGGCTGCTTGGCGGCAAAGGTGGGCCAACAATGGAGGAGGAGTCTCGATGAAAGCGTTGACCGTCTTGTCGGTCCTGGGTGTAGCGATCTCACCGGTCGCCTACGCGCAGACGACCGCCGCAGGTTTCGTGCAGCCCAAGACAAGTTGGGGCGTGCCGGATCTGCAGGGCTACTGGAACAACACATCGCTTACATCCATGCAGCGCCCGAGCACCGCGCCCAAGCTTGTGCTGACCGAGCAGGAAGCCATCGCGCTGGCGAGGAAGGTTCCTGTCATCGCCGCGACCCGCGAGGAGTCGGTTGCATCCAAGGTCGATGAGAAGTCGTCAGCCGAGTTGCTGGCGGACAAGAACCCGGACCGTGGCTACAACACATTCTGGATGGATCCGGGCGCCAGCTACGCGAAGGTGAAGGGCGAATACCGCTCTTCCTGGATCACGTTTCCTGCGAATGGGATGATCCCGTACACGGAAGCTGGCGTCGCGGCGAATACGCGGACCAACACGTACGACGACTACGAGGTGCGTCCGCTTGCCGAGCGCTGCATCATGAGCTTTTCGGGCGGAGCAGGCCCGGTCCTCAGCAACAGCCTGTACAATAACACCTATCAGATCGTTCAGACGCCGAACTCGGTGATGATGCTGACGGAGATGATCCACGATGTGCGCGTGATCCCGATCGTGAAGTCGGCCGCCGAGGCGAAGCCGAGCATGAAAGAGATACCGCGCTGGGGTGGTGACTCGGTGGGCTGGTACGAAGGCAATACGCTGGTGGTGCAGACCACCAACTCGCATCCGAAGCAGCGCTCCTACATCTCGAAGGATGGCAAGGTGACAGAGCGCTACACGCGCTGGTCCGATGGCGAGATCTATTACGAGTTCAAGGTTGAGGACCCGCTCCTTTACAAGGAGTCCTGGGGTGGAGAGATGGCGCTCCGAGCGTCAGAGCCGCTTTACGAGTACGCCTGTCACGAAGGAAATTACGCGTTTCCTGGCATCATGGGCGGCGCGCGTGAGCTTGATCGCCAGGGACGTCCCCATCCGCCGGGCAAGCCGATTTTCGCGGGTGTGGATACGTCGGACGGCGAGTAGCGCTCGCAGCAGGCTGACGAGAGCTTACTCAACTGAATGGCGGGCGGGGCGACGTTGCTCCGTTCGCGCATCGTTTGGAGGCTAGCTCCAGAAGCCGTTGTTTGCCGGAGCGGCTTTCTTGTGGCTCGGTTGCTTGTGTTCGTGCGCATGACCTTCGTGGTCGTGCTTCCGCTTCATGCCGAACACGCCGGCGAACCAGTTGGCGACATCGCGGCGGACCTGCCACCAGCGGCGAAGCTCGGGCGTGTTTGGGGCATCGTCCTCGCAGCGCGGCATCTGGACGTCGTTCATTCTCGGTTTGAGGCCGCGGATCAGGTCTTCCTCGATCTTGCGGCGTTCTTCTTCGGTTGCGACGCGCATCACATGGCGCTCGGTCGCGCCGAGAATCCACCAGGCCTTGCCCCACTTCTCATGCCCGATCAGGCGGCCGCGCAGGTTGGCGGCCTTGCCGACATAAAGCGCCTGGAGAAAGAAGCCGAAGCGGCGGCGAACGAAGACATAGATGCCGCCGGAATCGTTCGGGATGCCGTTCTTGGTCAGCGCGCACTTGAATGTGTAGGTGCGGCCGGTTTCGCCGGTCCAGCCGTGTCTGCCGAAGAACATCATGGCGCGCGTCCTGTCCGACCCTGCAATCTGCGCCGGATTCTTCGGTTGCGCTGGTTAATGGGCTCTGAAAATCGGTCCTGCTCAAGGCAATGCCCACCCTATCGCCGCCCGTTCGCCAAAGACGGGACAGTTTGGCGGATTGCCTTGACCAGACGTGGCTTTTAGTGACTTTGCCGTCACAGTTCCTAGGCTGCCGGGGTCGCAGATGTTTTCGAAAATCCTCATCGCAAACCGTGGGGAAATCGCCTGCCGGGTCATCAAGACCGCGCGGCGCATGGGCGTAAAAACGGTCGTCGTGTATTCGGACGCCGACGCTGGCTCCATGGCGGTGGATATGGCCGACGAGGCGATCCACATCGGCGGCTCGCCAGCGGCGCAGAGCTATCTCGTTCAGGACAAGATCGTGGACGCCGTGCGCAAGTCTGGCGCGGAAGCCGTCCACCCGGGCTTCGGCTTCCTTTCGGAGAATGCCGGTTTCGCCAAACGTCTGCAGGACGAGAAGATCGTTTTCATCGGACCGAACCCGCACGCCATCGAGGCGATGGGCGACAAGATCACATCCAAGAAGTTTGCCGCGGAAGCAGGCGTCAGCACGGTGCCGGGCCATATGGGCCTGATCAACGACTCGAAAGAGGCGGTGAAGATCGCTGACTCGATCGGCTATCCGGTGATGATCAAGGCGTCGGCGGGCGGCGGCGGCAAGGGCCTGCGCATCGCGTTCAACGCGGCCGAAGCCAAGGAAGGCTTTGAAGGCGCGCGCGCCGAAGCCATCGCTTCGTTCGGCGATGACCGCATCTTCATCGAGAAGTTCGTCGACCAGCCGCGCCACATCGAGATCCAGGTGCTCGGCGACAAGCATGGCAACATCATCTACCTGAACGAGCGCGAGTGCTCGATCCAGCGCCGCAACCAGAAAGTCTTCGAAGAGGCGCCATCGCCCTTCCTCACGCCCGAGACGCGCAAGGCGATGGGCGAGCAGGCGGTCGCGCTGGCCAAGGCCGTGCAATACGACAGCGCAGGCACCGTCGAGTTCATCGTCGATGGCGCGCGCAATTTCTACTTCCTCGAAATGAACACGCGCCTGCAGGTTGAACACCCGGTGACCGAGCTGATCACGGGCTATGACCTGGTCGAGCAGATGCTGCGCGTCGCTGCTGGCGAGAAGCTGGCGATCAAGCAGAAGGATGTCGGCATCAACGGCTGGGCGCTCGAAAGCCGCATCTACGCAGAAGACCCCTATCGCGGCTTCCTGCCGTCGATTGGCCGTCTCAAGCGCATGAAGTTCCCGGCCGAGGGCAAGCTGGACGGAGGCACGGTCCGCATCGACACGGGCGTCCGCGAGGGCGACGAGATTTCGATGTTCTACGATCCGATGATCGCCAAGCTGATCACGCACGGCAAGGATCGCGCGACGGCCATCGCCACGCACACCAAGGCGCTCGAACGTCTCGAGATCAAGGGCATCCAGGACAACTCGCCATTCCTGGCCGCCGTGCTTGATCAGAAGCGCTTCCAGTCCGGCAAGATCACGACGGGCTATATCAAGGAAGAATTCCCCGATGGCTTCCATGGCGCGACCGCGTCGCCGGAAGTCGAGAAGGTGATCGTGGCTGCGGCCACCTATGCGAACGTGCTGATGCGTACGCGCATGGCAGGCATTTCGGGCCGCATTGAACCAGCCCGCCCGCAACGCAAGGATTGGGTGGCGCTCGTCGGTCGCAAGCAGGTTCCGGTGAACATCGTCTGGCAGACGGGCGAAGCAGAGATCGAATTCGTTGGCGGCAAGACGCATGCGATTTCGACAAGCTGGACGCCGGGCATGGGCATGATGGAGCTGGTGTTCGACAAGCAGACCTACGCGCTTTCGATCGCGACGGCTGACGAAGGCTTCGTGATCCGCCGCCTTGGCGTCGAGGCGCATGTGAAAGTCTGCACGCCGGCACAGGCCGAAATGCACGCCCGCCTGCCCGAGAAGCAGAAGCCCGATACCTCGAAGCTGATCATGAGCCCGATGCCGGGCCTTGTGGTTTCGGTGGCCGTGGTTGTCGGACAGGAAGTGAAATCGGGTGAGGCCGTCTGCATCGTCGAAGCGATGAAGATGCAGAACATCATCCGCGCCGAAGCTGATGGCGTCGTGAAGACCGTGACTGCTGCGGCTGGCGCCAGCGTGGCGGCCGACGAAATTCTCGTCGAGTTCGCGTAACGACAAGGCTTCCCTTTGTTTCCGTCCCCGCGCTAGCTGACGCGGGGAACGAAACGGAGCGGGGATATGAAGCGCATCGCCAGCCTGGTCGTTGCAATCGGCCTTGCAGCGTGCGCGACACCGGCGCCGCAAGCCGCGTCCCCTGTCGTTGAGCCGCTGCCGCCCATGCCGGGGTCGGCTGCGATGAACGAAATCTTCGATGGCAAGGCTTTGCGGGTGATCCTGTGCGGCACGTCTGCGCCGCTGCCTGATCCGGCGCGCGCGAAGTCCTGCACGATCGTGGTGGCAGGCGACAAGGCCTATGTGATCGACACGGGGCCGGAGAGCTGGGAACAGGTCCAGCGCATGCAGTTCGCCGGCGCCAAGATTGCGGCGATCTTCATCACGCACTTCCATTCCGACCATATCGGCGATCTCGGCGAATTTCGGATGCAGACGATGGTGGCGGGCCGCCAGCAGATGCTGCCGGTCTACGGGCCGCACGGCGTGAAGCCGCTCGTTGCCGGGTTCAACATGGCTTACGAGGAAGACGCTCGCCTGCGCCTCGCGCACCATGGTGCGGGCGTCGTCAATATCGCGGCGTCGCCGCTGGTGGCGCATGAGTTCGGCGCGGGGTTCAAGGGCGGGCTGGATCAGGAGGAAGTCATCCTGCAGGATGGCGATCTCAAGGTGACTGCGTTCGAAGTGGACCATGATCCGATCCGTCCCGCCGTCGGCTATCGCTTCGACTGGAAGGGCAGGTCGGTGGTGCTGTCGGGAGACACGGCGCAGTCGGCCAACCTGATGGAGAATTCAAAGGGTGCAGACGTGCTGGTGGCTGAATCGCTTGTGCCCGCGCTGGTCGGCATGGCGCAGCAGCAGATGAAGGCGCAGAACAATCCGCGCGCCGCGAAGGTGATGGGCGATATTCCCGACTATCACATCTCGCCTGTCGACGCCGCGAAGATGGCGAACGATGCAGGCGTTGGCCTGCTTGTCTACAGCCACCACATTCCTTCGATCCAGGTTGGCTCGCCGATGTATTTCGCGGGGGTTGCGGCGGTGCGTCCTGCGGACAAATGGGTTGCGGGCTGGGATGGTCTGCGCGTTGATCTGCCTGCGGGTTCGAAAGAGATCAGGCAGTCCGAGCTCTTGCCGAAGCCCTGAGTACTGGACACCCGCCGTCTTGCTCGCCTAATTCCAGCCCATGGCAATTTACGTCGATGCAGATGCCTGTCCGGTGAAGGACGAGGTCTACAAGGTCGCCCGGCGGCTGGGGCTCGACGTGCATGTCGTGGCCAACTCCTTCATCCGCACGCCGATGGAGCCGCGCATCAAGTTCGTGCTCGTCGATGCAGGGCCCGATATCGCAGACGACTGGATCGCGGAGCGCGCGGTTGCGGGCGATGTGGTTGTGACGAACGATATTCCGCTGGCGGCGCGGGTTCTGGAGAAGGGCGCGGAAGCCATCTCTCCCACCGCCAAGGTATTCACCTCCGACATGATTGGATCGGCGCTGGCTACCCGGGGGCTGATGGAGCATCTGCGCTCGTTCGGGGAAATCACGTCGGGGCCAAAGCCGTTCTCGGTGAAGGATCGTTCGGCCTTTCTTTCTGCGCTGGATGCCGCGATCAACCGGGCCAAAAAGAAAACGGTCTGACCGCAACCCCGATCAAGCGCGCCTTGCGGCGTTGCGCCATACCTGCATCATCGCTTCGGAAAGGTGCGCTATGCAGGCGGTGGTCAAGGCTCTGTGGTTCATCGAGGCCAATGCCGGTGAGGCAGTGACGCTCGACGATGTAGCCCGGGCCTCAGGCATGTCGCGCTTTCATCTGTCCCGCACCTTTGCCGCCGTGGTTGGCCAGCCGGTTGTCGCCTATCTGCGCAGCCGGCGCCTGACTGAGGCGGCGCGACGGTTGGCCGATGGCGCTCCCGATATTCTCGTCGTGGCGCTGGATGCCGGCTATGGCTCGCACGAGGCATTCACCCGCGCGTTTCGGGAGCAGTTCGGCTTGACGCCGGATGATGTGCGCTCCCGGCGCTCGCTCGCCAATCTCGCCATCGTGGAGGCCATTCGCATGCCCGACCAACCCGCTTCGCTGCGCGCACCGGATCGTTTCGTGAAGAGCGGTTCGATGCTGTTCGCTGGATTGCGCAAGTATTTCCGCTTCGAGGATAGGGGAGGCATTCCCATGGTCTGGCATGCCTTCGGCGCCTATCAGGAACGCATTCCTTCTGTGATCCCCGGAGCGGCTTTCGGCCTGTGCCTTGGACCCGCGGATGCGAATGACGATTGCGGTTTCGATTATGCGCCTGCGGTGCAGGTGAGCAGCCTCGACGCCTTGCCTGAAGGGCTGAGCGGAATCCGGGTCGAGGGGCGGGAGTGGGCGGTGTTTCATCACCGCGAGCATGTCTCATCGGTTGGCTCGACCTGCGCGGTAGCGGGCGAGTGGCTCGCGCAATCCGGTCGCGCCCCGCCGCCTGGTCCGATGGAGATGATCGAGCGCTATGGGTCGGAGTTCGATCCACGCACCGGGCTTGGCGGCTGCGAGGTGTGGATTCCGGTTTCCAGCATCAGCTGAAAATCAGCTCGGGATCTTCGAGCTTGCCATAGCGCAGCATCATGAGGTCGGCCGCATAGTTCTGGTTCAGCTTCCAGGGCTTGCGGTCGCCCTGTTTCGGGAAGCGGTCGATCGTGCGCTGGACGTAGCCTGACGAAAAATCCAGCCACGGCGTCGTCTGGATATCCGGTGAAAGATTGCGCGGCGTGACGGCGTGAGTCTTCGTCCGGTCCATGTGCTTGATGAGACGGCAGGTGAATTCGCAGGTGAGGTCGCACTTCAGAGTCCATGAGGCGTTGGTGTAGCCGAAGATCGAAATCAGGTTCGGCACGCCTTCATACATCATGCCCTTGTAGGTGAGACGTTTCGCGAGATCGATTTTCTCGCCATCGACTTTCACCTCTGCGCCGCCGAGGAATTGCAGGTCGAGGCCAGTGGCGCTGACGACGATGTCGGCTTTCAGTTCCTGACCGGACGACAGCTTGATGCCGGTCTCGGTGAATGTGTCGATCGTGTCGGTGACGACGGAAGCGTGACCTGACTTGATCTCCCTGAACAGGTCAGCGTCCGGGATCAGGCACATGCGCTGGTCCCACGGATTGTATTTCGGGTTGAAGTGTGTGGAGACCGGATAATCGTCGCCGAGTTCTTTCTGTGCGAGCCCGGTTATCATCGCGCGCACCTTGTCTGGCTGGGTGCGTGCGCGGTTGAAGAACAGCATCTGCATGCCGACATTTTTCCAGCGCGTGAGGCCGTAAGCCGTCTTGCGGGGGAGCATTTTCTTGAGCCGGTTCGCGATCTTGTCTTCGGATGGGCGCGAGACGACGTAGGTGGGGGAGCGTTGCAGCATGGTGACGTGCGCCGCGGTCTTGGCCATCTCCGGCACGATGGTGACTGCGGTGGCGCCAGAGCCGATCACGACAACCTGCTTGTCCCTGTAGTCGAGGTCCTCGGGCCAGAGCTGCGGATGGATGAACGCGCCCGTGTATTTTTCGCGGCCTGCGAATTCGGGCGTGTAGCCGTGTTCGTATTTGTAATAGCCGCTGCACATCATGACGAAAGAGCAGGAGAACGCGACGGGCTTGCCGCCGACCTCTGCTGCGATGGTCCAGCGTGCGTCCTTGCCTGACCATGATGTGCCAGTGACGCGGTGGTGGAAGCGGATGTGCTTGTCGATGCCGTATTCGCGTGCGGTGTCGCGAACATAGTCGCGGATCGAGGGGCCGTCTGCGATCGACTTCGCGCCGGGCCACGGTTTGAAGTTGTAGCCGAGTGTGTGCATGTCCGAGTCGGAACGAATGCCGGGATAGCGAAACAGATCCCACGTTCCGCCGATCGCATCGCGCGCTTCGAGGATCGCGTAGGTTTTTCCGGGCAGGCGATGTTGCAGATGGTAGGCTGCGCCGATGCCGGACAGGCCAGCGCCGACGATCACGACATCGAAGTGTTGCGTCTCCAAGGCCCGTACTCCCGCTCAGTCCCCGGAGAGACGGTATTGTCGTTTCAACAAACCGCAATCGCCCGCTCGCCTTGAGGGCGAGAGCTAATATCGGGGGCGCCTACGTTAAGCATTGCGCGAAAAGAGAGAGCTGCTCGGGGTTTGTGTTGTCGCTGCGGAGGCGAATCAAAATCAGCCGGCGGGCCAAGTTCTTGCCGGTTTCAGGGGCCAACCCGGTGATTTGCGGATTGCACACAGGAAACCATGTTGCTCCCATGCCCCGCCCAGACCCAAAAAGCACACTAACCGGCTCTTCGCTCAGGCTTCGTATGGGCAACCCAAAAAAAAGCGTGTAACGCGGGATCAGATGCGGGGCGACCGCGTTTATGCCTCGGTGCCGGTCTCCGGACACCGGGGAGTACCTTTGGACAAGGGGATCGTAATGAAGAAAGCACTTTTGTGCGCCACCGCGGCCGCCGGCTTGGTGTCTGTTGGCGCAACCGCTCATGCTCAAGAAGGCTGGTATGGCATCGGTAAAGTCGGTGCGGTTGTTGATGGCATTCAAGACATCGACGCCACGTCCAGCAACAACGGACAGATTGATAGCCGTCTGACCCCGAACGTCGACCCGGTTTTCGGTCTCGGCCTCGGTTATGGATTCGACACCTTCCGTCTCGAAGGTGTTCTCAGCTACCGCAACAACAAGATGGACGTGCCTGACACGTTCATCGGCATCAAACCGGCCGCAACGGTTGGTCCGAATGGCGCCGGCTCGACCCGCGTCACGAACCTGATGGTCAATGCCATCAAGGACTTTGATGTTGGCGGCTCGATCAAGCCGTATCTCGGCCTCGGTGTTGGCGCAGCTCGCGTCGATACGCGCGTCTCGTCGCTCTACGACATCAACACCGGTGGCCCGGCCAACGGCTTTGATGACAGCGACACGGCGTTCGCCTGGAACGCTCTGGCTGGTTTCGGCATCAAGGTTTCGGAACAGCTGACGGTCGACATCGGCTACACCTACACGGCCGCTCAAGACCTCAACTACACCGGCTTTGACGGCGACTACGAAAGCCGTTGGGACGAGCACGCGCTGAGCGCTGGCGTTCGTTGGCAGTTCGCGGCTCCGCCGCCGCCGGCTCCGCCGCCGCCGCCCCCGCCCCCGCCTCCTCCGCCGCCGCCGCCTCCTCCGCCTCCGCCTCCGCCTCCGCCTCCGTCTGCGGAGACTCAGGCTGCCCAGGTTTGCACAGCGCAACCTGCGCCGTTCGTGGTGTACTTCGAGTGGGATCGTTCGGACCTCACCTCGGTCAACCGTGACACGATCAACGCCGCTGTTTCGCGTGCGAAGACCGGTGGTTGCTCGATCACCCTCACGAACGTCGAAGGCCACACCGACTCGTCGGGCGGCGCTGCCTACAACGACAAACTCTCGGCTCGCCGTGCGGATGTCGTGAAGCAAGCGCTCATCGCGGCCGGCGTTGCCGACGCAGCGATCAAAACGGAAGCACGTGGCGAATCCGACCCGGCTGAAGCCCGTCCGGATGGCGCTCGCGAGCCTCTGAACCGCCGTGCGGAAGTGCAGATCACGATCGGTCGCTAATCGCGATCAGTCGTTACGAACTGAAGGAACAGCCCGGTCGAAAGACCGGGCTGTTTCTGTTTGGGGCGGAGGTCGGTGGGCGATGAGCGCTCCCGTATTCTCAGGGGCGGCCTCTTCCGATTCCAAGCTCAGCCCAGCCGCTTCGATCAGGCGGTTGATTGCACCGACAAGCTCGATGGCGCGGGGGCGATCGTCGCCGGCGAGATCCTGGCTGAGTGCGCGAACGAGCGCGCGGAGTTGCGCTGGTGCGATGGCGGTGGCGATTTCGCGGAGCTCTTCGGATGCCGAGGCGCGCGAGAGGGTGGGGCCGGCAGGATCTATCTCGACGAGCATGCGACCCATCACGCCTGTCTTGGCGCGCGTGAGCGCGAGAACATGGTGGCCCACTTCAATCTCGGCGGCGACGGCTGTTCCCTTGCCGCCTTCGTATTCGCGGGGCGCACCGAGGAAGCGGAGCGGCCAGCCATAGCTGCCGATGCGTTCAGCCAAGCGATGTTCGGCAAGCATGGTGAGATGCGTGAGGCCGCGCGAGAGGCAGAATTCGAGAATGCCGACCATGAGTTCGCGCTGATGGTTGGAAGGCCAGCGCGGATTTGCGGCGCGGCGATGCTGCGGCGCTGCGATCCAGCGGGAGATGTCCCAGACGCTTTCGAGCTCGGGAAGTTTTTCGTCTGACCAGTCAGCGAATTTTTTCAGGAGTGTTGGTTGAGTCGTTGGATTGAGTCGGACGGATGCGGCGACGTCTCCGAACGGGTCGATGCTCATCAGGTAGACGGCATGATCGTCGTCGAACTCGTCGGTCTCGCGGCCATCATGTGAGGTGAGGCCGGACCAGCCATGGCCTTCAATGTAGAAGGCGTGGCGCATTCGAAACATCTGGTCGAGCTGACGGCCATAGAGATGCTGGTTCGCCAGCGTTACGGCGTGGATCATTTTTGAAGTCCCCCTACCGGCGCAGGGGCCCATTCCCGCGACCGACATGATCTATTGGCAAGTATGCAGGCGATTCTTCGGAGTGGCAACCCAGGGTTGCGTTGCTGTGGCGTGAATCTTTGATGCGCATAGGCCCGCAATCCCGCAGGTGGCTGCGGGTTGGGTGGATTTCGGCTGCGGAGGTTTGCCTACCCAGGCTCTTCGCGTTTGTTGAAGGCGCGGACGGCAGGGACGCCGAGCGTGCAGGCGTTG
>Ga0075163_10001378_pt1 | contig 32608 bp, 26 predicted proteins | sample JI1023141ADNA_FD_71478 | JGI IMG/M metagenome (GOLD analysis project Ga0075163, IMG submission 71478) | Wastewater effluent complex algal communities from Wisconsin, to seasonally profile nutrient transformation and Carbon sequestration -... | ecosystem: Engineered > WWTP > Effluent > Algae...
TCGGACCAGCGCTTCGCGTCGAACGGCGTCACCTTTCGCCCGAGCGCCTTCTGCGCCTTGGGCGACTCCGTCACCAAGATCTCCGCCAGCCGCTCCGCGTCGCCGAAGAGTCGGGCCTTCTCGGCCATCATCCATTGCTCGGTGCACACGTACCGCTGTCCGTTCACGACGAACGGTGCGATGTGCCAGTTCGAGAACGGCCCGTGCCAGAAGAGGACGTGGCCACCTTTCACGGTGACGCCTTCGATGGAAAGGGAAAGCTCGGACATCTAGAAAGAGTACAGCATACTCTTTCTCCGCGCAAGGGCACCACTCAGGAGAGGAAGCTGCGGCAGTAGGCCGCAAGGAGCACCTCGCCGTCGTCCTCGATGGCGCCGAAGCGCACGCCGAAGGCCAGCCGACCTGGCTGCGTGAGCTGGCACCAGCGTACCCAGCCGCGCGCGCAGACGAGCGCGCCGTTCACGAAGAAGGCCACCGAGACCTCGTCGCCGATCTTCAGCGGCCGATTGGTGCTCGCGCGGAGGCCCTGCGGCGACACGTTGCCCGCGATGGCGTCGTGGACACGGCCGTTGACGATGACGGTGACGGTGCCCGCGAGTGGCGCGCGATAGGAGGCGCGGCGATTGGGAACGGATTGAGCGGCGGGGGCCGTTTGCGTCGGAGTGACCATGCGCCCTCTCCAGCAAGAGCTCGGCCAACCCGAAGATCCTGGCGTTTTCCGGGCTCGGCGCATCTCGGCCTCACACTTTATTGCAGCACACGTTGTGCGCTCCGGAGACCCTTTCGCGAAACAACTGGTGTTTCCGCCGCGCGCGTTTGGTCCGGGGGTGGAAAACATTGCGAGGTCCACGCCGCTCACCGTCGCCTCTCCGATGCGGATGGTGCACGCAGCAGACCGAGCGCTCTCGGGCAAGTGGTCGCGCCCCGGGCGTGACCCGCGCGTAGCACCGCGCCCCCGTGCAGTTTCGGGGACTTGCGCGCGATGGCGCGTGGCCACGACATTGCAGCTCCGACCTTCATGTCGATCCGCAAGCATGTGATGGTGGCGATGGTGGCCGCGTCCTTCGGCGCAATCCTGTTCGGGCAACGCGAGGCCACGGCGCAAAGTCCGGCCGGTGCTTCGGGGCGCGGCGCGGCGGTGTTCACCAAGCGCAACATGTTCGGCGTGAGCTGTGGGAGCTCGATGGCCGAGTGCAAGGCCTTCTGCTCCGCGGCGTGCGACATCCTGCCTTCGGGCGGCGCCAACTGCCCGCGCGTGCCCACCTCGGGCGAGGGCCTCATCGCCAAGGACTCGTCGCAGCTCATGTCTATCGCCAAGGCGTTGCCGAACCTCAAGTACGTGAAGGTGGCGGCCGGCGCCAAGGCCACGCAGGAGGTGGTGGACGGCCTCAAGCGCCTCGACGGGTGGTTGGCGACCTCGCCTGACCGTGCAAAGTACAACTATTCGATCCAGGTCAACAACTGCTGGCGCGACGGCGTCTACGACAGCAAGGTCGAGTGCTACTTCATCATGAAGGACAAGAATCCCCAGGATCTCAAGCTCGCATGGCCCGGCGCCACGCCCCACAGCAGCGGCAAAGCGTGCGATCTGGTGCTGGTGGACCAGGCCGGCAAGGTGGCGACGCCGAGCACTGCCTGCACCGCCGACGCCAAGACCTCCTCCGGCGTGGACTTCAAGACTGCCTCGAAGCTCCTCGACGAGGCGCTCACCAACGACGTGGTGGGCGCCCAGCGGCTCAACTACGAGGCGTGGCACTTCGAGTGGGGCGGAGCGGTTCGCGCCGACGACTGCCGCTGCAAGGCTCCCGAGTGTCAGGAGAAGTTCTGGCCGCCCTCGTGTACCCCGGCCGGCTGCCGCCCGCACTGATCCGCTACGGCGCCGGCTTGCAGTCGATGAGGTCGGCGTCCTCTTCGCCCCAGGGGCGCGGATCGTTGACGGTGCCGGTGACGGTGATCTTCGCCTTCGGCGCTTTTTGCTCGGGCGGCGTCGAGCCGGCGGGCACTTTGCAGCGCAGGAGCTTCTTGGGATCGGGATCGCCGAGCACGCCGATCAGCATGTTCTGGCCCCTGGAGATGGACTCGTAGGTGCCGGTCACGGTGACCTTCTTTCCGATCCACTTGCTCGGTGCGTCCGCGAGACCAGCGTCGAGCTGGGGTTTGGTGATGGTGGCTTTGGGGCCCTGGCCCTTCGGGTCGTCGGGTGGGAGACCGGGCTTCTGGCCGAGAATGGTCAGGCACTTGGCGTATTCGTCCCACGCCCGCCAGAGCTTGGCATTCTCGTCGAAGTCTACGGCCGCGACCTTGGCCGGCATCTCCACCTTCTTGCTGCCGCTGTCTTCGGTGAGCATGCCGGGGCCGCCCAGCACGTCGGGGATCTGGATGGCGAAGTACACGGCACAGGTGTGGCCGTCGCTCGCGGCCCACTGGTACTGGTCCTGCTTCTTGCCGACCAGGGCGTGGCTCTTCGACACCGTCTTGGTCGGGGGGCCCAGAAGGCTCACCAGCTTTCCGTAGGATTCGCCGTAGGGCTTCATGCCCTGGATCACGCCTTGTGCCGATGCGACCCGGTCTACCGTGAGGGGGCCGGCAAACGCGGCCGGAACGGGAACGACCGGTGCGGCGGAGGAGGGCGCGGAGGCGGAGTGCAGGGTCGGCTGCGAGGGCGCCGCACCGGCTTCGGGCGATTCGGACGTGGTTTTGCAGGCGAACGAAAAGAGGACGAGCGCGGGGGTCGCGGCGGAAAGGAGGCGCATGGGGACTATTGACGCCGCCCGCCGCCATCCGTCACGAAATCGTCCACGCCCGCGTCAGTCGTAGGCGCAGCCCGAGCGAGGAAAGTATGCGTGGGTGGCGCCGTACACGATGGGGCCGGCGGCGATGCCGCAGAACTGCGCCGAGAGCCCCTGAATGGGCTCTGGTAGGTGGGTGCATTCGGGTTCCAGAATGCGCCCCACGGTGCCCTCTTTGGTTGCAAAGTACATGGTTCTGTACAGCGTATCGAGGAAGGCAACGTGCTCCGCCAACGCGCACGCGGCGGCGTCCGCGCCTTGGCCGATGACCAACTGCCCCTCGCGCGTGATCGCCGCCCAAGCGTAGCCGTTGCCCGTGGCGCCTACGAAATCTCCGGTACCTGCGGAGAGCCGCGTGACCCGCTTGTTCTTGTCGACGTGATACGCGAGCCCGGCATCGCCCAGGGCTATCAGCGCTCCCCCGGTGAGCGCCTGAACGAGCCGGAAGCTGCCGGCGACCACGAGCGTTGCTGCTCCCGACGGTCCGCAGGAGAGCCCCTGGCCCGTGGCCGCGCAGCGCTCTGTTTCCGAGAGCACGATAGCTGCGCGTGTGTCGGGTGGGTACACCCACGGATCGGGCGCGCATCCGCCCGGCGGACACGTGGCACCCACGAATTGATTGCACAGCGCGGGCTCGTAGGTGAGGGGCGCGCACACGTCTTTGCGGTGGGCAGAGGTGCAGTGCATGGGCCCCGCCGGCGAGTGAAAGCCGTCCGCCTCGAGCGTCCAATCGGCGGGCGGATCGTCGAGCCGAGAGAACGCGAGAGGCCCCGCGTCGCACGCGTAACCCGGGAATCCGCGAGGTGCGGGGCAGCGCTCCGGCGAGAGCTGCGCGCAGTTCTCGACCAGCTCCTGGTGTGCCCGGGCGTCGACGAGCGCCGTGGCGTCGGTCGATCCCGCGTCGCCGGCGTCCATCGCGGTTCCCGCGTCCGCTCCGCCGCTGCCGGTTCCGGCGCCCGCCGCTGCGCACGCGCCGCACGCGAGCACCCACCCCAGTAGCCCCGGCAACGTTGCTCTCCCCATACGACGAGCCTACGCCAGGGCGGATTGGCTTGCTAGCGGCCAGCGACGCAATTGCAGTCGAGGACGTACCAGGTCCACGCTTCGACGCGACCCTGGCCGGCGATGAGACCGGTGGCGCACTCCTGGTACACGTAGAGATCGCTGGTCCAGATGCGTCCAAGCCGGGTGTCGCCGCAGGCCTGCTTCGCGAGCGTGGTGCTCTCGACTTGCGTGAAGAAGCTGCGATCCGGCAGCAGATGACGCATCGGTCGCCCTTCGTTGGTGGCCGCGCGAAACACCACGTCTGGCCGGTAGTAGAGAATCGCGATGGGCGCACCGGTGGAGGCCACCAGCTGCGCCCCCGGCGGGAACACCGTGGCCTGGCTCTTCGCGGAGGCGAACGGCTTCTGAAGGTCTTCGGCGAGGGTACCGAGGCCCAGGCCATTGAGCAGTAGGATCCAAGGCGAGAGCAGCGCGAGCGCCGGGAGCCCGAGCCACGGTCGGGTGCGTACCAGCTGCACGGCCATGGCCAGGAGCGCTGCGGCGGCCGGCAGCGCGATGAAGATCAGGTGTCTGTAATGTGCACCGGTCCGGGTGACGAACGTATAGGTGAGGGCCGCCGAGGCCAGCGCCCAGCCGAGGCCGAACACCCGGGCCTTGCGGTCGCGTCGCAAGAGGACGACGAGCACCAGCACCGCCATGCCGGCGAACGTCGGGAGCTCCAGGCGATCCACGAGGGACGCCGAGGGCCACTCCGGAAGCATCCACGTGCCTTCGGCCTGGAAGAACGCGCGTCGCCACACCCGCGCCACGGAGACGAAGCGAACGTCGATGAGCGCGGCGCTCTCGTTCATGTGCAGCGATCGCTCCGCGTGCGGCAGCGCGAAGGCGAGCGCCAGGAGCGGCCCGGGCGCGCAGGCGAGGCCGTACGCCAGCGGTGCGAACGAACGAACCCGCACTGCGCGCACCGAGACGGCGACCACGATGGCCGAGGCCACCAGCAGCGACGCATGCACGTTGAGAAGGCCGCAGGCGGCGCTTGCGAAGACGAGCGGGGCGAGGTGACCACGGCGTGCCCGCGCGTAGGCGAGCGACGCGGCCCAGCCGGAGAGGGCGAGGCCGTGCGCCAGGCCGTACTGCCGGGCCACGATGCCGCCCTCGAAGAGACATGGGTACGACAGCGCCAGGAGGCCCGTGGTGATCCACGCCGCGCGAACGTTGGTGAGCTCACGCGCCAGCCGGAAGATGCCGCGCAGGAGCACCGCGTAGCCGGCGCCTGCGAGCACCGCCAGGCTCACGTTGCCGAAGACGCAATCCAGCACCTTCATGATCACGAAGATGCCGGGCGGCACGCCTTCGATGCGCGCCACCCGGACCACGTCGCCGAGTGGCAATCGCCCGACCAATACGGTCTGCGCCTCGTCGCGCCAGGGCTCGTGAAAGATGGCCGCCACCGCGCCCAGCACGAGCGCAGCGGCGATGAACGGCCAGCCGCCGCGCAGGGACAGTCGCGCGCGCACGGCCGCGCCGGAGGTTACTGCTTGCTCTCGAAGTCGAGGAAGCGGTGCTCGAGCTCCCACTGCATGGTGGCTCGCTCGCTCTTGCCGAGGAAGGTCTTGCATGCCTCGCTCGGCGTGTCGCCCACCGCGCTCTTGGCGTCGGCGGCGCAATCGGCCACCGGCTTGCCTTCGGCGACCGCGGTCCACAGGCTGTCGCCCGGGAGGAACGCGTGCTCGAGGCTGTTTCGCGCCATGGTCTTGAGCTGGCGGTAGCCGAGCTTCTGGTCCATCGCAGCGCGCACGTACTCGCCGGCCAGGCTCGAGCGCGACACGCCCTGATCGTCGGTGGCGAGGGCCACCGGCACACCGGCCTTGATGTACTCGCCGAGCGGGTGCTTGGGGCCGGCCACTTCGAGGATCTGTACGTTGCTGCTGAGGCACACCTCGACCAGCACGTTGCGCGCGCGCATGTCGGCGAGGAGCGTGGGGGCATCGGTCTCGCTCAGCACGTCGATGCCGTGGCCGATGCGCTCGGCGTGGCCGGCATCGATGGCGCGGCGCACGTGGTAGGTGTTGGCGTCGGCGTACGCCGGCGGCAAGAACTGCGGCGTGAGCTCACCGGCGTGGAGCGTGACGTGGAGCGGGCTCTTCTTGGTCACCGTGTACTTGGCGTACAGGAAGTCGAGCATCGCCATGTGCAGGTCGTAGTTCCGCAGCGAGGTGGTGTCGTCTTCCGGCGAAGAGAGGTTCACCGCCACGATTTGCCCGGTCTTGGCCGCCATTTCGTAGGCGCTCACCAGCTGCCCGAAAATGGTGTCGTTGGCGCCCGTGCGCGAAACCTGGGCCACGAAGCGCACGCCCACCTTGCAGCCGGGCGCCGGGCTCGCGCCGTTGCACCCGAGGACGTTCTTGTAGGCGGCACCCGCGGAATTCACCGCGGCCACGTCGGCGTCGACCTGGGCGTTGAAGCCGGCGTTGGTGGTGAGGGTGTCGTAAAAGCCGGGCAGGGCGTCGGCGGTGACGCTGCCGGAGAACACCGACGCGGCGAGGGTGCCCACGTTCTTGCCGAGGTTGAACATGGTCTCGACGTAGAGCTGGTTCTCGTCGGCCGCGCGGTTCAGCACGTCGGCGATGCTGTCGTCGCGATGGGCGCCGGCGATGGCGCCGTACTTTCCGAAGGTGGCGAAGAAGTGATCGTGCCCGGTCTCGGCACCGGGCACGAAGTCCTTCATGCTCCAGGCCTTGAGGATCTGCTCGAAGAACGCGCCGGAGGTGGGCGCCGGCTGCGTGGCGGCCGAGCACTGGTTGTTGTACACGGCGGCGAAGGTGGTGCTGTTGACGCAGTCACCGTCGGCCTTACCCCAGTCGAGGTAGGTCTCGGCGTACACCGCGCCGCTCAGGTGGTTGTGGAGATCGCCGCCCTTGGGCATCGCCTTGGCGAAGGCCGCGAGATCGGCCGGGGTGCTCACCACCGCGTCGAAGCGCTCCGAAGCCCGTTGCTCCCAGGCGCTCGCGCACTCGGCGGAGGTGCCGGTGCATGCGGGGCCCGCGTCGGCGGTGATCTCCGCGTCGGGCGTTCCGCCATCGGCGCTGGGCACCGGTTGCGTGGCGCCGCCGCTGGAAGAGCAAGCCCAGCCGGAAGCAGCCGAGAGACCAATCAGGCAACCAAGGACCGCTACACGGGACATCGACACACTCGCTGGGCAAGTTGGGCGCTGGATTACAGCGCCGCAATCATGCACCTTTTCCACGAAACCGGCGCCGACGCAACCCGTGCGACGCCTATGGCGCATCGCGTTGCACGGACGTGGCACCGATGGGGCGCCGGTGACACGAGCCCGAAGCTCCGTCGCTCCGGTGGCGCGAGGCTCAGGTCCAGGCGCCGAAGGTGGCGACACCCGCGAGGTAGCCGGGGAGCCAGGCGACGATGAAGAGCGGCGTGGTGCCATAGAGCTGCGATTCCTCGAAGCGCACGAAGGCGACCTGGGGCGAGGCGGCGCGGAGGAGCGCATCGGCCTTGGCGTACGCCGAGAGCGCGTGCTTCTCGTGGTACTCCTTGGGGTTCTTCCGCACGTCGTCGGAGTGCGCGTAGAAGAGATTGTCGGTGGTGCGGCGGCCTTGTCGGCTGGCCACCGGGCGCTCCACCAGGAGCTTCTCGTCGGGTCCCAGCGAGAGCGCGGCCCGCAGCGCGCCCTCCGAGGTGTCGGCCACCGGGGCGACGAAGGGCACGTAGGGCCAATCGGTATCGGTGGAGCAGTACGCGTGCCGGAGCGCTTTGGTGACGGAGGTGGCGAGCGCGTGCGCCGCCAATAGATCGTCGAGACGCTCGGCCAGAGGTCCGACCTTGGTGCCTTGCGGGAAGCAGCCCCAGCTGGTGGCGACGAGCTTCAGGAAGGTGGGCTCGCTGGGATAGTTCGCTGCGCGGACCTCGTTGCAGTCGAGGAAACCACCCATGAGCGGCCGATCGATGGCGATGGCCCCCAGTTTGGCGGCGATGGCGTCGGTCTTCGCGAGATCGAGGGATGCGAGCAGCGCAGGCGTAAGACGGTCGTCGTCCTGCTCTTCTTCCTCCTCGTCGTCCTCTTCGTCGCCGTCTTCTTCTTCCTCTTCGTCGCCGTCTTCTTCTTCCTCTTCGTCGCTGTCCTCTTCCTCCTCTTCTTCGGAGTCCACCATCAGCTCGATGAGGCTTTGCAGATTCTCGCTGCGGTCCTCGATCTCACCGAACGCCTCGTCGATGGCGGCCGCGCGTTTGGGGCTGCTCTTCCGCAGCGCCAGAAATGCACCAAAGCGCGCGCCGAGCGTGGCGTTCTCGTCGCGGACGAGCTTCTCGAGGTCGGCCACTTTCGTGGGAAGGGGAGCGAGCGACGTTGCCTCGGAGCCCTCGGCTTCGTTCTCGAGAACCGCGATGCCGTTACGTTCCCCGGGGAAGAGCTGGATGAGCACGTGGGCCGCGGAGAGCTTGGTGACGCGCGCGATGTACGTGCCGGGCGCCACGTCCAGGGGCCAATGCCGATCACGGTCGCCATCCACCAGCACCGGCGAGACCCCGAGCTCCAGCGGAGCCTCGGCGACCCACTCGGAACCGGCGGCGATGTGCGACGGGCGCTGCTCGGCGACCTCGACGGTCACCCGCGCGAACTTCGCGTCCACCACCGCCGCGAGCACCTGCGGGGCGACGCCCACCCTCCGCGTTTCCCACACGTCGTTCTCGAACAGATCGTTCCAGCGCGCGGGCGCATCCAGATCGCCGAGCAACCGTTGCTCGGTTCCGACGAGCACGAGCGACATGGCGACCGCATGACCGATATCGAGCACAACACGCATCCGAGGCATCCCTTCGTTCGAGGTGCGGGCGCGAAGCGCGACCGTGGACTACTCTACGTTCGCCCGCCGTCCGCCTTTCCCAGCCTCGAGCGAAATACGAAACCATTTCAGTGCGCTATCGCGAGCGCACGGCGCTCATCGCGCGGGCCGGATCCGGACCTTCTTGCCGTCCGGAAGTTTCCGAAGCTGGGCTGCGAACCTGCCTCGCATGCGCATTCCAGCTACCTCGTCCTTTGCAACGAGGTTGGCGACGTCGGATGTGCCGCCGATGACGAACGGCTTTCGGGGAACCAGGCGAAACCCCTCGGCGAGCGGCCCGTGCTGCGCCTGCCAGTCGCGAGCTGCCTCGTATCCGGTCTCGGCCTCGAGCTCGTCGAGCACGAGCTCGGCCCACGCGTCGAGTGAGCTCGCCACTTCGGAGAACTGCCCGGTCTCCGCCTCCATGCGCTCGACCCTGCCTTGGTGAAGGCAGAACTGATCACCGAAGACGTCCTCGCCGAAGAACCAACGCTCCGCGAGCGCCGGGTCTTCGTACCTGTCGATCCACCGCGTCGGCGCGTTCCAGGTGACGAGCCCATCGCCGCGACCGGGCACATCGTCCAACGCGCGCACGTGGAGCGCGGAAGCGAACGCGTAGAATCCGTTACGCTCGCCGAGCAACGTGACGAGCTCCGGAGGCACCGTGCTGGGCCAGGTACGCGGCGGACCGGCCTTGGGCTCTGAGGAGATGGCGAGGAGCCGTTCGATGTTCATGGCGGTGCTATCGCTCCAGCCAGCCGGGAGAATCTGGTGTGTACCATTCCTGCGTGCGAAGCCATCGCTCGTACTCGAGGTAGATGCGACGCAACCCCTCCGGCTTGGACCGGTCGTCATCGAACTGAGCTATCGTGCGAAACAAGAAGTCGATGGCGAACGCCTGGTTGCCTCCCTCGGTGAGCTCTTCGTAGACGTTCTCCGACCTCGGGAACGCCAGGTGGAGCACGAGCGCTGACCAGAACAAATTCGATCCCTCGCCGACGCGGGGAATCAGCCACTCCTGGAAACCGACAAGCACGCCGCCCTCCGCCGCCGTGTCGTAGCCCGCCACCCACGCTGCCGCCGAGCCGTACGTTGGCTCGGAGATGTACATGCCAACCTGAGTGCGAACCGCTTCGAACTGCTGCCGGAATCGGTTCATGGCTTCTCCGTCGCAGAATCTGTCGGCTCCGCTGACCAGTCTTCGGGCCCAACGGCAAACGCGAATGCCGCTTGGCGCTGCGCTTCGGAGACCGTCGCATGCCAAGTGTCAGCCACGCAGGTGCCCGACGCGTCGTACTGAAGCAAGAAGAAGCTCCCGTCCGTTGGTTCGATCCGCAGGGTCGAGACCTCCTTGTTGCCATTCACTCGTGCGATCAACGTCACTGGGCTCTCCGCGGCTGACATATTCTGTCACGTTGGTTGGGGAGTTTTCGAAATCGTTCACTTCAGGTCGTTGTTACGGCGCCGGAACGCATCGACCAGCGAGCACCCGCAGAGGGGGTCCCTCGCTTCGCTCGGGATGACTCTTGGTTTTTCGAGATGCTGGCGCGCTCCGCGCGTGAGGATTCGGGATGACCCTTCTGGCCACGGAGAGGCGGCATGAAGAACGCACTGCGTCCGACGCGAGCGCGGTAGAGTCGCCGCACGGAGGAACACGAGGATGCCCCACAAGAATACCATCTGCCTGTGGTTCGAGAAGGATGCCGAAGCGGCCGCGCGTTTCTATGCCGCGACATTCCCGAACAGTGAGGTCACCGCCGTTCGCAAGGCGCCGGGCGACTATCCCGGGGGCAAAGACGGTGACGTACTGACCGTCGAGTTCACGGTCGTGGGCATCCCGTGCATGGCCATCAACGGTGGGCCCCACTTCCGACAAAGCGAGGCGTTCTCGTTCCAGATCGCCACCGAAGATCAGGAAGAGACCGATCGATACTGGAACGCCATCGTCGGCAACGGCGGCCAGGAGAGTCAGTGCGGGTGGTGCAAGGATCGCTGGGGGGTCTCGTGGCAGATCACGCCGCGGGTGCTCACGGAAGCGATGGCTGCCGGCGGGGCCGAAGCGAAGCGCGCGTTCGATGCGATGATGCCCATGAAGAAGATCGACGTGGCTGCGATCCAAGCGGCGCGAAAGGGGTAGCCGCGTCGCCATTCGAGGGCTGACCCCAGAACGCGCCTTCGCGCAGAGCTGACGAGTGCGCCGAAGAAGGTGACGGCCGCGCCACAACGCGGGCTGCGGCCCGGTGCTTGAGTTGGCGCATGCGTGCATGCACCCTTCCCCACGTTTTGCTGCTCCTGGCCGGCCTGTCGATGGCCGCCTGTGCGGCAGACGGGGGGACGGGCTTCGCCGAACCAGATGCAGGATGCACCGGACCGAGCTGCCGCACCATCGACGCGGGGACGGAGCCGGAGGCGGCGACGGTGGATGGCGGCGAAGCCGGCGCCCCGCCGATGGTGTGCGACGTGAAGACCTTCGGCGCCATGGGCGATGGCAAGGCCAAGGACACCCGCGCCATCCAGGCGGCCATCGACGCGTGTGCGACGAGCGCCAGTGGTGGTGTGGTGAAGCTCCACGACGGGACCTTCCTCTCGGGAACCGTGAGGCTCGCGAGCAACCTGGTGCTCGACATCGCGCCCACGGCGACGCTGCTGGGCAGTCAGAACCCGGCAGACTATCCCGATCAGAATCCGCCCTTTCAGAGCTCCCAGCTGGGCAACTGCAGGCGCGCACTGGTGTACGCCGAGGGCGCCACCCATGTGCGCATCGAAGGCGGGGGCACCATCGCCGGCAACGCACGCGGCGTCCCCGACTGGAACGGCAACAAGATCAAAGAAGCCCTGAGGCCCATGGCGGTGTTCGTGGCCGGCGGCACCGACGTGACCGTCCAGAACCTGACGGTGAAGGATGCGGCCACCTGGGCGGTGGTGGTCATGGAGGTCACGCATGCGGCCATCCGCAAGCTCACCGTGAGCACCGACCTCGGGCCGACCCACGACGGCATCGACGTGGTGGACGGCCGCGACGTGGTCGTCGAGGACTGCAACGTGACCAGCGGGGACGACTCCATTTGCCTGAAGAGCGGCAGCGTTCGCGGGCTCCACGACGTAGTGGTGCGCCGGTGCCAGACCAACCAGTCGGGCGTCGCCAACGGCGTCAAGCTGGGGACGGCGAGCGTCGGCGCGTTCGAGAACATTCTGGTGGAGGACGTGGCGATTCGGAACGCGCAGGCAGCGGCCATGGCGGTCGAGTCGGTAGATGGCGCGCTCGTCTCCAACGTCACGTTCCGACGCATCACCGTCGACAACACCGGAACACCGTTCTTCGTCCTGCTGGGGAGTCGCGATCGCGATCCCACGCGGGTGGGACGCATCGACGGGCTCGCATTCGAGAACATCACCGGGCGGAACCTGCGCTACGCCTGGGGATCCATCGTCACGGGCACCAAGATCGGCGACACCACGTTCGGCATCTCGAATATTGCCTTCCGGAACATCGATATTGCCTTCAAGGGCTCGGGTATTCCCGCGAACCCCGCGCCCTTCACCGACGACAACTTTCCCGAGTACCAGGGGCCGGTTCCGGGGCGCGCCGGGCAGTTCTACAACCAGTACCCGGACGCCAAGTTCATCGCGGGCACCGGCGGCGGCGAGAACATCGCCTACCACGCGCCTGGCTGGGGCTTCTTCCTGCGCCATGCCAGCAACGTGAGCTTTCAGAACTGCAAGGTCACCGTTTCGCCCGTCGACCCGCGCCCGTGGCTGGACACCAAAGACACCGCTGCCGTCACCGGCACGTGCGGGCCCTGAAGCCTGCACTTCTTCACCTTCATCGGAGCTCGCACATGAAACGGTTTCTCTACCTTCTTCTTCTCGCCGTGGCCTGCACAGCACCCACCGATGTCACTTCGGAGGAGGGGGAAGAAGCCGCTCTCACCAGCGCCAAGCCGGTGGCGCTCCGCTACACGCAACAAGCCGCGGGCGGAACCGCGGTCGTCATCGACGTGAAGACGCCGGCGGCGGGGGTGCGTCGCGAGGTGGTGGTGCACTACAAGAACCCCGAGAATCGTTGGGTCGACGCCTCGGCCAAGGTGCTCTCCGTGAAGAACGGCCACGAGCTCTGGTCCGTTGCCGGCCTGCGCACGGACGAGCTCGCCGTTCGCTACACCGAGGGCGGTCGCGCGTTCTGGGACAACAACGGCGGGCGCAACTACGGGGCGAGCGACGTGGGGCCGGGCGTGGACCTGGTGGTCGCCGGCGTATCCGTCGTGGAGTATCTCGGCCGAGGCGACGCGTTGGACATCGACGTGGTGGCGCGCGCAGGTGTGCGAAATGTGCGTGCGGTGTACACGCAAGATGCAAAGGCCTCGACGCAGTACGCCGAGACCAACCGCGGCGAAGCCCACTGGCGCATCCTCGCGCCCGTTCACACTACAGTGAACGCACCCTTCTCGGTGCGCTTCTCGGTGGTGGCCGACAAGGGCACCCGCACCGTGTACGACGACAACTATCGCAAGCAGTTCGAGTGCCACGGCCGCGGCGTGCAAGGGCAGGGGAGCGGCGGCACCTGGAGCTGCAGCGGCGACCAGCTGGTCGTGCGCTGACGGCCGGGCGCCTACGTGCGCTTCACGAAGGCAATCGAGCTCGAGCGCTCCGCGATTCGTTCCGCCTCGGGCTGGGGCACAGCGGAGCCGGAAAGCTCGATCGCGTACACCGGGCCGTCGATGCTCGGATCGGTGACCCATACCGCGACGAGCTCCGGCGGAATCTCCAGGCCACTGGGAAATGACCACTCGCCGGGAGCGAAGATGTCGGTGACCGCGACCAACGCGAATGGGACCTCGGGTCCTTGCCACGTCACCTGGTCGCGCGTACCGCCGAGCCACCGCGCGTAGTCGCCGGGGACCTCGCAGTCGCCGAAGATGTCGTTCAAGAACGTTGCGCGCTCGGAGAGCGTCGCCCAGTCGAAGACCAGCACGTCGTGTGGCTCACCGTTCAAGGTGGCGATGCATTCTTGGCCAAACCATTCTTGGAGACCCATGGTGGCATCCGAGCACGAAACTGCGCGCGCGTGAAGACGCGTGCTGAGCGCGTCAGATCGACGCGTCGATTCGGCGCGCCGTCTCCTCGTAGATCTCGGCGGCTCGGGCATCTCCCAGATCGGCAAGCGCCTTGGCGATGGCCTCGCGAACGTCGAGCTTCCGCGCCTGGAGATTCGCCCGGAGGGCCGCCTCGGTGCGTGCACCGGGGCGCGCGACCAGGAGCGGCGCAATGATGCGTGGCCACTTCATCAGGGATGCGAGCGCGAACGCGTAGACGCGATCGTCGTCCATTCGACCCATCACGAGGGCGACGATGCGCTCGTGGACGCCCTTCTTCTTCAAGGTAGGGAGAAGCCGGTCGAGTGTCGCGTCGTCGATCGACGTGCCGTTCACCAAGCGCGCATCGGTCACCGGCCATTCGAGGCCGTGCTCGGCGAGGGCGACGAGGGCACCCGATAGGTCATCGGAGCGAATTCCAGCGAGCGCAGCGAGTGCTGCGCTCGACGTCTGGTAGCCGAATCGCGTCGCGTGGACGAGATAGACGAGAACGAGAGGCCATGCTGCTTCGAGGTGCGGCCCGCCCAGATCGACCTGATTGAGGCGGACCGCTGACTCCACGAGCTGCCTACAGCCCTCTGAAAGTGGATACGTACGCGCCTCCTCCGACCAACGATCCCACGCGAGCCGTCGCATGACCGCGAAGCGCAGAGATGGTGGGCAGGTGGCCGCGAGCTCCCGAACCCGTCGCAGCGGCGGGGAATGTGGCAGCGCGTCCCAGGCCACGAGCCAACGTGAGAGGAGCGACTCGTAGTCCATGAGCGGCGCCTCGAGGGGCGGTCGCGCGTCGTCGGGGATCGGCTCGAGGAGCGGCATCGCCTCGATCTGCGCGTGTTCCTCGGCAAACGGCCCGGGGCGCATCGCCACCCGCCGCGCACCTTCGGCCCACGCGCGCACCGTCGCGCTCCCCCATGGCTCCGACCCGAAGAGCTCCTCCGGTACACCCGGGAGCGTTCCAAACCGCCGCCGCGTCACCGTGGCGAGCGTCTCGACCGCGTCCGCCCGCGCCGCCGGGGGGATCGCGTCACCTGCCACACCGCACAACGCCGCGAGGAGGGAGTGAACCGCGAGCGCGAACGGTTCACCCGCGAGCGCAGTCTCGAGCAGACCGTCCGCGTCTTCACCCGCGTGAACCGCCCGCAAATACGCGGCGGGCCCGTCGAACGACGGTGACACGAAGGTCAGCTCGATTCCCCAGTCGTGCTTTGCCACCCATTCACCTCGCGACGCGTTCCAGACCTGCTCGGCGAGCGGAAACAGCAGGCTCGCGCGATTCGGAAGCGCGTCGAGAAGATCGTCGACGGATGTGCCGAGCGCAAGTACGCACCCCGCGCAGGTGAGGAGATAGAAGTGCTCGACGCTGTCGGCTCCGCGGGCCGTGGCCAGAGCGTTTCCGAACGCGTCGCGCGCGAACACGACGAGCGCGTCGAAGTGCGCGGTGTCGATACCGGCCAAGTATCCACGACTCCGAAGGAGGCGAGCCGAGCCTTGCCACTCGTTCCACGTCTCGCCGTTCGGCTCCACCACCTCGAAGAAGCCCGCGATCCACCCGAGTCCGTGCAGGGCGACGAGGTCGGCGATGGCGGGATGTGTGTTGCCGCTATCGACACGGCACCGCGCCGGTTCACCACGGCGCGTCAGACGTTCCCATCCCTTCACTGATCACCCGCTCCGTTCACGGCGCTGCGCGCGTTCGGCACTTCCCGAGCCTAGCCGGACCGTGTGGCCGCGTCGAGGCCGTCGGACGGTAGCGCCCAGAGGCCGACCACGCGAAAGGGCGCGTGCTCCGGGACGCGCACGTCGGTGATCGCGCGAAACGAGAGCGCGAGAGCTGCGTCGTCGAAGAGCCCGTGCTCGTTCAGGCACGGCGCCCACTTCTGCCGGAGGACGCTGGTCTCCGCCGGCCCGTACCCGCAGTTGACGAGACCGCTGATGCCCCCGTCGAAGACGTCGAACCCCAGGAAGGTCCAGCTCGGAGGCGCGACCACCTGCTCCGTGATCCCGTGGTCGCGGGAAAGCGTCTCTCGCGTCGCTCCGGAGGCGCGCGCCTCTGCCTCGCGTTCGTCTTCGGCAACCGCGCCCAGGACGATGAGCGCCCAGTGGCCCGCGGGAGCGCCGAACGTGGTGACCGCGCGGGCCCACACGTCGTCGGCGGTGATCCAGGGGAGCGCGTCGAAGCGGGGGGCATCGGCCTTCTGCGGCGGGCCCCAGACGCTTCGATCTACCGACAGGGGCCGAGCGACGTCGAGGCGCAGCAGGTACGTCTCGCGTCGGTCTGCGGTCCAATCCGCGTCGGGAAGCGCCGGATCCACACGGACCTCTGCGCCTTCGTAGAAGATGCTCGGCATGCCACCACGATGGATGCCATGCGCGGCGGCGTCAAGGGCGCGTGCCTCATGCGACGTAGCGCGCGGGAATAGGCTCGGCTCGTTCGCCTCACGCTTCGCCGCACCAGCGACGCGAGAGCAACCGCGAGCACCTGGCGCGCCAGGTGCTCGCGGCGCAATTGTCGCTCCAGGTCACTCCACGCCACCGGCCGTTCGCCTATGGTGAGCCGATGAGCTTGCTGGCGGCGGTCAAGAAGGGAGACACCAGAGCCATCGCACGCGCCGTCGAGGCGGGAGAGGCGTCCGACGACGAAGTCCTCTCTGCCGCCCTCGAGCAATCCGACGCGGTGCTCGCGAAGCTGGTCGAGCTCGAGGCGATCGACTTCAGGAGCCGAGACGATAACCCTCTACATTTCATCGGATACGCTATTCGTGACGCTTATCCAAGTACGCTGCGCAACCAGCGCAAGGTCGACCCGTCGATCCCGGAGCCGGCAAGCATCCTCGACCTGCGGCGCAAGGCGAAGCTCCTGGTCGATGCGGGTGCGAAGCTCGATTGGGAAGGAGTCGTGCGGCTCGGTCTCTACGACGAAGCCGCGAAAATGCTAGCCAAAACACCGAAGCTCGCGAAGCAACGCATCGCCGGCGAACGCCCGGAGATCCAAGCGGCGTGGAGCGGTGCCTGGGAGCTGGCCGGCCTCATCGCGCAAGTCGGTAAGGGCGGCGCGCCGTTCGACAGTGCAGCGGCGGAGACGATCATCGTCGGCTGGGCCAACGAGGCCACGGGAGGCCTGGCCAAGAGAAGCCAGGCGTCGGTCTTTCGCCGGCTTGGTTTCGACTTCGACGCGCAGGGTACGCTGCTGCTCGCGGCGGACACCGCATCCGCGAAGGTGCCGGGAAGCTACTCACACCCTCAGTTTGCGGACCTCAGCGACACGGCCAAAGGCGCCGCAACCCTCCACGGGCTGTGCGCTCTGGGGGAGCGCGCGCTACCCGTGCTCGTTGCCGCAGCGAAGCGCGTCGATGTCACCCCGCTTCGACGCACGAAGGACTTCGCAGTGCTCGTATTCGATCACGACGAGGACGAGGTCGCAGCGCAGAAGCGGAACGCAAAGGGCGCGCGAAAGGCGCGTTCGTGAGCAGGCGCTTCGGCCGACCGCGGGTCGGGGGCGTCGATTCTTCCGGAGATCGCCGAGGAACACGCCGCGATAGGTCGACAGGGATGTCGGCCGGTTCCACCCGTACCAGCGCGCCATCCAAGCAGGGAATCGCGACGGCGCCGCCGTTTCGAAGAAGCTCGAGCAGCGCGTCGTCGCTCAACGCACCACCGCGTCGGCGCTCGAGGGAAGGACGATCCACTCCGGATGGGACCAGATGCGGAGGCTGGTCTGCACCCGATAGGTTCCCGGCACGAGGGGCTTGGTCGCGATGGGGATCATCACGTCCGTGCCCATGCAGCTCGCCAGGCAGTTCTGCGGGCGCGAAGGAGGCCACGCCATCTGACTGGCTTGCCAGGTCACCGTATCTTCGATGACCCCGCCCGGCAGGAGCGCCACCACGACGCCGCGCGGGATGGTCACGTGCGAGCACGTCATCGCAACGCATTTGGGGTTCGGGGTGATGGGCATGGGGCCGGCGGGCGGTGCGATGGCGACGTTCTTCTCGGTGGTCACCACGAGGCTCTCCGCGGCGGGGAGCTCGGTGCGCACGGACACGGTGTGATCGGACACGTTCGTGATGCGAACGTCGAGGACCAGGCGACCCCCGGGCGCCACGGTGGGCGTGCGTGGGGTGAAGGTGACGCGTACGTCGGAGGCTCGCGGCGCTGCACCCTCCAGGCACTGATGCTCCTCGTCGTCCGCAGCGCGCGTGAGCGTTGCCTTCTTGACCGCGCAGGAGGATGGCGCGGCAGCGTCCGGCGGATGACCGAGCGTGGCGGAGGCATCGGCGATCGCCGGGGCCGCGTTCACGACGCCGGCGTCGAGCGGTGGGGGGACCTCGGTGGGCTTGGGGGGCGGAGCTCCCCCGCACGCCGCGCAGGCCGAGACCGCGATGAGAGCAAGAAGGGCGCGAGGGGTCGGTGCGAAGGGGAGCATCGTCTTGTGTGAAACGGGAGCGTAGCGCGAGTCTTACACTGCCGCACGGCATGTCGGTGCGCTTCCGGCAGCGCACGGACAGCGGGCGCCAACGTGCGATGGAACGATTGCGAGCGACGAACGCGCGTGTCACGGTCTGGCCATGGCTTCTACGCACCGCACGCGATCGCACTCACTCCTGGTCGGGGTCGTCGGGTTGGTCTTCGCCTGTTCACAGGGAGCCTCGGAGACGCCCAGCTCTCCGACGACTGCCGACGGCGGCGTCACCCCGGAGGAGGCCGGCGCCGCCACGGTGGACTTCACGTTCCGTGTGACGGGCATGCGCGCCTACTTCCAATTGATGGGCGAGTCCGAGATCGAGGCGATGCTGGCGGTGGCGGAGACCGAGTCCGGCAAGCGCGTCTTCTGGAAAGCGAGCACCATTCGCTCGAGCGTCGACGTCGTCGAGTTCTCGGCGCCCGGTCTCCTGCAAAAAGGTGTATCGTACAGCCTTGGTGCCGCGGTCGGGGGCTACGGGTACCTGGAGATACCGCCGGTCACGGATCGAGTCGTCGTGGAGATGACGCAGGAAGAATACCGGACCAAGCTGGGCAACGAGTACAAGCGGGCCTACGACCTGCTCACCACCCCGCTCAAGCTCAAGCCGGGCACCTACGAAGGCCGCGTCGCCGCCACCGGCACGCAGATCCAATACGTGGTGGGGTCCGAAGGGTACTTGAGCCCGGTCCACCTCATCTACGGATGCACCGGCAGCACGTCCACATGCGGGGGCCCTGCGGGGCAGTCCATCGAGCCGTGCTCGCGATCGCTGGTGCGTGGCGACACGGAGCAGGCGCACATCGGCACCTCCGTGAGCTCGGGCCTCAGCCTGGTGGGCGACATTCGGGCCGACACCGACAAGCTCGTCTTCACCGGGAAGGTGGCCAAGACGAATTGCTGTTCCGAGGCACTCAACCTCGACCTGGTGCGCATCTCGAACAACACCCAGGGCTGCAAGTAGGTCAGTTCTTCGCACGCCGCTGAAACGAGGTGGCGCCTCCGCGACGACGCCATTCGCCCCGAGGCGTGCTAGGCGGAGACATGGACCTGCTCGCAGACGTCTTGGCCATCACGCGCCTCGGCTCGGCCGTCCTCGCGCACGCCGAGCTGGTGGCGCCATGGGGCCTCGCCATCGACCCCATCGCCGAAGCCCACGTTCACGTCGTCCAGCGCGGCACGTGTTGGTTGCGCACTTCGGCCAGCAAGCGCGCCGTGCGCCTCGACGAGGGTGACGTGGTCCTCATCGGAAGCGGCGTGGGGCATTCCCTCTCCGACCATCCCGACACGCCGCTCGCCCCCTACCGCGGCGTGCTCGACGCGATGCCGAAGCGACTTGCGCGCGCGCAGCCTTCCCCGAGCACCACGCGCGTGCTGTGCGCGAAGTACCTCTTCCAGCCGGTGGGGCCGCATCCGCTCGCTGCGCTACTGCCGCCCCTCGTGCACCTTCGCGCGCGCGATGGGGCGCGGCACGCTCCCTTGCACCTCTTGGTCGAGCTCTTGGCGCACGAGGCTTCGGGCACGCACGGGGGAAGCGAGCTCGTCGTCCCGCGCCTGGTCGACACGCTGCTCGTGCTGGTGGTACGCGCCTGGCTCGAGGAACAACCCGCGACGGCGGGCGGGTGGTTCCGCGCGCTTCGCGACCCCGCCATTGCCCGGGCCCTCGGTCTCCTGCACCAGCAGCCCGAGAAGCCGTGGTCGGTGGCGGAGCTCGCGCGCCGCGTGGCGCAGTCGCGCGCGACCTTTGCGCGGCGGTTCGCGTCGTTGGTCGGCGAGACGCCGGTGGCCTACCTGACGCGTTGGCGCTTGTGTCTCGCCGGGAAGCTCCTGGCGGAGACGAGCCTGAGCCTGGAGGAGATTGCCCCGCGCGTGGGGTACGAGACGGCGGCCGCATTCTCCAAGGCCTTCCGGCGGGGTCTGGCCATGTCGCCCGGGCGCTATCGAGCCCGCGCGATGGCGGGAGCGTCATCGAGACTCCCGGACAACCCACTGCGACGCTGAGACCTCGTCGGCGCGGCTGTTCGAGCCCACGATGCGGGCATGAACCAAGCACCCGACATCGAATTGTTCACGTTCGGATCCACCAATGGCCACAAGGTCGCGATTGCGCTCGAAGAGCTCGAGCTCGGTTACGAGGTGCGCCCGATCGACGTCTTCGCGAGCGGAGGGAAGACGCCGGAGCTGCTCGCACTCAACCCTCTCGGCAAGATTCCCGTCATTCGCGACCGTCGCGAAGACATCGTGCTCACCGAGTCCGACGCCATTCTTCTCTATCTCGCGGACCGAGAGTCGAAGCTGGTGCCGCGGTCCGGGCGTGAGCGAACGCGGGCCATCGAGCTGCTCTTTCTCCAAGCTTCGCTCCAAGGGCCGATGTTCGGGCAACGCATGTACTTCTCACTCTTCGCGCCGGAGACGGTACCGCACGCGATTCGGCGCTACGAGGAGCAGGGCGCCACCGTCGATCGTGTCGTGAACCAGCTCCTCGCGGGGCGTACCTACTTTCTCGGCGACGCGTACTCCATCGTCGATATCGCATTCTTTGCTTGGTACGCGGCCGCCAAGACCGCGGGCTTCGGCTTCGAGACCCACGCCGAGCTCACCCGCTGGTTCGAGCGCGTTGCGGCCAGGCCCGCGGTGGCGCGCGGCCTGACGATACCCGCGCCCCTTCCGCAGCTCCCGTCGCGGAGGACCGCATGAACGTGTTTCTGGTGCTCTTGCGATTCACCGACAAGCGAACGGAAGCGGGCCCGCACCGTGCGGAGCACGACGCCTGGATCGAGTCCGGGGTGCGCGCGGGCGTGTTTCTCCTGGTGGGGAGCTTGCTCCCGGCGCGCGGCGGCGCGGTGCTGGCGCACGGCCTCACGCGCGCGGAGCTGGAGGCCCGGGTCGCGCGTGATCCCTTCGTCGCGCACGGCGTGGTCGAGGCAGAAGTTGCGGAGATATCGCCGATGCGGGTGGCGCCCGCGCTGGCGTTCTTGCGCGAATAGCGGCGCCTCAGTTCTTCGGCGTGCCGTCGCCCCAGTCGTCGGCGGTTTGCCAGTAGGTGAGCGCGAACTTGGCGTCGGGCGCTTCGAGCAGCGGCGTCGCCATGCCGGCGATGCAGCTGGTGTCGACGACGCCGTCGCCCTCGAAGAAGCGTATCGCGATGTCGTTGCCACACTGGTGCGTGCGATCCGACGCCATGGGCGACGCGCGGGTGGGTACGTGCGACGCGTAGGGCATATTCACGTAGGGCGCATCGGGATAGAGCTCGGCGATCCGTTTCGCTTGCGACGGGTAGGCGTGGCTGTCGAACGCGCCGCCGAGCCAGAGCAGTTTGGCCTTGGTCTTCACCGGCAAGGGAAGCTTCGCGGCGTCGTCGGGGGCGGTGGGCCACGTGCCGCGCAAGTCGATGAGCGCGCCCGGGAGCGATGAGCCCTGGAGAAAGGTCTGGGCGTCCGCCGCGGCCAAAAGCTCGGCCTTCGTCTTCGGCGGCTCGGTGGAGGTCGACCAGAGCTCCGCGAGGCTGATGTTGTCGCTGAGGATGCCCGAGCTCAGGTACGGCACGTTCGACGACTTCGCCGCGAGCGCGTTGTACGTGTCGACCATGAACGTGAGCGCCGTCACGTCGTCCGGCGAGCATCGCTCGAGCCGATGCACGGCCGGGAAAATGAGCGCCCGGAGCGACCACGGATCGAGCAACAGGCTGAGCAGCGTCCGCGCTTGCTCGCGATTGAACGGACCGCACGGCGTCTGCGCGAGCTTGGCGAGCACTGCTTTGGTCTTGGCGAGCGCGCCCCCGGCGGCGAGACTGCCCAGGTGCCCCGCGCACGAGGGGTCGGCGTCGCAGGCGGCCGCGAGCGCCGCGCCCGCTTCTTCGGCGCCGCGATCGTAGTCGAGCACCGACCACCGATCGGGCGCGATGAAGCCGTCGAAGAGCACGCCGTCGAGGGCGTCGGGCGCGAGCTGGAGCATCCGATGCGCCCAGTGCGTCCCGTACGACGTGCCCCAGACGTAGACCTTCTCGCCCGGAGCCCGGGTGCGCGCGATCGCGTCGAGCACGTCGGCGGCGGCCTGGGCCGAGGTGAAGTACCCGAGGCGATCGTAGTCGCCCTTGGGCTTGAGCGCCTCGAGGCACGCCGGCGCTTTCGCGGGGCTCAGCGAGTAGCCGCCGAGCGAGCGCGGCACGTCTTGTTGCGGGCAGGTGAGGCGGTGCGACCCGCCCGTCCCGCGATGATCGGGCACGAAGATGTCGGCGTCGGGCATCGCTGCCGCGAGCTCCGGCACGCGAGGGCCGAAGACGTACCCCGCCTGTCCCGGACCACCGGCGAGCATCCACACCTGCCGCTTCGCCGGCTGCACGGCCGCGGGGTAGCGCGCGAAATGAAAGTCGATGGTTTCGCCGTTCGGCCGCGCGTGATCGAGCGGCACCGTGATGGTGGCGCACTCCGACACGTAGCCTTCGGGGCACGCGCCGTACGTGATGGGAGCGACAGTCGGTCCGGCGTCGGCTGTGGGCGGCGTCGGTGACGCAGTGGTGGCCGGCGAGCTGGAGCAGGCGAGCAGGGCGCCCGCGAGCCAAGGTAGAAGCGTTGCCCTCGTCATGGCCAGTCATCTTCCGCACCCGCGCACGCTTTGCGATTGCTTTGATGCGACATCGGCCCGTTAGCGAGTTGACGCCAACCGGGCAATCGAGCAGAAACGCGAGGGAACGACGGTTGCATGATCGCACGCCGATGCTGGTGCTTCGCCATCGACTGACCCCGCGATCCATCGGAGCCGCGTTCGGCCAACAGGAGATCCGGAGCGACGATCTGGTGATCTGCCGCGCGCAGTTTCACGGGGGCATGTTCGACGAAGTGGCCAATTTGCCCTCCGGGCGCCGCGGCGCGTGGTCCAAGGTCCGCTTCATCCTTCGGGGGCGGGTGCTCACGCGGTCGCGCGCCGGTGACGCGGTGCTGGGCCCGGGCGACTTCGTGACCTCCGTCGGGTGGGACGACTACTGGTGCCAAGCGCTCGATCCGACCACCGAGTACCTGCTCGTCGGCTGGAAGCACGGCGGCTGCGTCGGCGACCGACCGCGGCGTGAAGGCCCGATGTATTCTGCACGGTTCGCCGGTACGGGGGACCCTCAAGCGCGCGCCTTCGACCTCGCCGACGCGCTCGACCAGCCGGACGACGCCCGCGTGCTCCGGGCCACGACGCTGCTGATGACCAGCCTCGCGGACTTTGGATATCCGGTCGCGCGCGACGCCGTGACTGCGGCGAGCCGGACCATCACGATGGCCGATCGGCGATTTGCGCACGCGATGGAGTCGAGCATCTTCCCGTTGACCTCCCGCCCGATGGCCATCGATCTCGGGGCTGCCCTCGGCATCGGCGATCGCCACGCAATGCGCCTCGCGAAGCGCTTCTTTCAACGCTTCTTCGTCACCGCCTCCGGCTGGCGCGAGTACGTCCGCGGCATGCGCCTCGAGCTGGGCGTGTTCCTCGCCTCCAACGCCGGCGCGACCACCGAAGAGGTCAGTCGCGCCCTCGGCTTCGCCTCACCCACCGCGCTTTGCCACGCGTTTCACTCGGTGGGCATGCCCTCGCCCCACGAAGTCCGCCGCCGCCTCGCCCGCGGCGAACCGCGGCGGCGGTGACCCGGTCACGCCGTCGGCTGACGCAGCGGGCTTCGGATGCAGCGAAACCCACTTCGTTTCCGTTCGCAGTCACCCCGAAGCGCAGCGAGGGGGGACCCCCGTGCTCGCAACGAAGTGACAGAGGGGGTCCCTCACTTCGTTCGGGATGACCCGTGTTTCTTCGAGATACTGGCGCGCTCCGCGCGTGAAAACTCGGGATTGGGGGGGGCGTGGCGATGCGGTTTACTCCCGCACCATGGGCTCGCGCTGGCGCGCGAAGACGGCGATGAGGGCGGCGCCGTCGGTGGTGACGTTCTCGATGCGGAGGCCGAAGCCGGGGACCAGGCTGGCGCCTTCGTCGTCGACGAGATCTTGGCGGAAGAGCACGGTGCCTTCCACGTCGCAGGCTGCGCCGCCGGGGAAGGCGAGGCGTGCGGTGGCGCGGGCACCGAGGGGCGGGAGCTTCTCGTAGGTGGCCACGAAGAGGCCGCCGTGGGCGATGACGTCGTTGCCTTCGAAGCCGCGGAAGAAGTTGCTGGGGCTGCCGGCGTCGAGGGCGACCTCGTAGGAGAGGCTGCTGCCAGAGGGGGCCCGGAGCTTTTGCTCCATGCGCTCGAGGATGCGCGCCAGATCTTCGATGCGCGCGGCGACCTCGTGGCCTCCGCCGCCTTGCGCCGGCGGGAGCTGGCTCGGGCGCTTGGCCAGGGCGGTGATGACCTGCGAGAGCAGGGCGGTGTGCTCGGCCACCACCGAGGTGAGCTCGGCGGTGCCGCCGCTCTCCAGGTGCAGGTCTACCCGCGGGGCTTGCATGCGAGAGAGTGTAGACTGCACCTTGTCGAGGAGGCCACTCCAGTCGGGGGTGCGCGTTTCGTCGTCGAGGCCGCGCTTGAGGGTCTCGCCGATGCCCTGGAGCTGCGAATCGAGGCCGCTCAGGGTGCCGGTGACGCGGGCGACGGGATCGTCGTCCTTGCCGCCCATGCGCTTCTTGCGCAGGAACTCTTCCTTGATGGCCTTCCAGCGCTGCTGCTGCTCGGGGGTGATGCGCCCGCGCATCTCGGCGAGCTTGAGGACGTTCTGCTCGGCGCTGGTGGTCAGCGTCTGCGACTCGCCCTTATAGTGGTCGTCGATGAGCCGCAGGAGCTCTTCCTGGTTCATGGCCGGCACCACTTTTTCCGCCAGCTTGTTCATGTTGCGGTAGCTGCCCTGGAGCTTGAAGGGCGGCTCGGTGCGGTAGCTGTCGTCTTGCGAGGCCGAGGCGATGTACTCGCGATTCACCTGCAGCAGGGTGGCCTGCACGGTGAAGAGGCGCTGGAACACCGCGGTGAAGTCCTCCACCTCGGCGCCCGAGTAGCCGTGGGATAGGTCGGTGAGCGGCACCTCTTCGCCCTGGGCCAGGCGAATGAGCTTGTGCACGTCTTTTGGCTCGCGGCCCGCCAGCGGGGCCAGGATGGAGCTCGAGGTGAGCGCGTTTTCCAGGTAGGAGAGCGCGAAGATGTCTTCCTTGCCGCCGAGGATGTCGCCGAGATTGTAGGTGTCGGCGCGATTGGCCAGCATGTCGGGAATCCGGAATCGCTCGCCGGACTCGGTATACGGATTACCGGCCATGACGATGCAGAACTTCTTGCCGCGAAGATCGTAGGTGCGGGTCTTGCCCTTCCATACGCCCTCGATGCGCCGCTGGGCGTCGCACAGGGAGATGAACTTCTGCAGGAGCTCGGCGCTGGTGTGCTGGATATCGTCCAGATACAGCATCACGTTGTTGCCCATTTCGAGGGCGAGGCTGATCTTTTCCACTTCTTGCCGGGCGGTGGCGTTCTTGGCCTCGGCCGGATCGAGGGAGGTGACGTCGTGGCCCAGGGCCGGGCCGTTCACCTTCATGAACACCAGGCCGAGCTTCGAGGCCACGTACTCCATGAGCGTGGTCTTGCCGTAGCCGGGGGGCGAGATGAGCAGCAGCATGCCCATCAAGTCGGTGCGCTTCTTCTCGGAGACGTCGCCGATCTGCTTGGCCAGGTTGGCGCCGATGAGCGGCAGATACACCTCGTCGATGAGGCGATTGCGCACGAACGAGGTGAGCACCCGCGGCGCGAACTCGGTGATGCGCAGGCGCGCCTTCTCGCGCTCCAGGATCTCGGTGCGGAGCTTGCGATAGGCGCGGAAGCGTGGAAGTTGCTCGCCGATGAAAGCATCGACCCGGGGCAAGAGCTCGTCGAGCGAGACCTCGAGCTTGCGGTCCTCGATGCGCGGGTGCCGTCCCAGCAGGCCCGTGACTTGCACCCGGGTGACCGCCGCGCTCTCGTCGCGGTCGATACGGCCTTCGGTGGTCCACACCACCGCGGCTTCGAGGAGGAAGGGGCGAAGGGCGGCGCGCTCCGGCTTCTTCAGAAAGCCTTCGAGGTAGGCGCGGGCGATGGGCAGGGCCTCGTGCGGGCCGAGGGCGGCGAGATCGGCCTCCACGTCGCGCTGGCTACCGAGGGCGGTGAGCTCACGGCGAAGTGCGCCCAAGAGCTCCACCGCTTCGCGGGTGGTGGTGAAGCGCAGGGGCTCACGCGACAGCTCCAGGATCAGGTACTCGGCGGCGGCGCGCGCCGCGGCCGGCGTCATCGCCAGGTCGCTGCCGGCGGTTCGGCTCGCCATGGCCTCGCCGAGAGTACCTGTAAGGTGCACGAGATGGTCGCTGTCGCCCAGCTCCTCGCGGATGCGCACGGCGGCGCGGGCCTTGCGGCGAAGGCTGGTTTGGTCGGCCTCCGCCAGCGCGAGCCAGTGGAGCGTGGCTTGGGCCCGGGCGTCCGGGGAGAAGCGCAGGAGCCCCACGGTCTCGCGGAGCGAGAGCAGCCTTTCCAGGATGAGCGAGGCGTCGAAGTCGTGGACCCCGCGCTCGTAGCCCTCGTCGATGCGGTCGCGGGCGAATTCCCGGACGGCGTCCAGGAGACCGTCGGTCTTGGTGTGGGCGAGCTTGAGCGTCTCGAAGGTGAGCCCCTGGCGCTTGGCCTCCGCGGCGGCGAAGATCTGCGTGGCCAGGAACTCGCCGCGGTACACCGCGTTCGACTCCGAGGGGAGCGCTTGCTCCCACAGGTCCTTGGCCGCCGCCAGCTCCGGATCGTCCAGGGTCTCGTAGAAGTCGGTGCCCGTGAGGTGCAGCATCATGGTCCCCTCGCGGGGAATGAGCGTCAGCTCCATGGGCTGGGTGTTCACGCTGAAACGGTGCGCGCCGAAGCGAATGGCACCTTCGGCGAAGAGATCGGTCTTGTCCCGGAGGGCACGCTGCGAGTCTTGCCGCGCGGACTTCAGGCGCGAGGCGATCTCGTCGGCGCGGACCGTGTCGCCCATGCGCCCGAGCTCCTTCTGGAGCTCCTGCACCTTCTGGATGCTGGGATCGGAGGCGAAGTAGGCATTCAGCTCGTCCTGGGTCGCGAAGGTCTGCGCCCGCCGCACCACGCCGGCCAGCACGCGCTCGGCGGCCTGCGCCAGGTTGCCGGCACGCTTCTGGCGTTCGTCGGTGAGCAGTTGCCGACGCGCGGAGATGGCGTCTTGCACTTCCTGGCGCTTGTCGGCGAGCTCCACCGCGAACTCGTCGAACTGGGCGAACTTGCCTTCCAGCTCCTCGAGCGAGAGCAGCAGCTTGGAGAGCTCTTGATCGCAGCGCTCGGGGGTATCGCACACCGCCAGGGCCCCGGCCACCGCCTGGCCGAAGAGCTTGAACTGTACACCGAACTCGGCCTTGCCCTCCTTCGACGAGAGCTCCTTCTTGCGCGCCTGGAAGGTGGCGCGGGCGCGGTTCAACTGGGCGAAGGCGGCGCTCACGCCTTCGAGGATCTTGGTACGCTCGGTGACGTCGTCGATGGCCAGCGCCGAGACCACGTCGCCCAGCAGGGTGAGCCCGGTCTGCACCGTGTCGAGATCCTTCTCGAAGGGCAAGAGCTCGCTGGCTTTCACCACTTTCTCGATGGCCACGATGCTGCCGTCGAGGCGCGTCACGAGGTCGGCGAACGCGTCGCGCGCCAAGAGGAACTTCACGCACGCGGCGCTCACCGCGTCGAAGAGTGCGACCGCCTTTTGTTCCAGCGCGTCGATGCGTGGCGGCTCCACGCCGCGGAGCTCGCGCAAGGTCACCAGCTCGCCGCGAAAGCGCCGCAGATCGGTGAGCGCCCCGAGGAAGGCGTCGATGCTGCCGAGGCCGTCCGGCGCCAGGCGCTTTTCGAGCTCCGCGAAGGTGGCCTCGGACTTGGCGGTCTGCTCCGCGGCGCGCTTGCGAATCTCGGCGAGCTTCTCGAACTCGTCGATGATGAGCTCGGAGGTCTTCTTCAGCGTCTGCAGCGTCGCGAGCAGGTTCCCGGCTTCGTCGTTGCCGAGCCAGTAGTACGCGTCGATGAGGCGTCCGATGCCGCGCACCACGTCTTCGTAGGTCTGGCGGGAAGGGTCTTCTTTGCTGGCCAAACGCCGGAGAGCCAGCGCGTCGCTGATGCCCCGCACCAGGTCGGCGTTGCCCACCTTGGCCAGGTAGGAGCCGTCGGTCTTGGCGCCGGCGGCGAACTCGGCGGTGGTGAAGGGGGTGCGCCACACCTGGATCGGGTGGATGCGCGTGGCCTCGGCGGAGGCCCGGAAGATGGCCAGCGTGCCGTCGGGAAAGAGGCTGTAGCCGTTGCACCGCATGGGTGAGTCGGCCTCTTTGCGGATGAGGTTGTACGGCATGATGACGTACTGGCCGTCGTGGTGTCGGTAGAACACGTAGGCCACGTCTTCGCCGTTGGGCGAGGGGATGACCCGCTCGAACTCCATGTCGGCGATGTCGCCGTCGAAGACCTTGCGCTCGCCGCTGTCGAGGTAGACGCCGCCCGGGAACACGATGCCGTGCCCTTCCGGAAGACCCAGGCAGGCCTGGCCGATGGCGTCGATGCGGGTGACGCGCTTGTTGCGTGTATCGTACACGAGGTATCGATAGGCCTGTTCGCGGAAGGGGCGAATCTTCAGGAGGATGAGCGAGCCCACCTTGGCATACGCGATGTCCGCGTCGTCCAGGGTCTGGTTGGGATCGTCCACCGGCTCGCGGTAGATGCCTTGCCCCTCCTTGGTGTTGTTCTCGACCTTGATGGTGAGATCGCCACCCAGGGTCTCGACGAACACCTCGTTGAGCACCGAGATGTGGGGGAACTTGCCGGCCACCTGGTTCTCGCGGCCGGTGGCGGTCCAGGCGAAGTCGTGGGAGCGGGGCGGGGCGTAGTCCTCGTCGCCCCGGGCATCCATGTACGAGACGCCGCCCTTGGCGTCGATGGCCCAGCGGAAGACCTTCACGTCCTTCACGCTGGCGCCCACTTGCACGCTGCACAGGAGGCGGGTCTCGGTGCGCCGGAGCTGCGAGAGCTTGGCGTCCTTCATGTAGCGAAAGACGTCCTTGAACTCCTTCACGAAGGTGGCGTCGGAGAGGAAGGCGAGGGGACCCTCGGGCGGGACCTCGGCGATGTCGTAGCCCTCTGCCGTTTTTCCGAAGCGGTGGAAGGTGAGGACGTCGGAGACCTTCACCTCTTCCTTGAGGCCCATGAAGACCTCGAAGCCGAAGAGCAGATGCCCCGCGACGCTCACCATGTCGCGGGGAATGCAGTTGTTCTCGGTGCGGGCCCGCTCGTTGGCGACGAGGCCGAGCTCGGTGCCGCCGAATACCGTCTTGCGCTTCTGGTTCAGCGCCTCGGCCTTGGTGCCGATCTCCGCTGCCTGCTCGAGGAGGCGCCTACGAATGACCTCGTAGTTGCCGCCCTCGAGCGTCTCCTTGGGCTGGGCCTGGTCCGACATCGAATTACTTGGTGGGCGTGCCGGCGCTCAGGAGCTGCTGCAGGCGCGCCTTCTGGGCGTCGTCGGCGCGGCTCATGAACTGCGAGAGCAGGCCGCTGATGGCGGGGTCGCCCGAGGCCTTGCCCAGCACGTCTTGCGCGAGCGTGCGCACGGTCTCGCTGTGGTCCATGACGCCCTCGATGGATTGACCCACCGAGACGGCCTTGATGAAGCGATCGAAGAACTGACCGTCGCCGCCCACGATGTTGATCTTGGCGTGGCTGAAGGCCTCCTTCATGACCTCGGCCTGGGCGGTGGCGATGTCTTTGCGGTTCTTGATGGACTCGAGCTCCACCACCTTCTCTTTGTCGAGCCGCAGGCGGAACTCTTCGTGACCGCGGCCGGCCTCGTCGAGGGCCTTCATGGCCGAGGCCTTCTCGGCGATGCCGGCGGCTTCTGCCAGGAGCTTCTGGCGGGTTGCAGACGCGTCGGCGGTGCCGCGCTTCTCGATGGCAGCGGCTTCGGCTTCCTTCACGCGCGCAGCGGAGAGGCCCTTCTGCTCGTCGCCGGCGGCTTCTGCCAGGAGCTTCTCGCGGACCACGTTGGCGGCGGCGCGCCCCAGCTTTTCGGTGGCGACGGCGTCGGCCTCGCGCACCTTCACGTTGGCCAGGCCCTCGGCGGCGGCTTCGGCTTGCTTGCCTTCGGCCAGGCGAATCTTCGCGCGCGCTACCTTGTCGGCGGTGTCGAGCTCGGCGTCGGCGGTGACGATCTTCTCCCGGGCCTTGAACTTGGCGGCCTCTTCGCTGGCCTCGGCGGCCTTGATCTGCTTCACGAGCGAGCCCTGGGCCTCGGCTTCGGCGGCGATGCGAATGACTTCCTTCTCGCGGGTGGCCTGGGAATTGGCGCGCAGATCCTTGATGGCTTCTTCCTCGCTGGCGACGGTCTTGTCGACGGCGATGCGAGCCCGAATGGCGTCGGCGATCTCCTTCTTCTGGAGCTCGACTTCTTTCTCCTTGGCGATGGTGCCGAGGGTCACTTCGCGTTCGCGGTTGATGACCTCGAGCTGACGCGCCTTCTCGACGCGCTCGGTCTCCACGGCGATCTCCCGCTCGCGGTTCTTCTCGGCCACGGCGATGCCGCGGGCCCGCGCCTGGTCGGCGATGCTCGATTCCTCGTCGTTCTTGTGCTGCACCAGGAGCGTCTTCTTGTGCTCGTCGGAGGCGATGCGCTGGGCTTCGTTCTGCTCGCGCGACTTGGCGACGGCGATCTCGCGCTCCTTCTTGGCCTCGGCCTCGGCCCGGCGCTGCTCGAAGCGGAAGACCGCTTCGTCGGCGGTGAGGTTCTGGCTGCCGATCTCCATGCGCTCCTTCTGTCGGAGCTCGTTGGTCTGCACGTTCTGGATGACCGTGAGATCGGTGATCTTGCGGATGCCGTCGGCGTCCATGATGTTGTTCGGGTCGAGCGACGAGAGCGGCGTCTGCTCGAGGAAGTCGATGGCGGCGTCGTCGAGGATGAAGCCGTTGAGGTCGCGACCGATGACCTTGATGATCTGGTCCTTGAACTCCTCGCGCATCTTGTAGAGGTCTTCGAAGTTGAAGTGCTTGCCCACGGTCTTCAGCGCTTCGGAGAACTTGGCGCTGAAGAGCTCGCGCAAGGCCACCGCGTCGGAGGCCCGGGCGCAGCCCACCGATTGCGCCACCTTGAGCACGTCTTCCTGGGTCTTGTTGACCCGGATGAAGAAGCTCACGTTGATGTCCGCACGGATGTTGTCCTTGCAGATGAGCCCCTCTTTTCCGCGGCGGTCGATCTCGACCATCTTCACCGACATGTCCATGAGCTCGGCGCGGTTGACGATGGGATAGACCACCGCACCGGTGAAGGTGACGACCGGCTCCGAGCGCATCGTGTTCACGATGAGGGCGCGGCCCTGATCCACCTGCCGATAGAACCTCGCCACCATGATCAGCGTGCCGAACACGATGAGCACCGCGATGACGATGAGGATGATGAGAAGGGGAAGATTCTCCGCCATGTGTCGACTCCAGGTGCGCACGCTCGAGGATTCGCCCTCTTTCTGCGCAGCGGTAAGCGTACGGACCCGTGGCGAAGGGAGCCAACTTCCTTGCGGCCGCGGCTAGCTTGTCCCCAATCTTCCAGCCCCCTGAGAGGGAGAACGGGCACGGGCACGGGCACGGGCACGGGCGAGAGAGGTCGACACTGTCTGCGGTGCGGCTCTGGTCGTGCTGTGGCGGGCAGAAGTTGCTGTGCATAGTGCACGCACTGCCCACCGTCCGGAATCTGTGTTCCATCCGGTCGCCACGATAGCTCGACGTCATCTCGATGAGCGGCAGTGGGCGAAGATCGAAGCGGTCGCGTCCGACCCCGTGCCCGTGCCCGTGCGCCCATGCCCGTGCGCCCATGCCCGTGCCCGTGCGCCCGTGCCCGTGCGCCCGTGCCCGTGCCCGTGCCCGTGCCCGTGCCCGTGCCCGATCTCGTCTCGCGGAGCGTAGAGCTCAGGAACACGGCCCTACGGTGGCAGCGGAAAAGGGCGATCTGGTGCCCGCGGCTCGCCTACGATGGCGGCATGCTTCGCACGCGCTCCGCGGTCGTCCTGGTCGTCCTCTCCATCGGTTGCCGGAAGAGCGTGGGCGACGCCGAGCCGGGCTCGGTGCCCACGGTGGCCACCGCCGCCTCCGCGTCGACGACCGCCACCGCTGCCGGCACCACGCGCGAGAAGGCGCCGCCGCCGGCCCTCGGCGTCCTCTACGCACAGGTGAACGGGAAGTGCATCGTCCCGCCCACCGATACCCAATCGCCGGTGCCCCCCGAGCCGGCCCGCCCGGGTACCACCAACGCCTGCGAGAAAGATGCAGAGTGCACCAAGGGAAAGAACCCCCGCTGCCGGAGCGTCTACATCGGACACGGAATGTCGCACAAGGAGTGCACCGCCGACCTTTGCGAGAAGGACGCCGACTGCCCCGCCGGCACCCGCTGCTTCTGCGGTGGCGCCCAGAATGGCCGCAACGCCTGCATCGCCTCCAACTGCCGGAGCAAT
>Ga0075163_10001379_pt1 | contig 32603 bp, 21 predicted proteins | sample JI1023141ADNA_FD_71478 | JGI IMG/M metagenome (GOLD analysis project Ga0075163, IMG submission 71478) | Wastewater effluent complex algal communities from Wisconsin, to seasonally profile nutrient transformation and Carbon sequestration -... | ecosystem: Engineered > WWTP > Effluent > Algae...
AATCCTGGCTGCGCCTTTCGTCGCACCCCCCGTAACCCGTCGGAAGACCTTGCGTCGCCCCGCCTCCCCGGGGCAAGGTCCGCCCGATCATGAAGCTAGGCATCGTCAAGGAGATACGCCCCGACGAGCGCCGGGTAGCCGCGGCGCCGTCCACGGTGGGCAAGTGGGTCAAGGCTGGCTGGGAGGTCGTGGTCGAGGCAGGTGCCGGCGCCGGCGCGTCCTTCCCCGACGATCTCTACCGCGCCGCCGGCGCGACCGTGCTCGACACCGCCGCCGCGGTGTGGAGCCAGGCCGACGTGGTGTGCAAGGTGCGCCCGCCGTCCGAGCGCGCCGACGGCACCCACGAAGCCGACTCGGTGCGCGAAGGTCAGGTCCTGATCTCGTTCATCTACCCGGCCCAGAACAAGGAGCTGGTCGATCGCCTGGCCGCGCGCAAGGCGACGGTGCTGGCGATGGACTGCATCCCGCGCATCAGCCGGGCGCAGAAGGTCGACGCGCTGTCGTCGATGGCCAACATCTCCGGCTACCGCGCGGTGGTCGAGGCGGCCCAGAAGTTCGGCTCGTTCTTCACCGGCCAGATCACCGCCGCCGGCAAGGTGCAGCCGGCCAAGGTGCTGGTCATCGGCGCCGGCGTCGCCGGCCTGGCCGCGCTCGGCGCCGCCAAGGGCCTGGGCGCGATCGTCCGCGCCTTCGACGTGCGCGCCGCCGCCGCCGACCAGGTGAAGTCGATGGGCGCGGAGTTCCTGACGGTGACCATCGCCGAGTCCGGCGAGGGCCAGGGCGGCTACGCCAAGGAGATGAGCAAGGAGTTCATCGACGCGGAGATGGCGCTGTTCCGCAAGCAGGCCGCCGAGGTGAACATCGTCATCACCACCGCGCTCATCCCCGGCCGGCCGGCGCCCAAGCTGTGGCTGAAGGACATGGTCGAGGCCATGAAGCCGGGCTCGGTGGTGGTCGACCTGGCCGCCGAGGCCGGCGGCAACTGCGACCTGACCAAGCCGGGCGAGGCCGTCGAGCACAACGGCGTCACCGTCATCGGCTACACCGACCTGCCGAGCCGCATGGCCAACGTGTCGAGCGAGCTGTACGGCACCAACCTGTGGCACCTGCTCGACGAGCTGGGCGGCGTGGCCAAGTGGAAGGTCGATCACGGCAACGACATCGTCCGCGGCGCGCTGGTGCTCGACGCCGGCGCGCTGACGTGGCCGCCGCCCAAGCCGGCCGCCCCGCCCCCGGCGCCCCCACCGCCGCCGGCCCCGCCGGTCAAGCACGAGACGGTCAAGGGCCACGGCCACGGCCACGGCGCCGCGCCGTCCAAGCCGATGCCGGCCGCGTTCCTGCTCGGCATGCTGGCGATCTTCGCCGGCGCGTTCCTCGGCATGCGCTTCGGGATGTCGCAGACCGACGTGTCGCCGTCGACCTTCGCGCTGGTGCAGCACCTGACGGTGTTCGTGCTGGCGGTGTTCGTCGGCTGGCAGGTGGTGTGGAACGTCACCCCGGCCCTGCACACGCCCCTGATGAGCGTCACCAACGCGGTCAGCGGCATCATCGTCATCGGCGGCTTGCTCGCGACCGGATCCGGCGAGCTCACCACGTCGAGCGCCGTCGCCATCGCGGCGGTGTTGTTCGCCACCATCAACATCGCCGGCGGCTTCTGGGTCACCCGCCGCATGCTCGCGATGTTCCGGAAGTAGGAGCCCGCCATGGAAGCGATCTACACGCCGCCCATCGCGCTGGCCTTCCTGGTCGCCGCGGCCCTGTTCATCCTCGCGCTGCGCGGGCTGTCCAACCAGGAGACCGCCAAGCGCGGCAACCTGTTCGGCATCGTCGGCATGGCCATCGCCATCGTCGCGACCCTGTTCATCCCCGGCTTCAAGATCCACCCGCTTGTGGTGGTCGCGATCGCCGGCGGCGGCGCCCTCGGCGCGTTCCTGGCGATCCGGGTCGGCATGACCCAGATGCCCGAGCTGGTCGCGCTCCTGCACAGCTTCGTCGGCCTGGCCGCGGTGCTGGTCGGGTTCGCGCTGCAGCTCGCCGGCGGTCACGCCGACCTCACCCACAAGGTCGAGGTCTACATCGACGTCATCATCGGCGCGATCACCGTCACCGGCTCGATCGTCGCGTTCCTCAAGCTGCGCGGCTCACTGTCGGGCAAGCCGCTGCTCCTGCCGGCGCGGCACATGCTGAACCTCGGCATGCTGATCGCGATCATCGTGTGCGGCTGGCTGTACGGCGACGGCGGCAAGACCTGGGCGCTGGCCGCGGGCGCCGCGGTGGCGTCGGTGCTCGGCGTGCACCTGGTGGCCGCGATCGGCGGCGCCGACATGCCGGTCGTGGTGTCGATGCTCAACAGCTACTCGGGGTGGACCGCCGCCGCGGCCGGCTTCATGCTCGGCAACGACGTGCTGATCGTGACCGGCGCGCTGGTGGGCAGCTCGGGCGCGATCCTCAGCTACATCATGTGCCGGGCGATGAACCGCTCGATCTGGAACGTGATCTTCGGCGGCTTCGGCGCCGAGCCGCCCAAGGCCGCCGCCGGCGCCAAGCCGGCCGAGCCCGCGGGCGAGGTGCAGGACATCGATCAGGCCGGCCTGGTCGACAAGCTGCTCGAGTCCACGCAGGTGGTGATCGTGCCGGGCTACGGCATGGCGGTGGCGCGCGCCCAGCACGCGGTGCGCGAGCTGACCGAGATCCTGCGCGGCAAGGACATCGGCGTGCGGTTCGCGATCCACCCGGTCGCGGGCCGCCTGCCCGGCCACATGAACGTGCTCCTGGCCGAGGCGTCGGTGCCCTACGACATCGTCCTCGAGATGGACGAGATCAACGGCGACCTGCCGTCGACCGACGTCGTGATCGTGATCGGCGCCAACGACATCGTCAACCCGGGCGCCGAGGACGATCCGGCGTCGCCGATCTACGGCATGCCGGTGCTGCAGGTGTGGAAGTCCAAGCTGGTGGTGGTCAACAAGCGGTCGCGCGCCGCTGGCTACGCCGGCGTCGACAACCCGCTGTTCTACAAGCCGGTGACCCGGATGCTGTTCGGCGACGCCAAGAGCGCCGTCGAGAAGCTGGTCACCGAGCTGCGCACGCGGTGATGCGCGCCGCCGGCTCGATGGCCCTGGCGCTGCTGATCGCGGCCGGGGGATGTGGCTCGGGGCGCTCGGGGAGCGCGGGCGGTTCGGGCAGCGCGGGCGGTTCGGGCAGCGCGGGCGGCGCCGTCGCGACGCCGGCGGGGCCCGACGCCGGCCCGACGGTCGACGCCGCGCCCGCGCGGTCGCCGGACGAGCTGCGCCCGGCGGTCGAGCAGTTCTTCGCCGACTGGGACGCCGGGCGCGATCAGGCGATCGTCGATCGCTTCGCGCCGGCGCAGCGCGCCGCGATCACCGCCGCGCGGGTCGCGCGCTCGCGGACCCAGCTGGTCGCCAAGAGCGGCGGCTTCCAGGCGATCGCGACGCTGGTGACCGCGGCGGCGGCCAAGGGCGGGACCTCGGCCCAGGGCACCGCGCGCTTCGCCAACGGCGTCTACACCTACGACCTGACGTTCGCGGCCGGCGAGCCGCTGCAGCTCGCCGGGTTTCGGGTGACGCCGCCGCCCGAGCTGGCGACGCTGCCGCCGGCGGCCGACGCGATCCCGGTGGCCAAGGCCGCGCTCGACGCGCTGCGCGCCCGCGACCTGCCGCGCTTCACCGAGCTCGCGCAGCTCGACGTGGTCGACGAGGTGGCGCCCGACTTCGTGCGCCGGCTCGACGAGGTGTGGGGCTACTTCGGCGCGATCAAGTCGGTGACCGCGGTGCCGACGCCCGACTGCAAGGCCACCTGCGTCAAGTACGCGGTGGTCGGCGCCAAGGGCGCGGGCAGCGTCTACTTCTCGCTGACCGTCGACATCAACCGCTGGTTCGTCGCGCACTTCGACATCTCGCCGCCGCCGCCGTGAGCGCGGGCCGGCGGCCGCGCCGGCGCCGCGGACCGCGCAGGCGCGTCCGGCTCGATCACGCCGCGCTCGTCGGCGTACGTCGCCTGGGCGAACACCGACGCCATCACCCAGTGGTTCGACACCGCCTGCACCTGGGCCGGGGTCAGACCGAAGTCGAGCAAGATCGCCGCGGCCCACGCCGCGGCCGTCGAGCGCAGCCCCTTGGCGGCGGCGAACGCGTCGTCGGCCGCGCGCAAGAGCGTCACGAACGGCAGATCGGCGCGGCCGTGGCGGCGCAGCAGCTCCTCGATGATCGGCACCCGCTCGTCGGGGCCGACCACCGGCCGACCGAAGCCGCGGATCTTCTCGCGGCGGGCCAGCGCCTCGGCCACGACCGAAGCGACCGTGCGCCCGGCGGCGGTGGCGGCCTGGCACCGCTCGAGGAACCGCGCGCAGTCGGCGGCGGCCGCGCCGGCGACGACCTCGGAGCCCATCATCGCGACGCCGGCCAGCGCCGCGGCGCCGACGCCGCCGCCGCGCGCCGCCACCCGCCGGGTCACCGCCATCGGCCAGGCCCGGCGATCGAGCAACAGGTTCGCGGTGGCGAACGCGTCGAGCAGCTCGCAGTGGCGCGGCCCCAGCTCCTTGCCGGTGATCGCGTAGATCGCGGCCTGCGAGAAGCTCTTCTGGCCGACCAGATCGGCGAACAGGTAGCGCTCGCGCAGCGCGTGATCGTTCCGCGCGCGGTCGAGGTAGCCGAGCTCGGGCTGGTACTGCATGCCGGCGGGCACGGCAGCCACCGCCAGCGGCGCGGCGCCACCGTCGGCGTAGGCGCGCTCAAGCTCGGCGCGGTGCGCGACCAGCCAGTCGATCGTGGCGCCGAGGCCGGCCGGGCGGACGCTGGCCAGCGCGACGGTCAGCGCCATCCACGGCGGCACCTGCAGGGCGCCGGCGTCGTACAGCGAGGCCAGCGCGTCGGCGCTGGCGAGGTCGTCGGCGATCATGGTCACGCCTTCCCGCTGGTGAAGCCCTGCTGCATCAGGCTCCGGTTGCGGCGCCCCGACGGCGGCGCCTCGCGCGGATCGATCGTCACGTCGAGCACCCGCGGCCCGCGCGCCACCAGCGCGCGCTCGAGCGCCGGTCCCAGCTCGAGCTCGGTCGCGACCCGCTCGCCGTCGGCGCCGATCGCCCGGGCCAGCGCGACGAAGTCGACCCGCGGCAGATCGCACGAGAACGGCTCCCAGCCCATCACGGTCATGCCCTGGGCGCACATCAGGTAGCAGGCGTCGTTGAGGATCACCCACAGCGCGTCGGCCCGGTACTGCACCGCGCTGTGCAGCTCGTTCATCATCATCATCGCGCCGTCGCCGACCACCGCGACCGCCTTGCCGTCGCGCGCCAGCGCCGCGCCGACGACGCCGGTGGTGGCGTGGCCCATCGAGCCGAAGCCGGTCGACACCCGGTAGCGGCCGGGCTCGCGGTAGCGCAGGTGGTGGGTCGACCAGCAGAACGAGTTGCCGCTCTCCGCCATCAGCCACGCGTCCGAGCCGTCGACGATCACCCGCTGCAGCTCCTCGAACAGGTACTGCGGGCGCACGCCGGCGGCGGCGCGGGGGCTGTGCAACGGACCGCGGCGCGGCGCGGTCGGCGCGGCCGGCGCGGCGGCCGGCTCGCCCAGCGCGGCCAAGAGCGCGTCGACGTAGGCGCCGATCTCGGCGACCGCCGCGTGGGTCGGCACGTGCGGGTAGGCGACGCCGAGCGCGGCGGGATCGGCGTCGACGTGGATGAACGCCTCGGCCGGGGTCAGCTCGCTGGCCCAGAACGACGTCGACTCGCCCATCCGCGTGCCCAGCACCAGCGTGTACGCCGGGCGCTCGGCGGTGAGCAGCTCGTCGACGCGGGTGTGGCCGCCCAGCCCGGTCACGCCGAGGAAGCGCGGATCATCCTCGGGGAAGACGCCCTTGCCGCGCGGCGAGCACATGACGCGCGCGTCGAGCCGCTCGACCAGCCGGCGGATCGGCCCCGCGGCGTGGCGCGCGCCGAAGCCGAGCCACAGCACCGGCCGCGCGGCGGTGAGCAGCGCGGCGTGGGCGGCGATCGTCGCCGGCGCGCACGCCGGCACCAGCGCGCCGCGATCGGTCGACACTCGCGGCGGCGCGCACGGCGCGTGCTGCAGATCGATCGGCAAGCTCAGGTGCGCGACGAAGCCGCCGGGGCGGGCCAGCCCGCTGGCGAGCTGCGCGATCGCCGGCGCGAGCTGCGCCGGGTGCTCGATCGTCGTCGCGTAGTGCAGCGCGCCGCCCGGCAGATACAGGCCGTGGGCGCCGATCGTCGCCGGGCTGGTCTCCTGGGTGGCAACCCGGCCGCGGTTGGCGGCCACCGTCGACGCCGACACGAAGATCACGTGGGCGCCGTCCCAGCGCGCGGCCAGCATGCCGGTGAGCGCGTTGGTCAGGCCGGGCCCGGCGGTGGTGAACACCAGCACCGGTCGCCGGGTGGCCAGCGACGCCTCGACGGCGGCGAACGCGGCGCCGGCCTCGTGGCGCAGGTGCAGCGTGGTCATCGGGCCGTGGGCGACGGCGTGGAAGAACGGCGCGATCGCGCCGCCCATGACGCCGAACGCGTGGGTGACGCCGAGGCGGCACAGGGCGTCGACCAGCGCGGTCGAGACGGTGGACGCGGGCGCGACCGCGGGCGCGGGCGAGGAGCGAGAGGGTTGCATCGGGGACTCCAGGAGTGGGCCAAGGTGGGGCGCGCGCGGGCCGCGCTAGAACGCGAACTCGTCGCGCGGCGGCGTGCGCTCGGCGGCGAGGTGCGGCGCCGCGGCGGCGCGGGTGAGGACCAGGCTGGTGGCGACGCCGCCGGCGCCGAAGCCGTTCTTGATCAGCACCCGCGCGGCGTGTGGCCGGGCGCGATCGACGACGTGATCGAGCGCGCACGCCGGGTCGGGCTCGGCGAGGTTGATCGTCGGCAGCACCACGCCGGCGTCCATCGCCGCGACCGCCAGCGCGGTCTCGATCGCGCCGGCCGCGCCGAACGCGTGGCCGTGCATCGACTTGGTCGCCGACACCGGCACCGCGGCGGCGCGCGCGCCGAGCACGCTGGCGATCGCCCGGGCCTCGGCCACGTCGCCCTGCGGCGTGCCGGTGCCGTGGGCGCTGATCGCGTCGACCGCGTCGGCGGCGAGGCCGGCGTCGGCGAGCGCCAGCCGCATCGCTCGGGCCCAGGCCTGCCCGCTCGGCTCGGGGTTGATGACGTGGTAGGCGTCGTTGACCACCGCGGCGCCGGCGACCTCCGCGTAGACGTGGGCGCCGCGGGCGCGGGCGCGATCGAGGCGCTCGAGCACCAGCATGCCGGCGCCCTCGGCCAGGACGAAGCCGCGCCGCCCAAGGGCGAACGGCGCGCACGCCGCGTGGGGCTCGCGGGTCACGTGCATACCCGACGCGACGAACGACGCGTAGGCGGCGATCGAGCGCATGCTCGACTCGCAGCCGCCGACCAGCATCGCGTCGGCGCGGCCCAGCCGGATCTGATCGGCGGCCAGCGCGATCGCCGAGGTGCCCGACGCGCACGCGTTGGCGACGCCCCACGACGGCCCGCGCAGCTCGTGCTGGAGCGCGAGCAGCCCGGTGACCGCGGTGCCGGTGATGCCGATCGCCGTCAGCCGCGGGATCGCCTCGGCGCCGTCGCCGGTGAACGCGGTGGCGAGCGCGCGGTGCCACAGCTCGGCGCCGGCCAGCCCCGCCCCGACGACGCAGCCGAAGCGATCGCGCAGGTCGGCGCTCGCGTCGGTCAGCCCGGCGTCGGCCATCGCCTCGGCGGCGGCGGCCAGCGCGTACAGCACGCCGGGCTCCTGGCGCGCGGCGAAGCGCGGCTCGAGGTGCGGGTCCGGCGCGAAGTCGACGACGGTGCCGCCGACGCGGCGGTGTTGCGGATGATCGGCCGGCAGCCACGGCGAGGTGTACGCGCGGATGCCGCTCGCGCCGACGCGCGCGCGACCGAGCGCGATCGGCAGCGCGTTGCCGAGGGGACACACCACGCCCAGTCCGGTGATGGCGACTTGCGGTGACGACGGTTCCTGCACGCCCTCCGCATGAGCACGCCCGATGCCACCGCGAACCCCGCGGAATCGCGCGCCGCCGCACCGTCGCTGTCACGCCCCGCGTGCCCCGCCCCGCCGCTGTCACCCGCGCGGTGACAGCCGAAGCTCTTCTACACGTGCCGGAGCGGGTGCAGCGCCAGGTGCAGCTCGCCGGCGGTGACCTCGGCGGTCGGCGCCGCGGGCGTGATCAGCACCGCGACCTCGACGGTGGCGCCGCCACCCTCGGACAGGTAGATGACCCGCTTGACCGTCGCCTTGCGCGCGATCGCGGCGGCCAGATCGCGGAACAAGGTCGGGTAGACCTCGAGCATGCCCGAGTCGCGCAGGTCGATGCCGCCGACGTCGCCGGCGCAGCCGAGGAACTCGAGGAACGCCTGGTTGGCGATGCGCACCTTGCCGTTGAGGTCGACCGCCGCCATCGGGATCGGCGCGGTCGCGAACACCTCGAAGGCGGCCTTGGTGCGGTGATCGGCGTCGCGGCGCTCGCGGCCGGCGTCGGAGTTGCCCGACCGGCGGCGCGCGGTCTCCATGCCGAGCATGTTCATCAGCGTCCGCAGCTCGTACATGAACCCGGCGACGTCGGCGTGGCGGTCGGCGGGGTTCTTGGCGGTGGCCTTGGCGACGATCTCGTCGGCGCGCTCGTCGAGCGCCTCGTCGACCAGGCTCGACGGCGCGGGGATGGTCTGGTGCAGCTGCGCGTCGAACACCGCGTCGAGCGTGCCGCCGAACGGCAGCCGCCCGGTCAGCAGCTCGAACATCACCACGCCGAGCGCGTAGATGTCGGAGGCGACGGTGGCCGGCCCGCCGGAGATCCGCTCGGGCGCCAGGTACTCCGGCGTGCCGTCGACGGCGCCGCCGGTGGTGGCGCGATCGGGCCGCGACAGCCCGAAGTCGAGCAGCTTGACCACCCGGCGCGCCGCCGGGCTGCGCACCAGGAAGATGTTCTCGGTCTTGATGTCGCCGTGGATGATCGCCCGGGTGTGGATGTAGCGCAGCGCCTCGCAGACCTGCCACAGCACGTCGCACGCGACCTTGGGCGCCAGCCGGCCGCCCTGGCGCAGCTTCGAGTGCATGGTCTGCCCGTCGAGCAGCTCCATCACCATGAACAGCCCGAACGCCGGATCCTCGCCGAAGTCGACGATCGAGCAGATGTTGTCGTGGCTGCACGCCGAGGCCAGCCGCGCCTCGCGGTAGAACATCTCGCGGATCCGCGGGTCCATCGCGATCGGCGTCTTGATCAGCTTGAGCGCGAACGCCTTGCCCAGCGCCTGGTGGCGGGCCCGCAGCACCCGGCCCATGCCGCCGCGGCCGAGCTGCGCCTCGACGACGTAGCGGCCGCCGATCAGGTCGCCGACCCGGGCGCCGCGGACCCGCTCGCCGGTGGTGTCGGCGACCGGCGCGCTGACCGGGGCGGCCGGCTCGGCGACGCCGAGGTCGCCGGGGTACGGCAGCGCCGCGTCGCTCTTGGACAGGATGCTGAGCGTGATCGACGGCAGCAGCGTCTCGTGGACGTCGCGCGGCCCGTCGTCGTCGGCGTCATCGAGCGCGTCCGGCGCGTCCCCCATCGACCGCAGTGTAACCGAAAAGTGCTACACGATCCCCGTGGACGCCTCCGGCTTCGACTCCCGTGCCCACGCCGAGCTGAACTACCTCGAGGAGCAGCTCGGCGCCCTCGATCCCGATCAGGTCGAGGTCTCGACGTCGGCCGGCGTGCTGCGGCTCGACCTGGCCGACGGCACCCGCGTGGTCATCAACAGCCACCGCGCCGCCGGCCAGATCTGGATGGCGGCGATCGCCACCGCCTGGCACTTCGACCCGCTGGCCGACGGCCGGTGGGTGGCGGCGCGCACCGGCGACGAGCTGCGCCCGACGCTGGCGCGGCTGCTGCGCGAGCGGACCGGCGTGCATGTCGACCTGTGACCTGCGGCGCGCCGTCGGCCTGACGCTCGCGCTGGCCGCGTGCAGCGCCCACGCGCCGCCGGCGCCGGCGACGCCGTGGCAGCGCGTCCAGCCGACCGGCGCGCCGATCGCGCTGGTCAGCTACGGCGCGCACATCGACGCGTACGCGCCCGACGACCGCGGCGCCTACGTCGTGCACCTCGACGGCGATCCGGCCGCGCGCGCGGCGCTGGCCACGACGCTGGGCGCCACCGACGACGTGGTCGGCGCCGACGGCTACGTGCTCCGCCTCGACGCCACCGCCGCCCGCGACCTCGCCGGCCGCGCCGGCGTGCGCGCGATCGCGCCGCTGCAGCCGAGCGATCGCCAAGGCGTGCTGGTCGATCGCGCCACCGAGCTGCCCGAGGTGCGCATCGACCTCCTGCCCGACGCCAGCGCCGACGAGCTGGCCGCGGTGGCGGCGTGGGTCACGTGGCGCGGCGGCCAGGTGCTGTGGCGCGGGCGCGCCGCGCTGCGCGCGCGGCTGCCGCACGAGGCCCGCGAAGAGGCAGCGCGCCTCTCGGTCGTGCGCTGGATCGAGTAGGCTCGAGGCGATGTCGCCCCGCGCCGCGCTGTCCGCCCTCGCCGTCGTCGCCGCCCTCGCCGCCGGTTGCAAGAAGGCCGCGAAGCCGGCGCCGACGGCCGCGATGCCGGTGGCGCTGTTCGTCGACGATCGCCAGGTCGCGACCAGCGCGACGCTCGGCGCGACGGCGCGGCCGCTGGTCGAGGTGGTGCCCGGCCTGCCCGACCCGGCGAGCTGGCTGGCGGTGATCGCGATCGACGCCGACGGCAAGGCGACGACGGTGCTGGCGCCGGCCAAGGATCACGCCGGCACGCCGCCGGCGCTGGCGGCGGTCGACGGCCAGGTGCAGTTCGGGCTGGCCAAGGGCGGTCAGCTCGAGCGCCCGGTCGCGCGGGTCGCCAAGGTGATCGTCAAGACCCAGGACGATCGCGGCGCGATCGCCGCCGAGCTCGCGGCCCAGGGCGGCGGCGGCCACGGCGGCGGTGACAGCGCCGGCCACCGCCACGACGGCGAGGGCGAGCGGCCGGTGCCGACCGCCGAGCTGGTGATCGCGATCAAGGGCCCGCAGGGCGAGTCGACCTTCACCGGCGACAAGCTGGTGCCGCTGCCGACCATCACCGCGCCGACCGGCGACACCGAGACCCCGGGCTGGAGCCTGGTCGACATCCTCGCGGCCGCTGGCCTCGGCGGCGCCAAGGCGGTGAGCCTGCTCGACAGCGAGGGCGCCGGGCTGCGGCTCGAGGGCGCCGACTTCGACCGCGCCGCGACCGTGCTGTACGTGAAGATGAACCGCGGTGGGCAGCTGCGCTTCCGTCGCTACGCCAAGCGCGGCGAGGCGTGGGAGATGACCGGCGAGCTGCGCGGCCTGTCGAAGATCACCGTCGTCGAGTAGCGCGGCCCTTCACGGGCGGCGGCGGCGGTCGATAGACCGATCATGTCCAGGCTGTTGCTGCTGGCGGTGGCCACCGCCGGCTGCGCCCACTCGTATACGGCGATCTCGTACGACGTGACCCACCGCGCGACCGGCACCGTCCAGACCGCGGTGCCCGCGCCCGGCCAGCACACCGGCGCGGTGGCGGTCGGCTTCGGCGCGCGCGGCGCCGGGCTCGAGCTGGTCGCCCACGGCCACGACCTGTCGCTGTCCGACGATCGCTGGCTGGCCGCCGACCTCGGCATGGAGCTGAAGCTGGTCCCGTTCCGGCGCGGCCCGGTCGCGGCGTTCTTCCACGGCGGGCCGATGCGCGCGGTGCTGTACGACGCCGAGGCCGGCGAGGCGTCGTGGGGCGCCGGGCTGGCCTACGGGCTCGGCCTCGAGGCCGGCGCCGGGGCGCTGCACGCGTTCGTCGATGTCCACTGGACCGACACGCTCTACGGCGGCGCCGAGCTGGACGTGACCGCCGGGCGCGCCAGCCAGCGCGCGGTGTCGCTGGGCCTGAAGTTCGGCATGTAGCGCCGCCGCGATCGCGCGCGCTACGGCGCGATCAGCCGACGCTTGCCGTCGGCGGTGGTCGCGACGCCGGGCGCGCCGACGTCGATCCGATCCCACAGCTTGCACGTCACCGGCTGGTGCTGCTGATCGAGCGCCTCGCAGTAGTTGGTGAACTCGCAGCGGCGCACCGCGGCGCCGTCGCCGCGCTCGAGCTTGGCGAACCAGTCGGGATCGGCGAGGCTCTGGCGCGCCGACGCGACCGCGTCGCAGTCGCCCGCGGCCAGCGCCGCCTCGGCGTGATCGAAGCTGGCGATGCCGCCGGCGCCGATCACCGGCGTCGTCAGCCCGGCCGCGCGGATCGCGTCGCGCACCGCGCGCGCCAGCGGCAGGTTGCGGCCGAACGGGCCGCGCGCGTCGCTGTAGATCGTCGGCATGCACTCGTAGCCCGATCGCCCGGTGTACGGGTACGCGGCCGCGCCGACCTTCGGCGGCCTGGCGTCCTCGAACTTGCCGCCCTTGGACACCGACACGAAGTCGAGGCCGGCCTCGGCGAGCGCCACCGCGAGCGCCGGGGCCTCGGCGGCGGTGGTGCCGCCGGCGATCACCTCGTCGCCGAGCATCCGGCAGCCGACCACGGTCGTCGCCGGCACCGCCGCGCGGGTCGCGGCGATCACCTCGCGCGGCAGCCGCAGCCGCCCGGCGCGATCGCCGCCGTAGCCGTCGGTGCGGGTGTTCCGCGCCGACAAGAACGACGCCATCGTGTACGCGTGCGCGAAGTGCAGCTCGACGCCGTCGAACCCGGCGGCGGCGGCGCGCGCCGCGGCGGCGGCGAACAACCCGGGCAGCACCGCCGGCAGCGCGGCGACGTGCGGCAGGTGGGTATCGGTGACGCGCTCGCGGTAGCCGAGCGTCAGGTCCTCGCGCTCGCGCTCGTCGAGGATGGCCAGCAGCGCCGCCTCGGGCAGCGCCGCCAGCGCCGCGCGCACGGCGGCCTCTGGCACCTCGCTCGCCAGCGCCAGCGCGGCGCGGTGGCGCGGCGTGATCGCCAGGTGGCGGCCGAGGTACGCGTCGCGCGGCGGCCGCCGGCGGATCGCCAGGAAGTCGATCAGCTGGATGAACAGCAGGGTCTGGCCGCCCGACGCCGCGCGCACCGCGTCGACCAGCGCGCGCAGCCCCGGCACGAAGCGGTCGTCGCCGATGCGCAGGAGCGGCCCCGACGGCACGTCGCGGATGCCGGTCGCCTCGATCACCAGCACGCCGGGGCGGCCCGCGGCGAACCGCGCGTACCAGTCGATCACCGCCGGGGTGACCTGACCGTCGTCGCTGGCGCGCCACGGCACCATCGCCGGCACCCAGGTGCGGGTGCGCGCGGTGCGCGGCCCCAGCGCGATCGGCTGGAACCAGCGCGCGCTCGCGGCCGCGGCCGCCGACGGCGCTGACGCGATCGGCAGCGCGTGCTTCTGGCGCTCGGGCGGCTGCGACACGCGCGATTGATACCACGCGGCCCCCCGTGCCCGTGCCGGGCTGAGTTCGGTCTCCTGCGAGGGAGACCGCGGAATCGAGGCGGGCACGGGCACGGGCACGGGCACGGGGCAGCTTGACGTCGGAACGCCGAAGCGTTCCGACGCAACCTGCTACGGTGCCGCCCATGCCCGAGGTCGGCGATCCCATCCCTGATGTCACGCTCACCAGCGCCAGCGGCCCGGTCCGCGTCCGCGATCTGATCGGCCAGCGCGCGCTGGTCCTGTACTTCTATCCGAAGGACGAGACCCCGGGCTGCACCGCCCAGGCGTGCGCGTTCCGCGACCGCTACCAGGACTTCGTCGACGCCGGCGCCGACGTGGTCGGGGTGTCGGCCGACGACGCCGCGTCGCACGACGGCTTCAAGCGCCACCACAACCTGCCGTTCACGCTGCTGTCGGATCCGGGCGGCGCCGGCGCCCGCGCGTTCGGCGTCAAGAAGACGCTGGGCCTCATCGCCGGCCGGGTCACCTTCGTGATCGACCGCGGCGGGATCATCCGGCTGCGCTGGGACTCGCAGCTCAAGGCCACCAAGCACATCGGCGAGGCGCTCGCCGTCGTCAAGCAGCTGGCGTCGGCCTGAGCGCCGACCGGGCGCCGCTCACGGCGTCGTGATCGCGGCGATCGACCAGCGGGTCAGCGTGCCGGTGTCGGCGCGGGCGTTGTCGCTGACGGTCAGCGTCCAGTCGCCGGCCAGCGGCGTGCCGGCCAGCGCGGCCGCGTCGACGGTGACCTCGAGGTCGTCCTCGTAGCCGCCGGTGCGGTCGTGGACCACGAAGCTCTTGCCGGCGTGGGTCAGCACGACCTTCAGGTCGCCGCGGAACGTGTGGTCGATGGCCACGGACACGGTGACGCTACCGACGGTGCCGGCGTCGGTCACGGCGATCGTGCTGGCGATGCCGGCCGGGGTGTTGTCGGGGATGGCCTGGCCCGGGGTCGCGGCGTAGGTGTGCTCGCTGGGCTGGGCCTGGCACGCCGGCGCCGCGGCGCAGTCGCTGTCGTCGCAGTCGATCGCGCCGTCGCGATCGTCGTCGCTGCCGTTGTCGCACGCCTCGGGCGCGGCCAGGGTCGGCACGTCGGAGACGTAGGCCGAGCCGAACTCGCGCACGTACTTCATCGACAGGTAGCCGTAGCCGTCGCCGTGCGGGTTGGCGACGCCGAAGCTGCCGGTGCCCCACGAGTTCTTGAAGATCCAGAAGCCCTTCTCGGTCACCGGGCGCCCCTCGGCGTCCTTCACGATCGCGCCGGTCTCGTCGACGATCGCCACCTCCTTGGTGTCGTCCCAGCCGACGATCAGGATGGCGTGGCCGGCGCGCTTCTTGAGCGACTCCTCGCGGTCCTTGGCGTTGGGGTACAGCACGATGCCCTCGCGCCAGTACTCGCTCGACACCGGCAGCACCGAGGCGCGGTGGTTCCAGCTCTGGTAGAAGAACGTCATCCCGACCACGGCGCCCGACTTCTTCTCGGTCAGGTGGGCCTTGATCGAGTTGGTGTTGAGGTAGCGGCCGCGCGGCAACTTCCACTTGGTCGCGGCGGTGGCCGACTCCGGCGGCGCGCCGTTGGTGTAGCACTGCACGGGCAGGTTCTCGCCGCCGGTGCAGCCGGGGTCGTTGGCCGCGCTCCACGGCGAGCTCTGGTACGGCCAGGCGGCCTCCTCGACGATGCCGTAGTCGCTGGCGGCCCGGAGGTTCGACGACGCGTTCGAGCCCTCGGTGTTGCGGAAGTCGCGGACCTGCTCCTTGACCGACCACTGCATGTACTGCTCGGAGAAGTCGGCGTCGCGCCGCCCGGCCTTGATGTACAGGTTCTCCATCAGCGCGGTGGTCGCGAAGATCGAGCACACCCCGCGGCGGCCCTGGCTCTTCACCGGCGACTGGTCGGCGGTCAGGTCGAACTGCGCCGGATAGATCGCGTCGGCCTTGTTCTCGTCCGGCAGCGACCCGTTGGCCGGCGCGCCATCGAACAGCGGGTCGGCGCTCGACACCGCGTACTCGTCATCGTACGGCGAGCCCGTCGGGCTCTCGGCGCAGGCGGCGAGCGGCAGGACCGCGAGGGTCAGGGCGAAGAGCGTGCGGCGCATGACGACTGCCAAAGCGCGATCCGTGCCAGCGACCGAGGCGGCCAACGGCTGAGAATCACAGGGGCAAGCGTCGATCGCCGCGCGGCAGGCTGAGCGGCCGGCGGCCGGCCTTGCCAGGGAGCCGAGTCGCCGATCGGGCCCCCAGTGCGCACGACCGTGGGCAGAGGACCGCGACCGCGACCGTGGCCGCGACGGCGACCGTGACCGGGGACGCGGCCGCGACCGGAGACGCCGCGGGTCAGGCGGAGGCGCGGGTGGCGGTGGGCGGGACCGCGTCGGGGGCGGGGGCTGCCGGGCGCTTGGCGACCGAGCCGCGGAGCGGCAGGTTGGTCGCGGCGCGCAGCGGCGCGGGGCCAGCGGCGCTGGCCGGGCGCTCGGCGTAGAAGTGGAGGAACTCGCGGACCTTGGCCGAGAGGGCCAGGTTCGACGTGTCGAGGCGGGCCAGCGCGGTCGCCAGCGTGGCGACGCGCTCCTGCGGCGTGGCGCGCTTGTCGATGATGACCCGCAGCTCGCCCTTCACCCGGCACATGCCGCCGTGGGTACCCGGACCGCCGAGGCCAGCGGTCGCGAGCGGCTCGTAGGTCACGCGCACCCCGAGCTGGGCAGCGGCACCCTCGAGCGTCTCCAGTACAACGGTCGGCTTCATCGCTCGTCCACACTAACGCGGCCGATCGCAAAGTCGAGTTCGGCGACCGCAAAACTCGCCACCCGAGATCGCGCGTTCCTCGACGGAGATCTCGCCGCCGACGCACAACCGATCGAAATGATCCAGCTTTCGCTCGTCCGAGACCCGGACGCCCGGGATCTCACCGCGCGACGATTTTCGTGCGCCCCGCTGGCGCGTCAGGTGCCCACGGGGGGCGGCGCGTCGACCGCGCGATCGAAGCGCAGGTCGGCGCTGCCCTCGCCGGTGCCGGTCCGCCGCGTCCGCGCCAGCCAGACGTAGGTCGAGCCGTCGGCGCCGCGGGCGCGCCGATACCCGCGTCGCACGTGCGTGCCCTCGCGCGGCACCTGCTCCTCGCGCACCCGCAGCGGCGTCGCGCCGTCGGTCGCGAGGATGCGGCCGGCGGGGCTCGGCACCGTCGGGGTCGCCGCGTCGGCGGTGAGCAGCCCGGCCAGCTCGAGCGCCACCTCGTGGCCAGCAGGTAGTTTCACTGGCTGCAGCGGGAACCAGTGACGAGGGACCGGCGACTGCAGGCGGTAGCGCAGCACGGCGCCCGGCGGCAGCGGCGCCTCGCTCGGCGTGGGCGCGATCGGCCGATCCGCGGCGCGGCGCCCGCCACCCAGCGTGCCCTGCGTCGTGTGCTCCACAGCCCAGACCAGGTTGGCCATCTCGTCGCGCAAGAAGCGCACCTCCTCGATCGGCGGGCCCTCCTGGACCGACGCCGCGCACGATCGCGGCACCAGATGGAACGGCGCGAGCGCGGCGCTGTCATCGGTGATCGCGAACATCGCGAAGCGGCCGTTGCCCACGGCGCCCGATTCGGCCCGGGGGACATCGGTCGCCTCGCCGAACACGTCGACCACCGTTACCTCGCTCGCGCACAGCGAGCCGCACGGCTGCTCGAACGGGACCAGGTACCAATCGTTGCCGTGGACCAGCATGAAGTCGAGCAGCAGCATCGACGCCAGGTTGCGGCGGTCAGGGCGGATCGCGTCGATCGGGAACCGCGCGTCCTCGAAGTCCCAGAACCGCTCGTTCGGCATGCCGCGGAAGCGCACCGGTCCGGGGATCACCGCGCAGACCTGCTTCACGGCACCGCCGGTCGGGATCGCAGGTGGCGGCGCGTCGGTTCGACGATCGAACGCGAACCAGTCGAGGTCGCCGCGTCGGTCCGGGTTCACGGTAAACGCGTCCGGCACCACACCGGAGACGGCGCTGTACGCGGCAGGCTTCGCGCTGAGCGTCTCGGTCTGCCACCCGGGCGGCGTCCCGTGGCGAGGTCCGCCGAGGCCTCGCTCGATCCAGGTGATCAGGCTCGCGACCGCCGCGGCGGCCTGGCCGCGCCACACCGCGCCGACGGTCCACGGCACGCCCGGGACCGGCGGTGGCGTCAGGTCGACGCCGGGCGGCGGCGGCGGGACCGGCAGCTGGATCGCGGCCCACAGCGCCTGACCGTCGATCGCGCGGTCGCGCCACAGCGCGCGCAACCGCGCCGCGCGCGGGTCCTCCTCGGTGGCGTCCGGGATCGGGTAGGCCGCCACGAACAGTGGCCGCAGGTGCGCCGCCCCTGCGTCGGTCAGCAGCCGCTCGAACGTCTGGCCGATCTCGACCGCTCGCGCCAGATCGTCGGGCGACGGCGGTTCGGCCGTCAGGCTGGCCTCGAGCGGCGCCACCGGATGGAGCGCGCTCGGCGCCCCGCCCGCCTCGCCCCAGGCGGTCAGCGGCGCCGTCGAGGTCGACACGCGCACGTAGGCCGGCGCGCCGGCGTCTTCGCCCTGGAACTCGCCGAGCTGCCACTGGCGCGCGAGCAGCCACGCCGGGTCGTACGCGCGGGCGGCGAGCGCCTCGCCGAGGTCGACCGCGCGCGGGCGGGGCTCGAGCCGGTTCCAGTAGGTGATGGACGACGGCATGGTCACTCCGCTCCGAGGATGAGGTTCTCGTCGATCGTGTGGACCGCGAGATCGTGAGAGATGGCGTCCTCGCCGAGGTTCGCCGCGAGGAACGTCGTCGGCGCTAGCAGGCCGAGCGCGCCGAGTTGCTCCGCGTCCACCGCGCGAAGCTTGGCGAGGTCGAGCGTCTCGTTGACGATCGCCTCGAGGCCCGGCAGCGTCCACGGGCCCTTGCGCGTGGGGGGCACGGCAAGGAGGACGCACTGCGCGGCTTCGGCGCCGGGCGCGTCGTGATGCACGGCGAAGCAGGTGTCCTGCGTACCCGCCGGGATGAGCTCCGACCACTCATCGAAGACGACGCCGGCGAGCGCCCCACCCGAGCCTGGCGCTGGGATCCCGAACGGCACGTCGGCCACGAGCGACACGGTGCCCGACCGCGGCCGCAGGCCTGCAGCCGGATCGAACGTGCCACCGGCCCAGGGTCGCTCGACATCGTGCGGGAACTGCGCGACTTGCAGCTCGATCGGGGTCGCCGTGAGCGCCTCACCGACCAGGTGCGCCAGGCGAAGCGCCGCGAGCGGCTCGCGCACCGCGGCGGCCCCTTCGAGCCACCGCCGGACGGCGCGCGCGTCGCCGACGACCGTCGGGCCGTGCGCGACCGCCGCCTCGAGCTCTGCCGCGTTGCCTGGCACGAACGTGGGCAGGACCGTGACGTCACCGCCGAACGCGGTCTGGATGCGCGTGGCCTCGCTCGCCGCGCCGCCACAGGCCGCGATGACGCGATCGGCATCCGCGAGCGTGCGACGCGCCGTCGCGAACAGCGTGAGCCGCTCGTCGGGGTTCTCGTCGTCGACGCCGCGCGGCACCGCGCTCTTCACGCCGAAGGCCGCGACGGCCCAGAGCGTGCCGCGGACGTCGCGCGCTGCCGCCGTCGAGTTGTCCATCTCGGCGTACGCCAGCGCCGCCGCGAGGTTCGCACGCGCCGTGGCGAGCTCGGCCATCGTCGCGCTGGCACGCGCCAGCAGCTCGCCTTCGTCCACGCCGCTCGCGACCTCCGCGCCGACAACGACGAGGTCGTTCGCGGTCATCGGGCGGCTGTGGCGCAGGGCTTCGTCGAGGAGCTTCGCGAGGTCGAGGAGATCCGGGAAGGAGACCACCACGAGTTCGGGGTGTCGCTCGAACGACACCTCCACGTCGTGACTGGCGCCGATGAACGTCGCCACATAGCCGCGCACCCGCGCCTCGAGTTCGCCATGACCGCCGGCGTCGGTGGTGCGGGTCAAGGCGAGGACGTCGAGCGGGCCGATGCCTAGATCGAGCAGCGTCATCCAGACCGAGAACCGCGCGTGCGTGCCGTCCGAGCCGGTCCACGGGTACGTGACCTTGCACTGCACGAAGTTTGGGGGCGGCAAGCGCTGCGCCACCCACGCCGCGAGCCGCGGCTCCGCGCGCGTGCGCGGCGTCTCGGGCCAGGTGCCGGCGGGCGGCGCCCCGAGCAGGACTCCAACGCGATGCATGACGCTGGTGCCGCGCTGTGGCGTCCGCGCCACCTCCGGGTCAGGGATCGCGCCGCCGCCCGCGAGCGAGGCGAGGGTCGCCGCGGCGCGCTCGGTCTTGCCCTGGATCGTCTGGTGCACCGACTCGGCCAACAGCACGTCCGCGACCGCGTCCACGTCATGATCGAGGGCGAGGAGCACCGCCGCGACCGCAGCGTGATGGGTCCCCGCGACGAACGACAGCGCCGTCGCCCACGGCAAGGTGGCGAGGTCGAGCCCCGCGAACGCAGTGCGGATCGCCAGGCCGTCGGCGACGTTACGCGCCGCGATGCGCTCGCCGGCTTCCGGCGCGACCATGGGATCGCGCCCGAGCGGATACGCAGCGCGAAAGTCGGCGATGTACTGATCGAGTTGCCGATCGTGCAGCGCTCGTTCGAAGCGAAACCCCAGGATCGCGCCTAGCGGCTGCCCCTGACGGACGCCGTCGAGGAGTTCGAGCGCGCCGCGGACCCGGGTCGACGACAGATCGACCGCCGCCTGGTCGCGCAGCGCGCCGGTCCGGGTGAGCTGGGCATTGCGCAGCACCGCGGCCGTCGCGGCGTGAGCGGACGACGGGGCGTGGATGAAGCCACCGGCGGTGCCGGGCCGCGGTGTCGTGCGCGGGCGCAGGTTCTCAACCCACCCATAGGCGCCGAGGTAGAGCCCGTCGGGGTTGGTGTCGCGCATAAACGCCAGGCGACGAGTGGCCAAGGACGTGAGCCACGCGTCCAGGCGGTGCGAGCAGGTGTCGAGCGTCTCCGCGGCCAGCCGCGCGAGCTCAGCCGTGGGCGTCTCCGCCAGAGTCGCGAGCGCCGCGCGATGCTCGCGCACCGTCGCCCGGATGGTGTCGGTCGACGTGGGGTCGGTGAGCCACGTCCCGAGCGGGTGACCGTCGGTCACGCCGCCGATCGGCGCATCGAGGCGCTCCCACGCGGTCAGGCGGGCCTCGGTCCCCGGGCCGATCCGGTGCAGCTCGCGCTCGACCTGATCGACCGCGTCAGCCACGCCGGCCACCACCGCCACCCCGGTACCGACGCGCGCCAGCTCGACCAAGGTCGCCTGGCGCAGCAGGTGGTACAGGAGCGGGTTGCCGAAAGCCGGGTGCTGCGCGTTGCCGGCCTGACGCAGCGCCTCGACCGTCGCCGCGCGGAGCTCGTCGATGTAGTTCGGCTCGAGCCGGTTCACCTCGGAGAGCGGCGCCGTCGAAACGAGCGCGCGCCCGATCCGCAGCGCGCGATCGGCCAGGGTCATCTGGGCCAGGCGCGGCGCCAGGCCGGTCAACCCCGCCTCGGCCAGGGCCTGGGCGATGAGCGTCGGGCGCGCGAGATCGAGCGCAACGCTGCTCGAGCCGAGCAACAGCAACAGGTTGTTGATGAACGCCGGGCCGTAGACCGCGCGCGACCGCAGCTCGCGGCTCTGGGCGCCGCGGGTGAGCACGCCGAGCAGGTCGGCGTCCGGATCGTTCGACGCGCCGACCCGCGGCACGTTCGCAGTCCGAGCGACGAACGCCGCCCGCCACGGGACCAAGAGTGATGCGAGTCCGTGCTCAATCGGATCGCTCGCGTCGCTCGACGCCTGCCACGTCGTCACCGATGTCGTCGGCAAGATGCCGTAGGGCACACGGCCGATGCGCATGAGTGGCAGCGGGCCGCGCCCGCGCACGTGATCGCGGAAGTGCGCGCGCACATCGACGATCTGCGTCGACGTCAGGTGCGGCGCGATCATCTGCTCGAGGAAGTAGCCGAGCGTGCAAGGCCACAGCGCGACGTTCATCGCCGCCGCCCGGCGTTGCTCGACGCCGTCCGCGCCGGTGACGTGCGTGAACGGCATCGGCTTGTTCGTCACCCCTAGCGCGGTGGCCAGGGCGCGGCCGTCGTTCCCCTCGCCCGCCGAACCGATCCGCTCGACCGCGAAGCGCGCCGCCGCGTCATCCGGTGGCGGGTAACCCGATGCCGCGCTCGCCGTGTTGTTGGTCGGCGTCCCTTGCGGCACCAGCGCGACGCCGCGCGTGAAGCGGTGCGCCGCGAGCAGCTCGGTGAGCTCGGCGGCGCTCGCCGTCGCGCTGGCCTGGGTCCGCACGCCCAGCACGACGAGCCGATCGAAGCCCTCGGCCAGGTCGGCCGCCGACAGCGGCATCGTCACCGCCATGCCGACCCGCTCCGCCTCCGCGTAGTCGACCGCCCACAGGAGCGAGCGCTCGATCGTCAGCTCCCCGAGCGCGGTCAGCGCTGCGTCGCCCTGCCCCACGTCGGTCGCGAACGACAACGCGAGCGGCTCGATGATGTCGCCGCTGGTCGCGCGCGCCTTCTCGACGCCGCCGCGATACGCGATGACCGTCCAGGCCCGAGGCAGCGCCGCGGCGCGCACCTCGGGAAGACGGTCGTCCTTCAGCTCGACGGCCGGAAACACCGGCGGCTGCGCAGGCCGCGCGGCGAGGTTCGTCGGTGTGGACACCTCGACCAGCCAGGCGGCCCGCTCCGAGGAGTACCGAGTCGTCAGGACGCGCCAGGCGTCGAGTTCAGCGCTCGACTCCCAACCGGTGGTCCAGTAGGTCATCGCGTCCTGCCACTCGGTGCTGGTCGGTTCGCGCCGATGACTGTCGGCGAAGATCTCGTCGGGATAGATGCGGATCCGCAGCGCCGGCGGGCTCTGCGAGAAGCGCGTCTCCAGGCGAACCGGGAGGAGCGCGATCGGAAAATCAGAGCTGAGCCCTTGGAGCTCGAGCGCAAGGTCACCCATGGACATCCTCGGCGTGAAACGGTCAGGGCAGGAGGTCGGCGCCGTAGAGCGCGACGCGCACCGGCCGCTGGAGCGTGATGACAGCGTGGTCAGCGCCGCGCGCGACTCGTCCACCGGGCGCGGGCGCGGTGGCGTGCCAGATCGGCCCGGTCGCAGTCTCGAGCGGGCCGGTCGCCGGCTCGGCGCGTTCGAGATCGATGTAGTCGATCGACGTCACCGGGGCGGGCGCGCTGACCAGGTGCTCCCACGCCAGATCATCCCAGGTGCTCGGCGCGGCGCTCGCGCCCGTGTCGAGCCCGAAGCGCGGATCGCCGGGCTGCTCCTCGAACACGAAGAACCAGCCCGGGATCCCGGCGCTCAGATCGCCGCGCGCCTCCGCCTCGGTCAACGCGAACCCGAACAGCGCCACGTCAGGAGCGATGCGCGCGGTGAACACCGGGCGACGCTGCTGCTCGTCGGCCGCGAGGCCGAGCACGCCCGACGACACCGCGGCTCGCTGCGCGTAGACCAGCGTGCCGGGATATCGCCGCAACGCCTCCCCGCGCACCACCAGCACCAGCTCGTCGCCGGCGCCGACGCGCGCCCCATGCGTGCCCAGCGGCGTCGCGTCCCAGCCATGGATCGGCTCGATGTCCGGCGTCGGCGCCGCACCGGTCGGCTCCCAGAACTGGCGGAAGTAGCTGCCGCGCTGATCCGACGGGTACTCGCGCCACAACAGCTCGCGGGCGAACTCGTGGTTGAGCCCGACCATGTACGCCTCGATGAACGGCTGGTTGGTCCTGGCCAGGGTCACGCGGTCCGCGGGGACGTCGAAGAGGCCCGGCAAGATCCAGTCAGGTGACACCGCCGCGAGCGGTCGGAACATCGGCTGCGGGAACTCCGGGTGCGCCATGACCGGCTCCAGCGGATCGGGCGGCGTCCACGCGAAGTCCGTGGCGGGGATCATCCGGACGCCGAAGCCCTGCGCGATCGTCGTGCGCGGATCGATCGCCGACTGCACGACGGTGCGCAGCGCCGGGATCGTGAGCTGACGCAGCGTCTGACCCTTGCCGGGGACGAGCTCGCGTCCGAGCAGCGCCTTGGCCGCCGCGCGGAACGCCGCCATCGAGGGGCTGTCCTCGCCACGGCCGGTCTCCCATTTGTCGGGCGCCTTCCCATCGACGGGGTCCCAGGCGCACACCTGGTCGGCGATCGGCGCGTTCTCGACATCCCTGCCGCTGGGGAACGGTACCTTGGTTACCCCCTCGAACCAGGTCACCGTCGGTACCTCGGCGGCCAGCGGCGGCGGCGTCTCGGCCAGCACGCCGAGCGTTCCGTCGTTGATGCGCTCGAGCGCGCTCGGACCGACCCAGTCGGGCCGCGCCTGGCGCCGGCCCACCGGCCCGAGCGGTCGGGCGAGGCGCCGCAGGCCGCTGCCGATCACCGCGTGGCGCGCCGGGCTGACGTCGAACGACGCACGCACGGTGCGCGCGGCCCCACGCACCTGCGCGTGCACCGGCGCGGACAGCGTGAGCGCGGTCGCGTCGTCGGCCGCCACGACGTGGCGTTGGTACAGGCGCTCGCCGACCGCGCGCGCGACCTGGGCCGCGCGCAGCTGCTGGTTGGCCTCGCGGATCCCGGCGACCTGCTCCCACGCCGACGCCATCAGATCCTCTTGCTGCTGTTGCACGACGTGAGTGCCCGCCGCCGCCGCGACCCGCGCGTCGGGCGCGGTGTTGAGCATCGCGAACCACGCCGGCGCGCCGGCCGCGAGGCGCTCGCGCTTCGCGTGCCAGGCGCCGTACAGCGGTGGCGCGACCACCGGCGTGCCGCCGTTCGCGCGCACATCGGCGGGCGTGTTCACGAGACTAGTCAGCCCGGCAGTGAACGCCGGGTCGATCGCGGTCGGCGTGGCGGTGCCGGGCGGCCGCAGCGCACCACCGAGCGGCAGCGGGCTCGCGGTCGGCGCTGGCAGCCCCGCGCCGGGCTGCGCCACGTCGAGGCCCCGGGTCCCGACCGTCGCCGGCAGCGGCGCCGGCTTGAGCCGCCGCACCAGCGACTCGAAGTCGCCGTCGAAGCCGGTGGTGAACGTCCACCGATGGTAGATGGGCAGCTCGAGCGGCGCGGCCAGCGTGGTCTCGGTCCACGCCGGGGCCAGTGTGTTGTCGCCGATCGCGAGGCGCAGGCCCGCACGGCGTCCGACCTCGAAGCTCGGGACCACCAGCACCCAGTACTTGGTGCGCGGATCGAGGCGACGCGGACACAACAGGCGTGACAGGCAGCGGTGCGGTGCCCGGGTCACGACGTCGAGCAGCGGCAGCTCATCATCGCCGCTCACCTGCACGTGGGCCCAGGCCCAGAGCTGGTCGGACGGCGGCATCGGCGTCTGTGCCTTGATCACCACCGACTCGAGCGCGCGCCCCGCGGCCGCCGGCACGAACGCTTCGAGCTCGCTCTCCTTGAACGCGAGCAGGCACAACCATGGCCGCAAGCGTCCGCGCGCGTCTTCGCGGGCGGGCGTGTACCGCCACGGCAGATCCGCCTGGTCGAACTCGACCGCCGGGAAGTAGTTCGGCTCGGCGTCGAGCGTGTGCATCGGCGGCGAGCGCCGGCTGATGGTCCGCGCATCGAAGCCGACGATGTCGCCGGGGCCGACGAGCTCGAGCGCGGCGCTGGCCGTGAGGTTCGCGGCGGGCTCGTTGACCGTCACGGTCGCGTCCAGGGTCGCCCGCGCCGCCGCGGTCGGCGCATCCGCCGTCGACAGGTAGGCGGCGCCGCCGCGCCGGACCCAGGGGTAGAAGCGCAGCGCCGCGCGATCGTCACTCATGCCGCCACCTCGAATGTCGGCACCACCTGAAGTCGTTCCGCGTCGCCCGGATGGGCGGCGAGGTGGGCGCGGAGCGCCAGCTCGACCTGGCCGCGGGTGCCCGCCGCCGCCAGATCCCACCGCGGCGCCAGCGCGTCCGTCGACGCGATGACGAACGTCTCCTCGACCAGGCGCAGCCGCGGCGGTCGCCCGGGCGGCGGCGCGAACGCGGCCGGGCCGGTCGCCCGGAGCGGCGGCCTGGCCGAGGCCGCCGCCAGCGTGCCCTCGAGCTGCAGGTCGCGCGTCGGGCGATACCGCGGCGGCTCCTGCCGCTGGCCGTCGACGATCACGACGGTGTCGTAGTCGAGCGCCCGCACCAGCGGCGATCCGGCCCGAATCGTCGCGGCGCCGATCGCGACGCCGCCGACCATCTGCTCGAAACCGGGCCGCGACAGCTTGTCAGCGTCGCTCATCTCCTCGAACTGCGCCGGCGCGAACCATTCGGTCACCGGCGCGATCTCGTGCGCTGGCACCGCGGCGGCGCCGAAGCGGACGCCGGTCACCTGGAAGCGCTCGACGCCGTCGGGTCGACCGTGGGCGAAGGCGGTGATCTGCCGATCGAGCGGCACGACCTTCTGCGTCACGGTGAGCGTCGCGCAGGGCTCGAGCCGCGGCGCCGGGGCCTCCCCGCTCGCAGGCGCCGTGACCGCCGCCGCGAGGCCAGGTGGAACCGCGCTGGCCCAGGCGGCGGGCGTGGCCAGCGCCTCGTGGAGCGCCGGCCAGATCTGGCGGCTCGGCAGCACCGCCGCTGTTCCGGCACCGAAGGACACGTGGATCGGCACGCACAGGTCGACGAACCACAGCGACAGGCAGGCCTTGCCGTCGAGCCGCCACGGCTTGGGGCCGCTCAAGTGGCCGTCGAAGTGAATGCTCGCGAGCGTGCTGGTGCCGCGGCGCAGCGCCACGCCGGCCCACACGTCGACCTGGAGCTGGAACGGCGAGAACGTGAGCAGCGTCTCGAACCCGAGCCAGCCCTTGATGTTGAGCGGCCCGGCCGACGCGTACAGATCGATCTGCGCGCCGATCTGCGCCGTATTCGATGTCAGCGCCAGGAAGCCCTGCGCGTCGAGGCGCGGGTCGTCGCCGGCACCGAGCGGGATCTGGACGCGGCGCAGCTCGGGGAACCCGGGCGGCTTCGGGAACTGTGAGTGGAACCCGCCGATCGCCAGCGCGAAGCTCGGCGGGCTGCCCCACGCCATGCGAAACGCCATGTCGCCCGTGATCGGGAAGCCCGCGATCGTCGAGTTGCGCAGCGACGCATCGATCGCCACCCGCTTCTGCGCGAAATCGACCTCGCCGAGGACGTCGACGTTCAGGTCGACGATCGCGTGATCGACCGTAGGCAGCTTGGCCGACACCGTGCCGAGCAGGACGACCCGCGCCGGCGCCGGCAGCTCGAGGAGGACCGCGAGCTCGCCGCGGATCATCGTCGGCGTCCCCCACCCGAACTTCACGGCGGGCCCGAAGACGTGCCGGCCTTCGGCAGCCGGGAAGTAGGTCGCCAGATCGGTGGTGACGCGCTCCGCCTGCGCGACCGGATCGGCCGGGAAGAAGATGTCGCCCATGCCCGCGGGCGTGCGGAGACAGGCGCGCAGAGCATCGGTGTCGACGCGGCGGTGGATGGCGATCAGGCCGCCGACGCCGTCGAGCGTGAAGCCGAGGGGTAGAGGAATCGCGCGGAACTCCGCCGCGATGACGGCGGCGAGCGAGTAGCCCTGGCCTCGCGCGTCGAGCACACCGTGGGCGGCCACTGCCAAGCCAAGGACGTCCAGCGCCAGCCCTCCAACACAGCGGTCGTCCCCGCTGACGAACTCAAGAGACCCGCCACCTCGCACCGGACCTGCATCGATCGCAAGCCCCACGCGCGATGGTACGTCGACGCCGATCGCGAAGCTCGTTCGCGGTTGGGTGGTGCCGGGGGGCCGCAGCGCCACGTAGGCACCGAGCCCGGTCCACTCGACCGCGACCGGACCGAGCCCGATTCGCCCTGTGGCACCAACCCGCAGTCGCAGGCCGTCGACCGCATCGACAGCAACGTCGAGCCCCCGCAAGGTGACTGGCCCCGCGTTGACTGTGAACGGAACCTGCACCACGAGCGCGCCGCCCCGGAAATACAGGCCACGCTGCCGCGACCAGCCGACGCCGATTGCGCCGCCGGTCTCCCAGCGGCGCGCGCCAAGCATTCGCCGCAGAACGCCGGGTAACGAGTCAGTGTCGATCGCGAAGCGGGCGTCCTCGGTCCACGCTTCGACGCCGAGATCGGTGGTGCTGCCGAGGTGCTCGACCCACACCGTGCCCTGCAACGTCGCAGCGGTCGCGCTCACGCCCGGCGCCGCGAGCAGCGTCCGCCGTGGGCGCGCAGGATCGTCGACGACAATGCGTGCCGATGCTCGGCCTTCGATCGCCCCCGGAAGGTCACGCCCCCGCATCCAGAGTCCCTGGTCGGGATCGACCACTGCTATCATCCCTGCGGCGAGCGATGCGGCCAACACCAGTTCGACCCGCGCGTGGTCATCGACCGCGAACTGAACACCGAGCGCCCCACTCACGATCGGCTCGAGAGCGAGCCCCGGCAGCCCTGGTGGTTCGTGCCAGGGCCGCACGCGTAGCACGGCCTCGACGTCGCCCCCGGGGCTCTGGCGTTCTACCACTACGTAGTCCACTGTGTGGCGAAGTTGCCCGGCTGGGTCGGGTGGGACCCCCGGGGCGCCCTCTTCGGGTTCGCGTAGGACCACGTGCGCGCGCCCGGCCGTGAGTAGTGAGGCGAGAGACGCGAGCACCGCAGGAGCATCGAAGTCGGGCGTTCCCCAGCGGTGGGTCGTGCGGAACGGCTGGACCGGATCAGTGAGCGCTGCTACGGCTCGATCCCAGTGGATCCGCCGCATCGTGTGGGCGCCACGCACGCCATCCGCCGCGCACTCGCGGATCTCGACGACGCCAAGCAGCGACAACAGTGGCACCGCCGCGCCGGCCTCGGCGTCGATGGCGTCGAGTAGCCAGCCGTCAACCAGATCGCGGGCCAATTCGCTGAAAGCGGTGCCGATCAGCTCGGATGGCGGTGGCTCGGAGGCTAGCGTTTCAAGTGCCGTCCAGCTCGCTTCGATGGCTCCAGTCATTGCCGCAGCCTGAGCAGGAGTCGGCGCTCGATCGGCAAGCTGGTCAACGAGAGTAGCGAGTGATGCGCCGATCGCGGCGACTGGTGCCAGTGCCGGTGGTGGCGTCGCGAGCGACCAGCCGAGCGTTTCGAGTGTGGCTAGCGCCGTCGTGTCGTCAGCCAAGGAGCCGGCGGCGCTCGCGAGCGCGCGCCCGAGAATCCGCTGGAGGACATCGGCGGTCGACATCAGCAGTCCCTCGGGTAGTGGCGCTCAAGGCGTTCGTGTTCGGCCGGATCGATTATGTCGACCAGCACGTACGCGCACACAAAGCAGTATGGCGTCACCTCGTGTCGGTACACGTTATCCGCGGTGTTGCCGACCGGTCTTCGATCACTCTCCCGGCGCAACTTGCAGTTGCCGGCTGCCCGGAAGACATCGCACGAGTAGTCTGCACCGCCCTCGTAGACACCGATGGTCAGCGAGGTCGGCTCCGGACGGCTGAAGCCGGATATTGCGGGTGGTCCGTCCGGAAGATTGACGTCCACGTTGGGTCCGCTCTCCGCACATCCGAATCGTTTTGAAAACGGCCCATGGTCGACCAAGTGGTTCATCACCGCCTCGTCGATCAGTCGTCGGTCGCCGTTGGCGTCGCGCACCGGTAGGTAGAGGATCGCGCGAGACCCGAGTTCGTCCGCCGCCTCCTCCGGTGTCCAGCCGCCGATCAGCGTGACGAACAGACCGGCGGCGCCATGCTCAGCGATCGTAGCGGGGACCTCGCGCGGCTGCACGGGCGAGAATGGCAGCGTCACTGCCAGTCGCTTGCGCAGGAACACCTGCTCGCCGATCGGCCACCGCTCCGGCTGACCTGGGGCCAGCGCGACGGCCAGTCTTTGCCCCGCCGCCTGCAGCGCGACCACCGGGGAGACGCGCTGGATGCGATGGTGGTTCCACCGGATCTTCCGGCGATCGATGTAGCCTCTTGGGATCACCGGGTCGACGTCGAAGTCTCCACGCAGCGGCTGGTACGTGCTGTCATCCGCTGGGTCGAACGTGCCGTTCATCGTCGCGTCAAGTTGGACATTGTAACAGAGGTCGAGCGACGAGACACCGCCCGCCATCGTGCCCTGCAACGTGTACAGGCGCTGTCGGTTGCTCTCGTACTCGTCCGCTAGCTGGTAGGTGTGACCGAGTTCGTGGGCCAATCGCGACCCGACCGTCTTGGGATCCGGCGACGCGCTGGCGATCGTGCGGGACGCGAACGGCGCGTCGGTGGTCACTTGACGCAAGCGCGGTGCGCTGCCCCAAGACGCGGCAACGGTGTCGGTGGAACCGTTCAGTCCATCGAGCACATTGCGTTGATAGACGCCCCCGGGGAAACTGTCATCGACGAGAAACACGATGCGGTCTTCAGGTCCCAACGTATTGCCGGTCCGCGCGACTATCTCCGTCAGCGCCTGGCGGTGGCTGGTCCGGGGGTCGATCGGTGTACCGGTGACAACGTCGACCAGAGCCCCCAGGCACCGCTCGTCGAGGACAGGTGTTCGGTCGTCCCGGTCCCGGGCCAGTGCCTCGGAAACAGCTCCACCGAATATCTGCGGCGCGATAAGCCGACCAGGGCGCGCCCCCCAACGAAGGCCGAACGCAGTATCTCGCTCACGCAGCAGCTGAGCGTCGGTCGGTATCAGGTCGTCGCTGGTCCACAGGTCCCACGTCGGGTTTCCGTCATGCGGCGACCCCGAACGCACTGGCGAAGCGACCGTGATGCCTTGTTCTCGGGACGGAACGAAGATGCCAAGGCACTCAAAGCGGTGCCGAAGGAAGTTGAACGGCCGGTTTCCGCCGTGCTCAAGCCAGATCCGCACAGCCTCACGCGCTTGCGCGAAGAAGCGATCAGCGTTGGTGAACCCTTCCGCGAGAACGAACACTCGACGATCCGCGCGGCGGTCGCGCGCACGCAGTTGCTTCCAAGTGATCGCCGGCTCGCTGGTGACCGGTTGCCGCACATGGAGCTGCACGGTGATCGGGAAGCGCCTAGTGGTACCGACGCTGATGGTTACGATAGTCTGACCGGCGGCCACGCCCACAACCCTTCCGTCGAGGCCGACCCTGGCGATGTTCTGGTCGGTGACCTCGTAGTTCAGACACGAATGGCCCGTCAGGTCGACAAGCTCGGGTAAGCCCGGCTGGGCCGGGACGGTAGCGTAGACGGACAGCACACGGTCGGCGCGCCCCGCGAATAGCGTGCGAGTGCTTTGTGGCGAGTGAAGGGCGAGGATGTCGTCGTGGGTCGTGACGCGCACGAGCCGGTTGATCCGTGGGAACGCCCCCCTCTGTTGAGCAACGTTGAAGACCACCGAGCCGAGAGGGGCACTCGGCTCGGTGATCGCCGTCACCGTCACAACCCCGGCGCTGTCCGGGCCGGCGAAGGTGGGCGCAGCGGCGCCTGGTGGACGTCTCGTTAGCGCCGTCCAGCTCAACGTCATCCCGGACGCCGTCACCCATGGACCGCGCGAATTCGGCGCCCGGTGGTAGTCGTCGGTGGTCAGAACGAGGAAGCTCTGTTCCCGGGGCATGTCAGGAGCTCGGAACAAATGGAGACTGGCGCTGGGTAGAATCCACATCAGGCGCCCTCGATCTCGGCTCGAGTTCGTCGACCCGCGCGGCTCCGGCGTTGGAAGGCGACTACGAGAACGACTAGGATACTAGAACCGGGATCGGTTGATCCGCCAGCGCAACGTGTGCACCCTGGGACATTGGCGGGGCGGTGTTCTGCTGCGTGACACCCCACCGGGAGCCATGTGAACGCGCGGGGCGCGCGGGTCCCCCACCGCAACTCGACCAGCTCGCCGGCATCGAGATCCTCTAGGATCAACCTCGACGGGACGAGCTGCTCAGAGGCGACGCCAGTCCGTTGGGTGAGCGTGCCCGCCACCTTTTGGCCGCGCCAGTTCGGGTCACCCTCAAGGACCCGCTCGACCCGTACGGTCATGTGCGGCTCGACAATCGTAGTGTGGACCGGAGTGGTGGTGCCGCTCGTCAGGGCGACGATACCGCAGTCGATGCCACAATAGGACATCGTGTGGGGACCGGGTGCCAGCCCGCAGAAGAGCCCTGGTTCTGACGCGGACTCTAGCGTCGTGACGTCTTCCCCATCGATCGTGAGCCCAAAGTTGGGGAGGCAGATGTCTCCATTACCCGCGATGCACGCGGCCGGGCCGGGACTGGGCACCGGCTCGGCGGTCGTACACAGCGCGGTCCGCGTATCGGTTGCGAGCACGGTGGCAGTGACCCAAACATCGTACGCCCCCCCTTCGTCGCACGGCGACGGCGGAGGTTCGTTTGCCTGTACGGGCGCGGCGAGGCACATCGCCAACGCAACCGCCACACCGATCCTCGGAATACTCCGTCGCATCTAGGTTCCCCTATGTTCCGCAGGTCGCCCGCGCCGCACTGACCACCGCATGCACGCAACTGTGTCACAAGCGGTGGGACCAATGCAAGCGGATTCGTGATGAACCTCCGGTAAGGGGCCGGGGGCGTGCTTGCCAGATCACCCCCCTGGGGTAATCAAGAACAACGACGAAGTCAGGCGCACCTTCGGCGCGGATGGTGGGGCGTCAGAACGTCCCTGCAATGCCCAGGTACGCAGTGCTCGTCGGACGCGCCCAAGGTCGGCCACGAAGTCGAACGTCTTCTGATTCCATTGGGCGATGTTCGGCCAAAGGACTGGCGACCACCAGAGCAGGGAGGACGCGCAGAATTCGGCGAGTGAGAGCCGCAGGCATCGCGGTCGTTCATCGAGCTCGAAGATGTCCGCAACGCCCTCGCGCTCATCAGGAGGGAGTTGGCTGCCAAGGACATCCACTTGCGGCAAGACTTCTTGCCATCCAAGCAACGCTTCCCCGATCTCACCGCACGCTGCCAGGAGCTGCTCGGAAGGTCAAGTCTCTATTTTTGTGTAAATGCCTGACGAGGGAACATCGGGCTCAAGTGGTTCATGCCGCGGCGGCGTGATGGTCGTCGAGCAGGGATACGTCGAGGTAGACGCGGTCGCTCCAGATGCTGGTGACCTGGAGGGCGACAGCGGTGATAAGGCGCAGCGCGCTCGCGCGGTCGGGGAAGGCGCCGATGGCGCGCGTGCGGCGTTTGATTTCGCCGTGGAGGCGCTCGAGGCCGTTGGTCGTGCGGATGCGCACGTGATGCGCCGCGGGGAACGCGAAGTACGTGGTCGCGTCGTCGAAGCCGCGCTCGAGGCACTCGACGGCCTCGGGGAACTGCTTGAAGAACTGCAACCGGAACGCCTTCAGGTTCCGCTTGGCGTCGTCGAGCG
>Ga0075163_10001380_pt1 | contig 32598 bp, 44 predicted proteins | sample JI1023141ADNA_FD_71478 | JGI IMG/M metagenome (GOLD analysis project Ga0075163, IMG submission 71478) | Wastewater effluent complex algal communities from Wisconsin, to seasonally profile nutrient transformation and Carbon sequestration -... | ecosystem: Engineered > WWTP > Effluent > Algae...
CCAGCCGCTCGGCGACTGCAAAAACCAGAGGATTGCGGCTTCGCTGTCCAAGAGCCTCCATTCCAAGGGCCTCGTCGGTGACCGCGGCGCGGTTCGAACGCGCGACCTACTGTTTAGGAACGTCCCCGACGGAAAAGGGAGTTTTAGTTTATCCGACGGTGTCGCTGTAGCGGTGTTTTCGCAGTGGGTTTGGGCTGGGCCAAGTTCAACACCGGGGGTCGATATTGCCAGGTCGTGAAGATGAGAGCCACTGAGATGCGCGTAGCGCTCGGTGACCGCGATCGACGAATGCCCAAGAAAATCGCGAACTTCCGTGAGAGACCAGGAACGGCCCCAGGTGCCCATGACCAGGTGGCTTGCGCAGGTGTGGCGAAGGTCGTGAAAGCGCACCTCGGGCCGCAGGCCCATGGTCTCCCGGTGGCGGGTCCATCCTCCGTCGTAGCCTTTGGCGGCCATACCTCCGCGTGGAGACGGAAAGACCAGCCCATCGGGTGAAAGGTCGGCTGAAAGCGCGGAGAGCTCGCGTAGAGCTGCCAGCGCGGGCGCCAGCAGGGGGAAGCGCCTGATTTTGCGGGCTTTGGGAGGCCCGCTGTAGCTGCGACGGACCGTACAGGCCGGCCGCTCCGAGCTCAGCGCCAGGTCGCGCCAGCGGAGGCCCCAGAGCTCGCCTTGGCGGAGGCCCGTGAAGATGGCGACCACAAAGAGAAGTAGCACCCTGCGTGGCAGCGCTGCGCACTCCAGCAGTAGCTGTATCTCTTTGGCGTCCAGGTAGGTCCAGCGCTCCTCACAGTGTTCCATCGCCAGGTTGCGCGGCATGCGCTGGCCGGCGCAGGGGTTCACGCTGATGAGCTCCTCCAGGATCGCCTCGTTGAACAGGCGTCGAAGGAGACTGAAGACCAGTTTCACTGTCTGCGGCGAAAGAAACTCATTCGAGGCCACACGCTCGCCGCGTGCCCCGTCTCGTCTGGGAACGAGCTTGCGCTTTTGCGCGAGCTGCTCCAGAAAGTCGCGAACGTGCCGCCGGCGAATCTCTACAATCTTCAGCTGCGCCAGCTCGCTGCCGACGATATGGTGCAGCCAGAGTCCCCTTTCGGTTTTGATGTTCCTGACGGTGCGGCGGGATAGCCAATCGTTGCCGAAAGCATGCAGCGTGCGAGCTCCTACGCGCTCCTCATGCTCGGCGATCTCCCACAGCACTGCATCGAGGATGGCCGCCGCCTCTTCTCGGGTTGCGTAGGTCTCCCCGAGCGAGGGCCGATCGCCTCGCAGATTGCGAGGCAAACGCACGCGCCAGCGTCCCGAGTCGAGACGTTCGACACCGCCAGAGCCAGCAGCACGCCTTACCATCAATCTGTCCTCATGGGCAAACCCATCCGACGACAGATCGCTCGGGCCTTGGTTCGCAGCAGGTCACTCGGCGCGGTTGTCGGTCGGCGGAATTTGAGCTTCGCTGAGACTGGCCTGTCCGCGCGAATTTTCGGCGGCTTCTCCGTCGCTTTTTCGCGCTCAAGCGCAGCGAGCAAGCGGGGAGCGAGCGCAGCAACGAAGTCTTCCAACAGGCGATCGTCAGCAGGGGCCAGGGACTTTGCGGCCGACGGAGGCTCTTGCTCTTGAACCTTTGCGCTCATCGCCAGTCCTCCGCGAGATTCTCAAAGGTCGTAAACTCGCCGAGGAACGCTAGCCGCACCATGCCCGTGGGGCCGTTGCGCTGCTTGCCGATGATGAGCTCGGCCGTGCCCTTGTCGGGGGATTCCTTGTTGTAGACCTCGTCGCGGTACAGGAACACGATCACGTCGGCGTCTTGTTCAATCGCGCCCGACTCGCGCAGGTCAGACATGAGTGGCCGCCGATCGGCGCGCGACTCCAGCGAGCGATTGAGCTGCGACAGCGCCACAACCGGCACATTCAGCTCGCGAGCGAGTTGCTTGAGCCCGCGCGTGATCTCGCTGATCTCCTGGTTGCGGTTCTGCTCGCCGCCCCGGCCGCTTCCGTGCATGAGCTGCAAGTAGTCGACTACCACGAGCCCGAGCTGCTCCGCGCCGTCCGCGCTGGGCTTAAAAAACCGCGGATCTGTGCGCCACCGCCGCCCCTTGGCGCGGACTTCCTGAAGGCCGAGCGCTCCGCTGTCATCGATGGCAATCGGTAGCTCGGCGATGCGGCTGCTGGCCTTGTACACGTTCTGCCAGTCGAGATCCTCAAGCCGGCCGGTGCGGAAGCGTTGCGACGGAATCCGCGCTTCGCTGCAAAGGATCCGCTCGACCAAAGAGCGATCCTTCATTTCCATACTAAAGACCAGCGAGGGAACTTTGTGGAGCTCAGCCGCCGCCTTGGCCACGTTGAGCGCCCAGGTTGTCTTGCCCATGGAGGGGCGGCCGGCGACGATGACAAGATCGCCGGCCTGTAGTCCCGCGGTCATGTCGTCAAACTGGGTATAGGTCGTCGGTACGCCTGTGACTTCCTGGCGGCGTTCAAACCGATCGTTCAGGTTCCTGAGCGCCTCAAGAACGATTGGGCCGATCGGGCGATAGCTCTGCTGGGCGCCCCGCTGCTGCACATCAAACACCAGCTGCTGGGCACGGTTCAGGTAGTCGAGATCCTCGCTTGTGGCGAGCTGGAGGATAGAATCGCCAGCGAGCGCAAGTCGGCGCCGGTTTGCCTTGTCTCGCACGATCGCAGCATGCTGGCCGATGTTCTCGACCGTGCCGACTCCGTTGGCGAGCTCGGCCAGGTAGCCCTCGTTACCAACAGCAGCCAGGCGGCCCATGGTATTGGCTCGCCGCATTTCATCGGCAACAGTGATGAGATCGATGGCACGCGGCGGCGTCTGGCCATCGAGCAAGACCATCGCCGAATAAATCGCCTCAAGCTTGGCGTCGTAAAAGTCGGCCGCCACGAGCACGTCGGCAACCTGTGAAAAAGCCCGACCCGAGAAGAGGAGGCCGCCAATAACGCTCTTTTCTGCGTCGTCATCGCTGGGCAGTTGTTGACGATTCATGGGCCGGCCCCGTCGAGTGTGAAAGGCTTTCGCTGCTCAGGGGGCAAAGAGCGAGCTTCCGTTGCGCTCATGACTTCTGCACCTGGTGCAGGATTTGTACGGCGCGGTCGAGCTGCTCTTCCCGCGTGTATAGATCGTCGACCGCGATGCAGACATCCTCTGAAAAGGCGCCATGCTGCGCCCGGTATGCATCCTCCCGCTCGAAGTAATCGGAGAAGGGGCCAGCGGTCGCTTCAGCCGTCACGCAGTTCTCAGCTGGCGTTCCTGCTGGCTCAGGCAGCGGAAGGTGCAGCTGGCGGTCGGTGGCGCGGTAGACCTTCTTCGCTAGCTTGGGATTTTCCACGCTGAGGTCGCCGAGCAGTCTGGAGACTGCGGTGGAGGGCAAAAGTTCCGCTTCACCGGAACGTTGCGCCATCGACATCGCGATAGCTACAGCGCGCCGGCGTTCCTTTACTGGCGCACCGTTTGACGCGCGGAGCTGGCCGCGCTTGTGCGCGCCCATAACGCCGTGAATGATCTCACGCCGTGCCATCAGCAGCCCACCTGAAGGCCGCCTTCGGGGCGATAAAACGGTCGGCTCATAGCGCCCTCGGTCCCTTGTTGCGTTGCCGCCGCGCACGCCAGCGCTGCGCAGACTCGCGCGCGCAATCAAGCGCGCAATCGAACGCCACCGCGGCCGCGACAACCAAGCAGACAGCCGCGCACACAAGCACGACATGATGAACGCGCAGCAGGTCAAGGCTGGTTGGCGCCTCGTAGCTGATGACGGTCAGAAGAAAACCGAAGAGACACAGCGTCGCGATTCCCCAGAGGGCATCTGCGAGCAGACTGGCGATGACGGATCGAGCGTTGCTCATGGCATCCGCTCCGCCGGCGTGCGCTCGGTCTCCGCACGCCCAGGGGTCTGGTGCGATGCCCGCTGCGCGAGCTCGGCCTGGACGGTGTCGCGGTCGGCTTGCACGCCGGCCTTGGTTCGGAGCTTGTCGGCGAGCGTGGAGACCGTACTGAAAAAAAACGTCAGCTGCTCGGCGAGCTCGCAAGCGCGCCGGCGGACGTTGTTAGCTCCCAAGACGGTCGACAGGTCCGCGGCCGCCAGCGCAAGGTGGTTTTCCGCCTGCGTGAGGTGTTGCAGAGCGCTGGCCATGCGCTGCTCGCCGAGCTCGCGCGCCAGGCGCAGGTACGCCTTGCCGTCTTGCTGCGCGAGCTGCTCGGGCGAAGCACTCGCGGGGCCAGGCATGCGCTGGGCATCCAGGAGCTGCTCGCCGTTTATCACGAGCTCAAGGAATCGCTGCGACGGCGGCGGGCTCGTGTTGCTGGAAACCCAACGCAGCGCCGCGAGTACTCCCAGGCAGTACAAGGCCAAGTGCAGCAGATACTGGTCAGCGCGCTTGTGCGCAGGATCCGGTTTGTCTGCGAGCTTGGCCTGGTAGAGCTTGAGCCACTGATCGGCCGCGGTGACCTCGGCGGCCATTGCAGAAGGGGAAATGATGTTCATGGCTGACCTTCCTTTCCCAGCTGCGGTAGAGGGTCCAGGCCCTGGTTCGCCCTCCAGGCGGCGTAAAAAGCCTCAGCGGGGCCATCGAGGAAATACAGCTCGCCGACAGCATCCCGCCAAGTCCGCTCACTCACCTGGTCTACGATCTGCCGGCTGATGATGCGCCGCCCCTCGCCTGTTCTGCCGACGATGACAACCGCTTTGCCTTTAGGGATGTTGCTGGTCTCACCGATGAAACCCCAGTCGGTAAGAGCTCTCCAGCAAACGGGCAGAGCCTGGGCCTCTGGTGACGATTCGGCGGCCATCATCGTATTCCCTCAGCCTTGGCGGCGCCGGTGGGGTCGACGCCGGCGACATCAACGGCACGAGCGGGCACTGCCGCAGCATGCTGCCAGCGTGCCAAGCCGCCGCGTCGGCCGATCTGCGCCATCCAAGCGCGATCGGCGCCAATCGCGGCGCCGCCTTTGCGGCCGGCCGCTCGCGCTTCCTCCGGCGTGAACTGGTGACCGCGTCCGAGCTCGTGGGCAGTGCGGCCGCCCTGGGCGGCGATCCGCTGCTGGGTGGCGGGGTCCATGGCGGCAAAGCCGCGGCGGCCCTTCACTGCATCACCCGAGCTGCCGCAGGAGCACGCCGAGCGCGCCGCTGCGCCGGCTGCGGGTCGCGCACAAAGCGTACCTTGACCACCTCGACCAGACGCATGAGCGTGGATCCGCACGCCTGGCAGTTGCGCATCTCGTACAGGTCGGTGCCGAGGCCGGGCTGGTAGCCGACCAGACGCAGGGTCAGCCAGACCTTGCGGCCGGCTTTCATGGCTTCGTGCGCCTTCGGGGAGCAGGCACGCGCGGCCGGGGGAGCGGCGGGCAAAACTGCGGCAGTGGACATCATGGGGCGATCTCCTTGGTGTTGGAAAAGCCCCGTGATAAGCTGCGCGCGTTCCTCGGGGCTTGTGTGGAAACTGGTTCACGTGGAGCAACGGCCTTCTTCTTTGCCGGGGGAGGCCGTTTCTTTTTTGAGCGCAGCCAGCGACGACAGCGCTTCCAATACAGCCAGGCGGCAGGCTTCTACCGTCGGCGCGTCATAGATCGCGTCGTGCGTCGCTGGTGGCAGGCGCTCCCAGCAGCTCAGGCACATCAGCTGATGGCCCTTGCGCAGGTTCTTGCAGCCTTGCACGCGGCAAGGCTGGAGCGGGTAGACGGCCTGATCCTCCTCGGGCCACAGAGGGCGGTAGCTCCTCTGGCCTCGGGGGGCCGTGTCGCGGTCGGGATCCTCGCGATCGTAATCGTCTGGCCAGCTGCGGCCGAGCCGGCGCGCGAGCTCCTCGCGGCTGATGTCGGCCTGGCGCTGCCAGCTCGCGTAGGTCGCCCGCAGGTCGCTCGGCCGGCGCGCTCGAATGCCAGCGGCCAGGCAAGCAGCGTGCAGATCGCTGTCGATGTTGAACCAGGGCACGAGAAGCTTGCCGCCTGGGTGGCGATCGATGAACGGCCGCAGCTCATCGGCGAGAGGGATGCACCGATCCAGCGCCTTATCGCCGCGGATCCGGACCAGCCCCTCGATCAGCAGGAAATCATAGGTGTTAAAGCGCTCAAGCTCTGGCCGGCGCGCACCAGTGAACACAGCGACATCGAGGTAAAGCTGGCGTATCAGCGGAAGCTGCGCGCGCAGCTTCGGATACTCATCCTCACGCGACAGGGGGTGATACACCCGGTGGGCGACTGCGGGACTGCTGAGCGTTGTCTCTGACATCGTGCGCTACCTCCGTCCTGGGTTCCCAGCTGCTTCACGACGCGCAACCGCCTCTGGCGCGAGAGACCGGCGGCTGAGGCGCGTCTGAACGTCGAGGATGTACAGCTCACGGAGCTCATTCGCCGGCGTCTTGAACTGGGCAAGCACGACCGGTCTGGCGCCGGGCTTGGGCCTGTGCCTCTGGCGCTTGAGCGCCCCCTCGCTGAGAAGGAAGACGCCAACGCTTCTGAGCAGACGCCGCCGGTATTCTTGCTCGTCGTCCATCCAGATGAGCTGTCTCTCTGTAGCCAGCGCCGTCTGAAGTTCCGCAAGGAGCTGAGCCAGTTGGCCGATCTCCCTGCGGGATAGCAGCGTGCGACGCTGCCAGATCAACAGTGCTTGCTGACGTGGTGGGGCCTGTTCGGGCTGCATGACTCGCTCCCGCTACGCTGGAGGCCGCTTGACCGGCTCCAGCAGGGCGTCAACACATGCCCCGTCCGCCGTGAAGTAGTCGGACAGCGGCTGCTGGCGCACCCCCAATGCCCACTTGAGCGCCTGCTCAAATGCGAGCAAGAGCATCAGGCGATAGGACGTATCCCCGTCGGGGTCCCCCTCCTCGACCGTCAACAGGGTAGCGATGTGCCCCTGGATCGCGTCCAACCGTCCGGAGATGTCCGCCAGGGCAACCTCGATCTCAGCCTTACTGCGAAGCGCAGCGGTGCGCTCGCCGGGCGCTGCGGCCGGCTGGGCTGATGTCGCACCTGGCTGCTCACCTGGTGCTGTCGAGCTCGCTGCGTCGGAAGCCGCGTGCGGCTGCGCCCGCGTTGCCTGCTGATCTGTCGCCGTCGGTGTGTTCATCGCTGCTTCCCTTTTTTCCGACGGCTGCTTGCGGGCGGGATGGCGTTAAACTAGGGTGCTCTAGCCCGCAAAGCAGTTGTATCCGTCGGAATGAGAAGAGGATTTCACAATGACCCTGGTGCGTCCAGTAAAAAAGTTGGGTTTATCGCCAGGTTATCGGGACTTGCATCATCAGCCGTCGTCGGTAAGCGAAGGCATGCCGATGGGTGTAAAGAAGCCCTTGTGGATGGGTCTGCCTGTGCGAATCAAGCAGATGCGTCTGCGTCTGGGCTGGTCCCAGCGTCAGATTTCACTCAGGGCAGGCTGTTCTGTGGGCATGGTCTGGGACATTGAGGCTGGCCAAGTCCCGCGCATCGATACAGTCGAACGTCTCGCGATAGCGATGGGCGTTCCACCTTGCTGGCTGGCCTTTGGTCACCAGGGCGAGGAAGTATTCAGACCGCATCGCCCGCGAGATCCGCTGCCGCCTGACATGCCGGAGCCGCAGCCACTCGCTGAGACCTCCGTAGCTCGCTACCGAGGATGCGCGGGACGACTTCGTTCGCGACGACAGGCTTTGAGTATTTCCCTGCGTTCCTTGGGGGAGGTGGCGTACCAGTTTCTGGTGCCCATGGAACACTACGTAGCTCCACGCAGCCTCAGTGGTCAGACGATCTCCAATACCGAGTCGGGTCACACGGTGCCGCGGCTTGACACCGTCGAGGCGCTGGCCCGAGCCCTGGGGGTTACCCCTTGCTGGCTCGCCTACGGCGTTGGCGAAGAAAGTGACGCAACCGTGGTGCCGGGCGCCCCGTCTGAGCCTGCCGCGTAGCGCTACTTCGGCGGGCGCATTTACGGGCAAGTGTGGAAACTGGCTCATGCGCGGAGCCTGCCTCAATCCACGTTGAGCCCGCTAGATGAAAGCGAGTGGAAAAATGATCGGCAAGAAACCGGCAAAAAAAGAGGAAATCGACCGGCAAATCCGCTCGTTTGGCGGCTGAAAAAGCGGCAAAAGTGGCAAAAGTGGCAACTCGTTTCCACTTGCTCGAAAACGGTTGCACAGCCCAGGCTGGCGTGTTCAAACGCCGCCATGTCTGACAACGTAACTACTAGCGGCCTCGACGGTCAGCACGAAGTTCAGGCGCACCTGGTCGCGACGTTGCAGGTGCTCCAGCGTCTGGAAAATCAGAGGGGCGCCGCTGTACACGGCTGGGGCTCGCGCGTCGCGCACCTCATCCAACTTGCCCTACGCGAAGTGAGCGACGGCGAGGCAGAGCCCGAGCAGCCCGCCCCCAATGCCGAGCATGCCGCGGTCCAGCCCGGTCCCCTGCCGAACTTCGCCGCCGTGCTCCGCGAAAAGCGGGCCGGCTCCGGGCTGACCCAGGAGCAGCTCGCCCGCCGCGCGGGCATTTCCAAGCGGACGCTCTACAGCGTCGAGTCGGGCACCCAGGCACCCAGCCGCTCGACGCTCGTTCGGCTGCTGGCCGTCCCCGAGCTGCGCTTGGCCGTCACGGACTTTTCATCGGATGTGAACGCGGATCCTGCGTGGGCGCCAAACTGCTGGTGGGCGCAAGGATACAACCCGTCCCAGCTCATGCAGGACATGGCCAACCTGCTGAACGGCCCCGGCGGACAGCTAGAACAGACGCACCTTTACATCGAGCCGCAGAGCGCTAACGACTACATGGCGCTGTGCTCCTCGGCGCCCGTGTATGTCGGCTTTCGCAATGCCTCGCCGCTGGAGCAGATCGCCGCCGCGATCGTCAAGCGCTGCGCCGGCGTCGGCCTGGATGTAGCGGGTCTGGGCTCAGGCGATGGCCAGAGCGAGGTCCGCTTGACCGAAGCAATCGTGCGCGGCCGCGCTGCAGCGCCCGACCTGCGGCTCTACCTGCTCGACATCAGCCACACGATGCTGAACGTCGCCTACAAGCATGCCAAGATCGCGTTGACGGCTCCCGGCATCCAGGTCTACGGGCTACACGCAAACTTCCACGAGCTCGGGCGCTATCCCATTCTGCGAGCTGATGGGGCCAAAGGCCGGCGCCGGCTGTACACGCTGCTCGGCGGGACCATGGCAAACCTGGACAACGAAGTGCGCTTTTTCCAGGAGCTCCGGAGCTGCGCAGCGACCGACGATCTGTGCGTGCTGGATCTCCAGCTCGCGTATGCGCCGGTCGAGAAGCCCGACGAGATACGCCGGCGTGACCCACCGCTGACAGCGCAGGGCAATCCACCGCACCACAAATGGCTCACTGGCTTGCTGGAGCGCCATTGCCAGGGTGCAGCCTCGGCTGAGCTAGAAGTTGACCTCACGACTCACTGCCCTGTACCCGGCAGCTACGAGATCGATTTTCTAGGCCACGTGCGTATGCGCGACGGCCTGGAGCGCCGCTTTCTGGTCCATCGGGTCAAGCGGTACGATTCCGAGCGCCTGGCGGCCTGCCTGGATGAGCTGGGCTGGGAGTGCCTGTCCCTGCTGAAGTACGGCGTGGGCACGCAGAAGACAGCGGCAGTGATGCTGCTCCGCAGACGGTAAATCAGGGGTGTTCTTCTTCCGACAGAGCCGCAGCCACGGCCACTTCCACAAGGCCCTTCAAACCAGCCAGCCCACAGACCGCAAAGGCTGCTAACAGAGCTTGCCTTTCCTGGCGCTTACTGACGACGGCCAGGGCCCTCTCCGTGCGGTCTAAGGCGTCGTCTACCACGCGCGTCAGCGCATCGGGACTGAACCCGAGCAGCTCGGCGAGCTGTTGCGATGTGAAGGGCGCAGGTCGCGCTCGACCGAGCTCAAGACGGCATAGCAGCGACTGCTTCACAGAGGCACGGCTGGATAGCTCCCTCTGACTCCAGCCCCGGCGCCTGCGAAGCTGGGCGACGGCTCTACCCACGACCAGCGCATGAACATCGGCTTGTTGCTGGGCCACGGAATCTCCTCCCTTAGCAAATGTACATGAGCAGTCGCTTGCTCCGACCCCTTTTGAAATGAGAGCGTCGTTGCACGATAAGTCAGCCCGTCGCTGATCAAAGAAATAGAGAGGAGGATCGATACCGGGTCCAGAAAAGAAAACGGCCCCCTGACAAGGACGGCAATCCGCATCAGGGGGCCTACAAGCTCGCCCGAGGTAGACAGGCAGTGGCTGGCAACCCAAGCCTACTACCTCGGTGCGTCGACTTCAATCGCGCTACCAACAGGGGTAGAACATGGCGAAATACTGCAAGAATTGTCGCAAGTGGGTTCAAGGTGAACTCGGAAGATGGAATTGGGAGCAAACAGTTGTCGGTGCCATCGGCGCCACCCTGGCAGCCAGGTCGCCCCAGAACACGACGGCCGCGACCGTCGGCACGCTGGTCGGCCGCGCGCTCGGTGCGCTCCTTCGCTCAGCGTTTGCTAAACCTCATTGCGAGCTGTGCGGGTCACCGCTTCCGGCGCTCGCGCTCGCATCACCCCAGGAGCTCCTCGGCAACCTGCCGCGCCCCGCTCCCTCCGCGCGGGCTCATCACATCGGCATAGCGCCGCCCGAAGGTCCTTGAGTCAAGACGGCCTCAGCATCGCGCGCGTTGGCTCATGGCCAGCTGACTCGACTCCGCATCTGCCAGCTTGATAAATACCAGCGCCACCTCCTCAGCGTGGTGCTGCGTCTCACCGGATAGAAGCGGACAGAGCGCACGCACCAGCGCTGGAGCATGGCCTGCGAGCATCGCTGTCTTGAACTGTGCGCGGTGCTCGGCGCTCAGCTTGTGCAGCATGTCCCGCACGAACATCAGCACCTGGCGCCGCGGCAAGAGGGCTGCGCGGATCTCGTCGTCAGTGTCAGACACGATGATGATGTGCTGCGCGGTCCACTTCGGCAGCAGCTGAGCCTTGATATCGGGCAGCGCGCGGGCCAGCAGGTTCTCGACGGCAGGGGGCAGCTGAGAAGAAGAGTGCATGGGATGTTTAGTGTCCCATGCCGGGCAGGGTCCGGACAAGTGCGGCCAGCTGCGAGCTACAGCATCGGCGCTGCGATGTGCTGGTAATCCTTGGGTTCGGGCACGCCGGCGGAGCTCAGCAGCTCGATCGCGCGATTGCGCAGACGCTCGGCCTCCTCGTGCGCGGCCCTGCGCTGCTCGTCGTTGAGCGTTGGGCGGTACGTGGAATCGATCGTGACGTTGCGATGGTCCAGGCCGGGCGGATGCCCGATCTCGCTCATGTGCTCAAACTGCGCCGCTCGCTGGAGCAGCGCCATCGCGATCTGACGATCCACGAAGCTGTCCACGTAGGCTTCGGCCGCCAGGCGCCGCTGATCCTGGGTGGCCGGGGGCTTGTCGGCAGGCTTGGCGCGCAGCTGGTCGATGATGGACACCACCAGCTTTTCGATCGATGGCCTGTGCTGCTCAAACTCGCGCCATCCGCTCGCGTGGCGCTGCTCGTGGTGCTCCTGAAACATGAGCTCGGCCGCGGCCTGCGCATAGGCGCCGGCGTTCTTGCACTTGGGATCCTTGCGGACCAGCGCAAAAAGCTCCTCTATCAGCGAGCGACGGCAGGGGGCAGTGGGGGACGTTGAAGGCGTAGTGGTCATGGTGATTCCCTTTCTCAGTGGTTTTGTTATGGACTGCGGTACATGCGGCCAAAGCCCAGCACGCGCCCGAGCTCCTCCAGCAGACCCCGGCGCTTGACGCGCACCGGGGCGCCTGACTCCTCGTTGCCCTCGTTGCCGCCGATGGTGTGAATCGTGCCGTCGGCATCGATGTGATGGAGCATGTTGACGTGGTCAGGCTCGCCGTTGCCGGAGAAGTCCCAAAACACAGCGTCGCCAGGTGCCGGTCGAAAGGACACCTCCGGGCCGCCGGGCTCTTTTTGGGCGAGGGCCTGGGCGCGGGTGAGCACCTGGCCGTGCGCTGCCAACCACCCCCACAGCTGGTGAGCGCTGCGCGTAAAGGAAACGGGCAGCTCGGTGCCAGCGGAGCGCGCGGCCTGGAGCCAGCACCAGCAGTAAAACGCGACGCACCACGGCTCGCCGCGGTGCGTGATGCGCTCGGGATGGTTGGCGTTTAGGTATTTCTCGACGAAGGGACCGGCGTTGTCGCCGCCGACCTCGCCGGCGCCGGCGCGAGCCTCGGCCTCCGCAAAGGCGACCGCTTGCTGGGTGACCGTGGGCAAAGAATCCTGACGAATCGAATCAGCATCAGACATGGGAGACCTCGAAAAGGGGGCAATCACGAGCTCGGCGGCTCGCGTTCTGCTTCGGGAGTTGAAGGTGCAGTGGCCGACGACGCCGGGGGATGTTCGGCACTTCGGCCGGCTGCCGCGGCCGAGCGCGCGCGGGCTTCCGCTGCCAAGCGCGCCAGATGTTCGGCTGCGGCATCGGCCGCGGGTTCAAGCGCTTGGGCCTGCGCTTGGCGCTCGCGCTTCCAGGCTTCCCGCAGGGCCCTCACTCCTTCGGCCACGGCTACGGCAGCAGAGACAAGAGCATTAAGAGCCATGAGCAATCGCCTTTCCGGGGAGCGTGAGCGCGCACTGTCCGCGCGCTGCGTCCGCCTGTGCGGTGCATGGCTTGGCTTGCTGCGCGTAGCTGTCATCGCCCTTCGCGGCGAGCCCCATCGCGTGCCTGCACGTGCCTGCTGCCTTGCTCAGTCCCTCAAGACACGCGAGCAGCGCGGGGCAGTCGCTGGCAACTGCTGCACCTGGGCGCGCAGTGCTGCACCGAGACTTGTGGCGGCCGGCCGCCTCCGTTCCGAGCTGCTCAAGCGCGTTAAGCTGCACGCCGATCACGGTAGGCGCTGGCCCACACGCGGCAAGAAGCAGGAAAGCCACGAACTCGGGGCGTGACAACTTGAGGGTGCGCACGGTCATAAAAGTTTCTCCATCTCTCGACGGCTAGCCATTCTTCTCGCGCGCCTTGAGCGGCGTGATCTGAATGCGGCGCAGGCCCGAGCTGTCACGAAAGATGCACTCCCCACGCGGTGCCAGGTGCTGGATGACGCCGGCGTCAATCCCAGGTAGCAGGCGCGCGGACTGCGTCGCCTCCGCGCTGTTCTGAAGCGCAAAAACCGCCGCGCTGGCAGCGTTGGCCGTCAGCGTGGCACTCAGATCGCGCGCTTGCTGAGTCGCGACGGCCAGACCCAGACCGAACTTTCGCGACTCACGCGCAATCAAGCCAATAAACGGGCTTTCTTTGAGGAATGCAGCCTCATCGAGCCCAACCCAGCAGCGCAGGCGCCCGGCCTGCGCCAGGGGGCCGAGTCGCCGCAGCTCGGCGAAGATCTGCGCGAGCAGCGCGCCGGCCGCTACCGCTTGGACAGATCGATCCAGGCCGACCAGGTCGACCGTGCCGCCGCGACGCAGCAGCTCCGCCAGGTCGAGCGGTGGAGCTGAGAAAACAGGACTGGCAAAAGCGCTCTTGAGAGCGGCAAGCAGTCCGGCCGCTGCGCTCTTTTTTGGCCCGGCTGAGCTGCGGTGCTCCAGCATGCTGCGCAGATCCCCGAAGCTCGGCCGCGGCTGCTGCGCCAGGTGCTCCAGCGCTTCGCCCAGCAGCTCGTCTTGTACGTGCCCGAGCTGCGGCGCCACTGCGCGCAGCGCCATGCGCAAAGCGTCTCCGCTGTCCGCACCTGCGCCGAGCGGGTTGATGCCGAGCTGTGGACCCAGCGCCAGCCGCCGCAGCCCAGGCAGCCGCAGGTCGCCGTGAACGTCGACGAACACGACGGGCAGATGCTTGTGGAGCTCCCATCCCACCACGCGCAGAAGCTCCGACTTTCCTGCTCCGGAGCTGCCGAGCACGATCAGAAAGGGGTTCGCCTGCTCCGAGACCGCCCAGTGAGCAGGCCCGCCGGCCGTCTGGCCGAGCAGCACCGGCGGCGCCCGATGCGCCCGCAGCCTGCGCGGTGCGACGGGCGCTGCCGCCGCTTGCGGTGCCGCGGCGGGCTTGTTGAGGCTCGTAAAGTCGGGCAGATCTGCGAGCGGGTCGGCTGGCTGCGACTCCTCATCGCTGAAATCGAACAGCGCGCGCATCGCACTGCCGAGGGTGCTGCGCCGGCCTGGCGTGGAGCCGTCGTCTACCCTGCTCATGCGCCAGAGCCTTCTGCCTTCGGTTCATCCGAGATGATGATAAAGGGTTCGGCGCTCGGCTCTGCCTTCTCCGTCGAGCTATCCGCCGACGGGGTGGGCTTGTCTGCGGATTCCGGCTGAACCTCGACGCGCGGCTCGGGCTTGTTCGCAACCTCTGGCTGAACCTCGACGCTCGGCCGGGGCGTGGCAGAGGCTGAATGGTAGCGCTCGTAAAGCCGCTCCGCGGCACCGAGGAAATGCGCGGCCGTGGAGCCAATCGAGTGCTCTACAGCTGACCTATCACCCGTCTCTACGGTCAAAGTGTAGCCAGCAACTGCGAGCTTTACCGACAGCTTGCTCCCGCTCTCGTGCTCGACGGTCCAATGCTCGCCAGGCTTCTCGATCTTCCAGTCAAGTTTCGGCTCTGCGTACTCGCGGTTGGTCTCGGACATAGGAATCTCCGTGCCTGTGATTGCTCGTCTGCTGCTCATTGGTTCGGGCGCTGACTAAGGGCACCCAAGGGGCTAGTCATCGCGCAAGCGGAAGCGAAGGCCCGTCTGCTCGCGCAGCTCGGCCAAGTCCGCGTCTATTTCCGCCGCCACAATTTCGGCGCGGTCGAGCTGTCGGTGATCTCGCTGACGCCAGAAAATGGAGTGATCGATCCGTTCGGGCTCTGGCACATCGATCTCGATCGCATCGATGACGTTCTCCAGCTCGTCGACTTCGCCGGCGAGCTCGTCGACCTCTTCCTCCAGGTCCTCGACCACATCCCCTTCATCATCAGCGAGCAGATCGGCCATATCGTCCACCACCTCTGGATCGAATGACAGGCCGGCGCCGCTCACCAGATCGATGTCGATGCGCGTACCGTTGGCGCTCGGCCTGATGTCGGCCACGTTGTCATTGTTGGCAATCAGCAGGCGCCCATCCGGCCGGTCGCGTCGACGAGCCAGGCCAATAATCGCCACGATCACACCCGCCAGGCCGATCATGGTGCTGGCGAGACTCAGCATGGTGAGCAGCGGCATCGGCGCATGCACAGGGCTGAGCACCAGCGGAGCTGGAGGGGGTGAGTCTGGCGGCGGCGGCGGGCTTCTTGGCGGCGTGGGCATGGCTCTGCCTTCCTTTTCGTGTCCGTGGCGGCGCTACCCGGGCGCCTATCCCACCGTCAGGCAGCCGACCCAGTACGCATCGCCATCGGCTTGCACGCTGATCGTGGCCTCGGCGTGGTAGTCGTCGGTGCGCTTGATAGCAAGCGACCGCACGTCCACCGCTGCGCTGTCGTCCGTGTTCCAGACAAAGCTCGATGGCGTTGTGTCGAATGCGACGGGAAAGGGAACAGAAAAATAGAGCACATCCCCCGCGCGTGCAGACTTCACCATGCCCGTGTGGCTGCATGCGTGGATGGGAAAGTTCCGATTGGTGCCGATGCGCCACTGGGGCACAGAGCCGATCCACCGCACCCAGCGCTGGCCCGTGCTCCACCAGCTCGCGCTCGGGTCGTTATCGAAGGCCAGGCGCAGCTCGGCGCCCAAGCCCAACCACAGCACCTGGCTATTCACGGCGGGATCGTCCTTGATCCAGATCTCAGCACGGTCGGTGCTGGCGTTGCTGGTCAGATACCAGCCGTTCTGGCCCTTGGCGTACAGGCGCAGCTTGTAGCTCGCGCCGGGCACTTCGATGATCTTGGTTGCAGTCGTGGGCGGACCCGTGCCCGTGGTGATTGTCTGGCCGAATCCGACGGCCGGCATTAGGAGGGCTGCGGAGAAAAGGAGGGCTGAGAGTCGTGAGAAGCGCATGATCATCCTTTCGTTTACGTGCCGGCCTGAACCAGGCCGATCCAGTAGGCGTCGCCGTTGGCGTTGACCGTGATGTTGACCTCACCGCCGTTGACGTCCGCTGTTGCCAGCGTCAGGCTGCCGAGGTTTACGCGGTTGGAGCTGTTGGTGCCGAATGAGATGTTGGTAGGTGCGACCTCAAACGGGATCGGCCACTGCACCGGGAATCGCAGCACGTCGCCGCTGGTGGCGCCCTTCACAAAGCCGCCGGACCAAGCGGTCTGCTTCGCGGTGCCTGTGGAGATCTGGAAGGCGACGCCGGCGCCGTTCCATCTCACAGAGCGCGTCGGCGTGCTCCATGAGGCGTTGCCGCTGTTGCTCTCGTACATGACCTTCCAGTTGACGAAGCCGCTTACCATCGTCAGCTGCATCACCGTGGACGTGGCGCCGGTCGTGTCCTTTGAAAAGGTCGTCGCGTCGGCCGTCGAGGCGTTGATGGTCCACAGAAACCCAGTGTCGCCGCGGTAGTAGACTCGGAGCTTGTAGGATCCCGCCGGGATCTCCACGAGCTGATAGACGGACGACGCGGCACCGCTGGAGGTCAGCAGCTTTTGCGTCAGCGTCGCGCCGATCGATAGCGTCGGGTTGCCGGCGACTCCGTTGCCGTTCGTTACGACGGCTTCGCTGTCGCCTGTGATCGTGCGCTGCGTCCAGGCATCCGCACCGGTGCGCACGGCCAGGCCGGTACTTGCCAGCGCTTCCAGCGCGGCGAGATCATTTGCCAGCGCGAAGGTTGGGTTTCCGGAGGCACCGTCAGCGTTACCGATGGTCAGACCGGCGGCCGGCTGCGTGAGCGAGCGCTGCGCCCAGGCATCCGCACCGGTGCGCACGGCCAGGCCGGTGCTCGCGAGCGCCTCCAGCGCGGCCAGGTCGTTTGCGAGCGCAAAGGTGGGATTGCCGGCTGAGCCATCGGCGTTGGTGATCGTGAGGCCAGCGGCCGGCTGCGTCAGCGAGCGCTGCGCCCAGGCATCCGTGCCGGTGCGCACGGCCAGGCCGGTGCTCGCGAGCGCCTCCAGCGCGGCCAGGTCGTTTGCGAGCGCGAAGGTAGGGTTTCCTGCGGCGCCGCTGGCGTTTGTGATGGTGAGGCCAGCGGCCGGCTGCACCAGCGACCGCTGCGCCCACGCGTCAGTCGCCGTCCGCACGGCCAGGCCGGTGGACGCGAGGGCCTCCAGCGCTGCGAGGTCATTTGCCAGCGCGAGCGTTGGGTTGCCGGCTGCTCCGTCTGCATTTGTGACCGTGATTCCCGCGGCCGGCTGCACGATGGAGCGCACGGCATACACGGCCGTGGCGATGCGGGTGATAAGGCCGCTGCCCGTCAACCCAGAGAGTGCCGACAGATCCGCTGATGACGGCTGCTTGCCGTCGAGCTGGTTATCCAGCGTCCCGTCGAATAGCCGGCGAATTGCATCGATGTAGCGCTGCTGGCTCAGGTTGGTTGGCAGCAGCTCGACCAGCACGGACGAGATCGCGCGGCTGAATCGAAAATAGTGTGTGGCGAGCTCTGGACCGGGATCCTGATCTTGCGTCAGGCCCAGCAGCCACGCGCGGACCTCGGCGAACCCGAGCGACAGCGCTGTGGCGAAGAATTGCCCGAGCGAGGCGCGCGCCGGGTCTTTGAGATGTCCCTCTGGGTCATACGCCGCAGTGCGGCCTGGCCACGGGTTCACGTTCGCTGCGTCCGCCTCCGTGAAGGTGGGGCGCGCGCCGGATGACAAGCCCGCAAAGGCTGCGGGGCACTCCCCGTCTGGGTAGCCTATTCCATTGAGGAAGTCCGCCACCCGGGCGAATAGCAGCCTGCGGAGCGCGCCTTTCATCGGGAGATACTCCTATTGGCAGCAGCACAAGCCGCCAGGCGTGCAGGAACACGCCGACGGCGTGCAGTTTGGAGACGGCGCGGTCTGACTGCACACAAGGCAGCCAAGATCCGGCCGCTGGCCGGCATCGGCTCCACCAGGGGGCGGGCAGCAGCACCGGCAGCAGCCCGATGCGAGCAAGGCCGCCGCGATGAGCATGCGCCGCCTCAACCTCAGGCCGCCTGATAGGTCGCTTCGCCGAAGCGCGCCTTCTGCGAGTTGCCGGCCGATGCCACGCTCTGAAGCACCGAGATCACCAGGTAGTGGTCCACGGTGAGATCCAGGCTGACGCTGCCCGTCGCCGGACCTTGCGCACTGCCACCCAGGGCGCTGCTGCCGCCGAGGGCCAGCACTCCGCCCGAGCCCACGGTCTGCACCATGCCGCGCCCCTCAATGACGCCGGAGGCACCGGCCGCCGGATTGACGGCGCCCGTGTCCCACAGCAGCGTGCCGCTGAGGGAGTCGAGACGGATGCGGACCTGATGCGTGTTGGTGCTGTTGACGGCAACGCTCGTTACCGCCGTGTTCACGCGCAGCACGTCGCCGACCTTCTTGAGCGTGCCGGCAGGGATCTTCAGGATGCCCACCTGCGTCTCGGTCGTGGTGTTGGTCACCGTGGCGCTGTCAGCCGCGAAGCGGTCGAGCAGCTGCACGGCGAGGCCCACCCCACCCGGTACCACGCCGCCCAGCATCTGCCGCACCGCGAGCTGATACTGCGCCTGGCTGATGCCGCCGGCGTTGGCCAGGGCCAGCAGCTCAAGCGCGATGGCATGGAAAAAGCGGTAGTGCTGCGTTTCGACCGCCGGATTGACGACGCCGCCAGACAGGTGCGTGAGGCCAGCGAGCGACGCGCGCACCTCGGGATACGAGAGCACCAGACCGGTCAGGAAGTTCTGACCGCTGAACGCATCTTCCGGCTTCTTGAGGTTGCCGCGGTCGTCGTAGTCATTGACGGCGGGGGGCCAGCTCGTCGGGGTGATCGCCAGCGCCTCGGTGATCGTCGGGCGCGGGATGATGCTCGGTGCGCTTGCAAAGGCCGACGGCTCGGTGCTTGCGCTCTGGGCCGGAAAGCCCAGGCCCGCCAGAAAGTCGCTCACCGCATCGGAGCCAATGCGGCGGATGTCGCCGGACGTCGCCAGGCTCTGCGCGACCCGCAGAGATTCATCCGCGGTATCGATTGCATCGCGCGCATCGTCGCGAGCGTCGCGGACCTTATTGGAGATTCGGAAATAGGAGCGGCCGAGCACGATCGCCGCGCTCGTCACGCCTCCCGCCAGGGCAGCATCGCCTTGCTTTGACATGGACCACCTTTTCACTTTCGATTTGCGGGGCTGCCCCTTCTCTGGGCTGGCCCCGTTGGTTTTGGAATCTGATTTAGCGACCGCGTCGGCTGCGGCGCCGTCCGCTGCCACTGAACGCAGCCGCCAGCAAGGCCCCGACCCCGCCGGCCGCCAGGAGCTTCATGCCGTCGCCCTCGCCCTCGTCGTACATGCCGCCCATGCCGCCCATGCTGCCGAGAACGCTGGCACTCGCGCCGAACGCATTGATCCACAGCGAATCGATGACGCTTCCGTATGCGTCATTCTGCGAGGCATCGAGGTCCGCCTGGGCATCCATGACGTTGCCGAGCAAGGTCTGGAGCTGGCGCGGGTCGACCGTCGAAGCGCTGCCCAAGTAGTCGTTCAGCTTCTCGCGCGCCTTCTTCACGTCCCGCCGCGCGTCGCGGGCATCCTCCACGAGGTCGCGCAGCTGGAGCGCCTCCAGGATGTTGCCGCCAGCCTGCACGGCCTGGCCGAAAGTCACGAGAGCGTTCTGCCCGCCGGCGCTCGCCATCATCTGGTTGAAGCGAGCCGCCTGCTGCGGGGTGACGGTGGCGACCTGGTTGTTGTTTGCGTCGTAGATCGTCAGCGTTGTATTCGTCGGTAGCATTCCGTCGGCCATGGTCCAGTCCTCCAAAAAAGAGCCGTGCTAAGGCGCGGCGTTCAATACGGCTTGATACATTCCGATGTCTGCGAGCTCCGCAGCGCCGAGCATTCGCAGCCCGCCCTGGCGCCAGTACGCCCCGACCCACGCCGGCAGGCGGTAGGTGTTCGGATTGGGACTGAAGCTCCCGTTTGCGATTTCTCGCACCACGCGGCGGGCGATTGGGCCGCTGGGGCCGCTCAGCCGATAGCCGCGGCGCTGGTCTCCGGGGTTGGGCCCGAGCAGCTCGAACTCGACGCCATATGACAGCAGCATCGCAATGATGCCTGTGCCCTGCGCCATCCGGCCGAGCTTCACACCCGTGTCGTAAGGTACGTACTTACCGCCGAGCTTGGCCGCGATCTCATAGCAGGGGAACGCGGTGTAGATCAGTCTCGACGGGGCTGGGCTCGTCGGCGTTGGCCTCGGGGTCACCGGTGCGGCGAATGGCGGCGGCGGTTGGCCGACAACCAGCGGCTGCGGCGGTACGCCCACCTGCGCTTCAAGTGCGCCCTGGCGTCCCCAATAGCCGGCGTTTGGACCAGCAGACTTGGCGGCATAGGCCGTCTGATACTCTGCATATTCGCTGCTGGTGATCGTCGCGTACTTAACCCCGGCGGGAGCGGCGGCGCCGACGTTGAGACTCGCCTGGGGAAGGCCGCGCTTTGCCTCCTCATAGCCTTCGTCGTACCAAAACGTACCGGGCTTGCGCGGGTCGCCACCTTGCGCAGTCGCATAGCCGCTCAAGTAGTCGTTCACGTCGTCCGCGGTCAGAAAATTCTGAACCCAATTTGGGGCGGGCGAACCCGCAACGGGCGGCGCCGGCGTCGGCGGAGCGGGCGCACCTGGAGTCGGCGAGACGCCTGCGGGCCGATAGTCCAGCGACGTCCACCTGACATCATTTCGCAGCGTCCCGCTCGCTCGCCATTTACCAAACGGAACGAGAAAGGACGTGGGGCCAAGCTGATAGACCGCATCGTCTCCAACGTCGGTGACGTCGAAGCCCCGCGCCCTCAGAAAGGAAAAGGTGTCCGGACCGTAAGGGCTCGACGCGATCCAATCTCGCTGCTTGCCGACGTAGTCGAGCGCGCGCTCGTTGAATCGCTCGGTCCCGAGTCCGTATTCCAGGCCGGGGCCGAGGGTGTAGCCCGGAGAAACGCTGACGGTGTACGTCATGTTCTAGACCCTCACCTGGTAGCGGTTGCGCGGGCGCTTGCTTGCCGATGCCGCTGCGATGATCCCGAGCAGCAGCCCGCCAGCCAGCACGCCACCGATCACCAAAGGAATCGTCGCACTGCTCGACATGGCCGAATGATTCGCCACAGAGATAGGCGCCGGATTCGCCGGCGCAGGTACCACAGGTGCTGGTGCTGCGGGCCGACTGGGCGACCGCGGCTGCGGCGCCGTCGCGGGCGGCCGTTGCCCATTTTTGGCCGCTGCTATCTGGGCATCTGCTGCGGCCTTCGCGATGTCAGCGGCGGACTTCGCGCCGGTCTGGAAAATGCTTGCGATGTCTTCGTGAGACTCGCTTGTCCCTGCTGAGCCGTCGGCCGTGCTGGAGCCCGAATCAAGATCCACATGCGCGGTGGGCGGCCGGACGTCGGGCTCGATGTTGGCGTCATTTTCACCAAACATCGGCAGATCGCCGCTGAGGTAGTCCTGAAGCCGCCCCTCATCGAGCACCTGATCATCAAACGAGAAGTCGGATTCGTCAGCCATGGCTCAGGCTCCCTTTCGATGTCCGAACACTGAGCGCGCCGCCCACCAGCAGAAGCAGGCCGAGCAGCGCCAGCGCGCCAGCCAGCCACGGCCAAGGGTTCACCTGGCCGAGCGTCGTGGCTCCCGACTTGAGACCCAGCGCAACAGCCGCGGCCGCTGCTTTTGTCGTCCCCGGACCCTGCCGGGTTACCGGTTCCTCAACCGGCCGCCGGCTTTCTGGGCGTGGTTCTGCCGCTTTGGTGCCCGCTGGGCGCGGCTCCGCCTCCTTGGGACCACCGGGGCGAGGTTCTGACACGCGTGAGACTTCTATCGCGGGCGCGCCTGCCTTGCCGGTAAAGCGCAGCCGCACGCCCTCAATCCCATCGCGCAGCCTCTTAAAGGCGGCCGCGCCGAGCAGCGCAACCACGCCATCGATGATCAAGTCCGTAAGCGATGCCGCAAACAGCTTGGCCGCATTTTCCAGCTGGGCGTCGGTCGTCGCCGACCTGGCGGCATTGATGGCGCCCGCGAGCTCCCCTGCGACCACGATCCCCTCGTGAATCGTAAAGAGAAAGGCCACCGCATCGCCAAGAAAGCCCAGACCCACGACGTGAGAGACGCCCCAGCCGAGCAGCAGAAGTGCGAGCGCTCGTAGCGTCTTGGGGTCGCGGAGCTCTGCCAGCTTCTGCTGCGCAGTGGCCGGCAGGTACTTTAGCGACCGCCTGAGCGCCTCCTGCACGCGGTCGAGCGTTTCGGCGGGAACGGCCGCAGCGCTGGCGCTATTCTGGCTTGCTTCGGCCATGGGGCGTTACTGCTGCGGCGTGCCGGCGAGCTGCGCCTGCTGATCTGCGACCATCTTCTGGAGAGCTGCGATCTGGCGCTTCTCCAGCCACACCACAACGGCCTGCCCGAGCTCCTTGGCGCCGAGGACGCCGAGCGCCATCGAGCCCGACTTGGGCAGCTCGCGATACCAGTGGAGCGGGAACCTATACGGCGCCGCGATGTTGCCGAGGTAGGCCAGAGCACCGGTGCCCATCGAGATCGCGCCCGACAGGATCTGCGGCTGGCGGAACTGCCCGGAAGGAGTCTTTACCTTCTTGGCCAGGTCGGTCAGCATCTCGATACCCGCCTTGAACGTGAGACCCAAGGCAGCACCGGCCGCGTCGGTCGCGGTCAGGTTGATCGCGCTCCCCGCTTCCTTGATGCTGGTGCGCCAGTCCTTGAGCTCCATCTTCACTTCATCGAGGCGCTGGGCGAGTCGGATCGCCGTGGGGTTTGCTCTCATCGCGGTGCGGTTTGCGTCAGCCATGTTTGAAGGTTGCGTGGGCATGCGCGGTCGCATCAAGCCATTGCCGAAAAGTGCCGCAGCTTCTAATCGGCTGCGCGTCGCTGCCTGGACTTGCGCATGGTCACAGCGTGACGTCTCTTGCGCAGCGCCTGATCGATGATCCGTTCAAGCAGCGCCTGGCGGTTGCCGAGCTTCTCCTCGTCTACCCACGCCTCCAGCTCGTTGACTGCGCTGTGCGCAAGTCGGCAGCGCACTTCCGAGCGCGCCTCTTTGCTCATGAGAGCCGCCGCAGAAGCTCCGCGAGCTTGGCCTGCGCGCTTTCCTTTGCGGCCGCCTCCAGCTCGTCAAAGACTCTGCCGATGCGACCCGTCGGCCTGGCGAAGCGGCCGACGGCGACTTGCGCCTTCTGCCGTCCCTTTTGCGATAGAAACTCGATCATCTCGTTGCCGCAGCGGCCGAGGATCTCGCGCGCTTCGCCGAGCTCGATGGAAAAAGGGAGCGCCTGCGCGCCGGCGTCGTATCGCGCGCGCTTTTCGGGGTCGGAAAGGATGGCGTAGGCGAGGTTTAGTAGCTTCATCTCCTCGGCGGCTTGCTCATCGCCGGGCCGCCGATCCGGATGCACCTCGCGCGCCCGCTGCCGATACGCGGCTTTCAGCTCGGCGGCAGTCGCTGTGCGCGCGACTCCCAGCACTCGGTAAAGGTCCACCTACTGCGCCCCATGTGCCTTCGCGATTTGCTGCGCATGCTCGACCGTGAACTCGTCGGCTCCGATGCCGTGCTGGTCCAAAAACGCGGTGATCCACTCGGGCTTGAGGGTGGAAATCATCTGCGCCAACTTGATACAGTCGACGGCGGACATGGCAGCCGCTGGTGCCGCTGGGGGCTGCTCGACGCGCTGTGCTGAAGCGTCGGCGGTCTGGGTCTGGGGAGCCGCTTCCTGGTCGCTCGCAGGGGCTGGGCCGGCGGCCGTTGCAGCGCGATCGGCTTCTGGGGTGGTCGGCTGCGGCTCCGGGTTGGCCGGTCCGCCCTGCGCGGCCTCGGTTGCGATCTTGAGCATCCGCGTCCCGAGGTGCCTGATCCGTTTCTGCGCGTCTGCATCGCCCGCAAAGACGACAGAAAAGGCGCCGGCGACTTCGCTTACAAGATGCTTGCCAAAGTCGGTGAGATTCTCGCCGGCCGTGGTGCGCGGCGGTGCGGGTCGGTTGAGCACGGTGGCCGTTTGCTTGGCGCGCTCGATGTTGGCAAACGCCGAAGCGACTGCAACCTCGGCGAGCTGCAAGCTGGCGTTTGCATCCTCTCGGCGCCGCTGTAGCTCCTCGTGAACTATTTGGCGCTGTAGTTGCAGCTCATCGTGGACGGCATTTCGCCGATGCTGGATCTCGGCCTCGATGACTTTGCGCTGTCGGTCGCTTTCCTCGCGTAGCTTCTGCGCGTGCGCCCGCTCCTCTGCGAGCTGCGCCCGCAGCTCGGCGTTAAGCCCAATGAGCGTTTCCCCCCGGTGTTTGGAGACCAGGATCTCGGCTTCCGCCTGCTCTCGCGGGTTTGGTGGCGCTCCTACAAAGCTCTCCTGATAGCCCTCGCCGGCCTCTTCCTGGTGCTCCTGCATTCATCATGCGTCGCAGGCGCGTGGGGGTCGCAGCAAGTCGCGACTCGTTGCCGCTTGCTCCGACCCTGTACAGCTTTGTACAGCTAGAAAGATGGACTTAGCAGCGCCTACAGCGCCCGAGCACCCTGTACAAAAAAGGACAGCCATGGACGACGAGAACAAGCAGTCCGAACAAGACGGCCAGGTCGAGCCAGCGCCTGCCCAGATTTCTACTCGGCGTAGCTGTCTGTTTTGTACACGACAATTTCTGCCCCGGCGGGCGAATCAGGAATATTGCAGCCCCCGCCACCGGCGCCGGGCGCTGCAAGCTCGCCAGCGACTCGATCTGCTCTTTGACCGCGCCGAGGGAACGCATCGGCTCAGCGCACCCGGCATCCTGCGCAAGGTCCAGATCGATCGCGCCCGCCGTGGTGTAGCGCCCGCGAGGCCCGAGCCCTATCTGCTGGCACGCGCGCAGGTTCTGGAGGCCGAGCTACAGCTCAAGCGCTGGGCAGAGCTCCTGCGCCAACGAAGGGCCGAGCTGGAGCAGCTGCCCCGCCCGAGCGTTCAGGTGGTCTTTGCGGAGATCCGGCCGGGTCAGCGCGTCACGGCTGACCCGCGCGCCACCTATTGCACGGTGGCATGTACAGATGGCAGCTTGGCGATCCTGGCGCTCGGTTTTGTTCAGCGGACAGAGAAGGGGACTACGGGTTGATCAGGGCATCCGCCCAGAGCAGGACATCACTGCTCATGCGCATCGGCCGCCCCGCGGTCGCGTCCTCATAGCCGATCTGCCCCCACCGGGCGGCGCCGGTGTAGGTGCCGCCGTTTTTGCCCCAGGTGTACCAGTAGGAGTAGCTGTTGATTTCATTGGCGGTCGTGGGCACTGCCTCGCCCGGCTCGATGTTCCAGACCGTCGAGAATCCGTAGGCCGCTCTCAGATACGCTTCCCCGTAGAGCCCCGCCTTTTGAGCCGCCGATCGGAACTGCTGGACCGTGGGCGTGTAGTCAAACTGGGTCGCTCGCTGCACGGACGGAAGGCGCCGCGCGATGAGGTCCATATCGATCTGCGCCTGCAATTCCTTCAGGCTCGGGTTGCTGTTCCCCTGGATGTGGAGGCCGCGCAGACAGTCGCCGCCCTCCCAGTCGCGGAAAATATGGGCATTGTCCTCTAGCTTTCGCTGCTCCGGGGGAAGGCCCGCCAGGATGGCGCGCTTGATTCCGATGGCCAGGCCGGTCAGGACAGACACGGCCTGACCAAAGATTGGGATGACATTGACAGCGGCCGCAAAAGCCCCGAGGCCCAGATCGGCGTCGCGCTCAAACTCTTCAAACTTCTTGTTTGCGTCGTCGAACTCATGAAGGAACGACTGCCGAAACTGCTGATCCGCAGCGAAGGCTTGCCGCAAGGTTTGAGAGGCCGCCACGAAATAGACTTGGAGCTCGGGGCTTAGCTGCGGGGCAATCAGGTTGATATCGTCAACGGCCGATGGATCGCCGTCCAGCGCCACCTTCCACAGCGCCCCGATCATCTGAGCCTGCGCGATTCCAGCAGCACCGTCCGTCACGGCCGGTCCCGACGAGCGCGGCGTCTGCGCCTTGGCGCTGTCTGGCGCAGGCGGCGCCAGGCGCCCAGGGCCGCCGCTCCCTGCTTCATCCTCGGGTCGCCCTGGAGGCAAGGCGGCCGGCGCAGCGAAGGCCACGGCCAGCGCCGTGCCGCCGAGTATCGCCGCGCCTCCAACCAGAATTCCTAACGCTGCACTCAGATTTTTTGCCATCGCCGATCGCGCTCCCAGCGCTACGTGTAAAACTCCAACGGACCAAGGGCACCGACGAGTAGATAATGGTCCCGCTCCTGCCACTTCTTGCGGACTCCGTCGGCGCTGTAGTTGTACTTGAGTAGCCCCTTCTCCTTGGGCGAAATAGGCTCGCCAGCCCGCTGCTTTCTCCTGGCCTCCTCTGCGACAGCGAACACCCGATCCTGCACCGCGGGCTCAAAGAATCGGCGGGCTCCCTGAAGGTCCGAAGGTCGCTTGCCGTCGAGCACTTCGCGCGCAAGCTGACGAAAAGCCGCCGTGGCCGGGTCTGTTGTGGCCACCGGCCGCAATCTGCCTCCCTGCGATCTCTCACCCTGGGGTCCATAGCCCGATCTTCGTCGCGTAACTGGGTCAAAGCCTGTAATCCGGTCGAAAAGGCTTTGCCCACGTTCGGTTGCGCGGATCTGCGTCCATACTTGCTCGACGTGCAGCTGCTCGCTGCCTCGCGGGTTTTCTGACGCCAACATGCGCGCCGCGGCTTCGATATCCTGCTCTCTGCCGTCAGTGCCTTCGGCCGCCAGAACACGCGCAAGCGCTTCCTGGTCGCTTGGCACGAAAGCCACACGCGGCCGCACCGGCGGTGGTGGCGTGGCCGGGGGCATCGATGGCGCTTGAAGCCGCGGAACCTCCGGAGCGCTGCGACGCAGCAGCACCACGGCCACCGCTGCGCCGCCGCCAAGCGCCATGAGCAAGCCCAGGATACCAAGCGCAGCGTTCTCGCTCTTGCTCGCCATAGCGTCCAGCCTTCCTGGTCTTATGCCGTCGCAGGGCCGAGTGGAATAGCGCCCGCCGCCTTCAGCTTGGCAGCGTACGCCGTCGATAAGGCCGTCCAGGTCGCTGGGCCCGCGATGCCGTCCTGCGACAGCCCCTGCGCTTTCTGTAGGGCCTTCACTGCCGTTGCCGTCTGGGGACCAAAGCGGCCGTCAACGGTGACGGTGTAGCCCAGCTCCGAAAGGATCCGCTGGAGGCCCTCGACGTCAGCGCCGCGGTCGCCATTGCGAAGTGCGCGCGGCAGCGCCTTTGCCTGTGAAGGGGGCGCCGGCGAGCTCGGGCCTGCCGCTGGAGGCGCTGGAGGCGAGAGCGAACCGGCCCACTTTCGGACCTCAGCGGGCGATGGCGACGCTGGAGGGGCAGGCGCGGGCCGCGGTGGGGCGCCGGCCGGCGGCGCCGGCGTTGCAGGGCCAGCTGATGGCCGCGCCGAGCTCGGCGGGCCCGGCGGCGGTAGGGCTGGGGGCAATGCCGGCTCCGGGGGAAGCGCACCAGCTGGATCGCGACCTATCGAAACGGCGGCCGCGATGCCGCCGCCAATGAGCAGCAAGCCGCCAGAAATGAAAATCAAAGGACCAATTGATCGGGGCATGCTCCCATGCCAGCTACGGCGCCGGGGTCGCGTCAAGCGGCCTCCCGATCAGGGAAGCCATCTGCGCGCATTCTGTCGACGCTGAGGCTCTATTCCCTCAAGCTGCGTCTATTCTCTGCCCGCCGGCGCTTGTGCGCGGTCTTGCACGGCATGCAGCGCTGCTGCCTGTACCAGCCGTGAACGTCGCACCAGCGCTCGCCGCGCTCTCGGTGTTCCCGGGCTTCGTCCAGCGAGCAGCGCGCCCGCAGCGCGAGCTTGACGAGCTCGCGCCGCTTGGCCAGCTCCGCCGACTGCTTACGGCCTTGCTGGGTCTGAACCCAGGCACGGACGCTTGACCCTGCCATGCTGCCCCCGCCCAGATCGTACCACGCCGCCTGGCGCGAGCAGTCCAGCGGCTGGAAACCTCGACGCAGACCTGGTAGGACCACCCCATGAACGCCGCCGCCTACATCCGCGTCTCTTCCCGCGGCCAGCACTTTGACCTACAGCACCACAGCATCGAGCGAGCTGCGGCCGCCCGTGGCGACCAGATCGCCGTTGTCTACGAAGAGAAGCGCACCGCGGCGATTCTGGCCCGGCCGGAGCTCGACCGAATGCGCGCGGCTGTCCGCGCCGGCGAGCTGCGGCGCCTCTACGTGTACAGGCTCGACCGACTGACCCGCACGGGGATCCGCGATACGTTTGAGGTCGTCGACGAGCTGCGCCGCCACGGCTGCGAGCTCGTCACGGCCTCCGATGGCTTCGATCTCAACGGGCCCATGGCGGAGCCGCTGATCGCGATGATGGCCTGGGCGGCGAAGATGGAAAACCACGCCCGCCGCGAGCGGCAAGCAGCTGCGCGAGATCGCATCGAGCAACAAGGCGGCAACTGGGGCAGGCCGCCACGAATGAGCCCCGCGGAGGTCGAGCACGCCCAGCAGCTGCGGGCCAAGGGCCGCTCAGACAGGCAGATCGCCGTAGCGCTGAAGATCCCGCGGCCGACCATCCGCCGCGCACTGGCGCGAGCTGGGTCAAAATGTTCAGCTCAAACCGGGTCTGCGGTCTCGACGAGCTGACCCTGCGCAGCAGGGGGTGGACCGGAAGTGTACTTTTGAGCCTGTGTGGATCGCCAAAGAATCAGCTGTCTTGCGGCGAATAGTGCATATAACAGAACATATGACGAGTTTTCATGTCGAGCCCGCTTGAATGGATATGTTTACTATCAAAGTCAAATGGGTGATTGGGAACAGGGACTATTGGGGGCTGGTGGTCACACAGCTTTTCGTCCTCTATCTTTTTCTGCCATTTGGTCACAACTAGCTTTGCATTAGCATTAAAAACAAAAATCACCATTCCATTATCCTTCTCAGTACCGACACAATATCTCGTGTACAATTGAAGCATTCCATGCTCCAGGTCATCGTAGCTCCTATGCACCTTAGCCTCGCCAATCCAATTAGTCTTACAACTCGCTTGCTTAACTAGTAAATCAGTGTGACCCCGATAGTCACTCTCCGAACCCACATCATAATTCTGTCGTGCTAGCATATTCCGAATCTGATCTCTGAGCCATTCCTCTTTGTCTAAGGCGTGATGGGCTTGGGTTTGGAGCGTATCGGCGATTTCTCTTAAGTCGCGATAGAGCTGTTCGATGAATGCCGCGTGGCTGTCTGGGTCACGAATATTCAGCCAATCCATAAGCTGCTTTTCACCGTTTCCCTGTAGAAAACGTTCAAGCCTCATCCCGAGCTGGGGGCTAATTCTACTCATTTAGCCTCCACTATCATTCTCACCAGTTGGTCAGTGCCTTCGAAATACATCACGACGTCGTGCCTGGGATCTGACACCTCTTCCCCGCTTTCCGGGTTGATCAGAGGCTGCTGCCCGGCCAGGGCTCGACGCACATCCCTTGGCGGCAGATCGATCCATTGATGATGTTGCTCATCATGAATCGCAAAATGCAGGCGAAGTAGGTCCATTCGTTCGCTTGCTAGGTATAGAAAAACCGTGCGTATTACCTCAAAATCCAGTTTCTCGTTCTTGATGACATGATTCACCATGTCAGGAGTAATAAAACGAGTTGCACTAGGATTCAGAGATTTTAGGACCGCCAGAACCTGTTCTATCGCTTGAAGAGTCCTGGGCTCCTCGGCCCAGTCCTGTCTCGCGGTATTTAAGACGTTTGTAGTCATAGGGCAGGTATCCAGTTACGACTGGTTGTCCCCGCTCGTTGAATCACGCAAGATTTTCGTCATCCGACGGATTATCCAAGCGTAGTCGGACTGTGTCGTCATGTGCGTGATACGAGCCTCATATAGAAGGTGATCATCCAGGGTCCGCACGGTTCCAGGAAGCAACAGCTCCGCCGCTTCCAGTTCTTTTCCCCCGTCGTCCTGATACCAGATGACACCCAACCTAAATATTCCGATCGTCTTCACTGCTGTCTTGCCAGCTAAATGGAATGCTTCCACCCGAAGGTCGTCCTCTGGATTCTTCATCCGGAGAGACTCTTTCTTATACGAACCGGATGGGCTAATAAACTCAAGCTCTGTTATTTTACCTTCGTCCGGATCCGAGTAGATAGCATCCATTACCGGCTGAAGATTGACCGGTGTCGCATGAACGTTGAATGTCTTATCACCGAACAGCTTATTCACGGCTAGCTTTAACTGAAACAGAGCTTCCGTGTATTTTGGCTCGGTACTACAATCAAAATTGTCAATCCGTATTTCAATGAATGACCCTGCCTGCTTCGGCACTACGACAATGTCGCAGGCTTGCTTACGCTGCCTCTGAAATATTCTGATTCTGGATGATCTAATCGATTCCGGCGCGTCGTCTCGAAGGTATTTCACTTCTAAGGGAATCTGTGCGTCCAGTCTTCTGTGTGAGCAGAATACGAAATATTTGGCCTTATCGTCCTCAATAATCTTAGTTAAACGTGGTCCGAGAAATTCGTCGCCCTCTGCCGGAAATGGATAGACAGCGACAAAGGGAGACTGTTCAACCTGGACATCGGCGCGCAGCATGTTTTCCCGATCCGGGTCGGGCATCATGAAGAAATAGACATGCTTGCGACCACATAAGCGTAGCTGCTCGTATAGCTGAACAAGGATATCGACAGTATCCTTGCCAGTAGCTGCGAGGGCACTTCTCAGGTCAGACCAGGAACCACCGGTAGGCAGTTCCTTTTCCTTTAACAGCCGACGCAAGGGCTTCCACGCCTGTATATCCTGCAAATGATTGATTACTCGTTCAGCGTCGAGCATTGGTCGGCCACCTCTCTCCCAGGTTGTTGCATCAGCCAAGAAAAAGAAGGAGTCTTGACGATAGCATCAACTTGTCATAATTAGGACGGTTGCCTAGTTGTTGATTCTAGGTGACCTCTCTGACACTGACGGGCTGGGCGTCAGAGCCGAGGCCGGCTCCCATCGCACCTGCCACGGGCGTACACCTTTCAAGAAGTAGTCGCCAGGTTCTGTCCAGTTGCCGGCCCCTGACCATTTCAAACCTGGGCCCTCTGATTCTCTCTGGCCACCTTGACCTCGCCGACTTCCACCACTAGTTCGGCACCCGAGCTGCTCCGTCAGACTCCTCTGCTAGGAATTCTTCCTTAACGGCCCCACGCAGTTGTCCCTGTAGATGCCTGTAGATCTCCGATCCTGATCGGCCCTGGTCCATCGCCGACGTGGTGCTGCTGAACGACCGCAAGCCCGCGCTAAGCAGAGCGGGGGGGCGGTCATGGACATCAGCAATCGATGGCCATAGCCAGAGCGGAGCAAAAAGCGAGAGGCGCTGGCGTTAAATTTGCCTGCTAATTATGTGATTTTTATTACTTTTCGAAGACAGCAGGCGATAGCCGGCCGTTGCGCTCGCTGAGAGTCGCTGTTGATGGGCTTGCGGGGTGGTGGAGCTGGGCGGGTCGCTGGCGGTCAGCTGGGGGCCGGTGGAGCCTGCGACCGCTCGTAGGGCCGTTGATGGCCGGCTTGGGTGGGCGGGCTGCTGGCGTCCGTTGGCTGAGCATGGCGGGAGCCATTGCCGCTGAACGTCTTAGGGTGGCCGCAGAGAAACTCGTCGAAGAGGCTGTTAGGGTCCACTGTGCGCGCGGTCCAGCGCGGAGGACGGACAGCTTTGCCAGCTTGCCGCTCTGCTTCGTATCGGGCTTGCGCTGCCAGGCGCAGCGCCTCGTTTTCTCGACGAGATTTAATAACTTCCTTACAGAAGAACTCCAGCAGCCTGGCGTAACAGTAGATACCGCGGTCCCCTGGGTACTTCTTGGAGGCTCGGATCTTAGCGATGCCCGCTCGCAGCGTCTCATCGCTGTAGTCGCGGGTCAGACGGCGATTCACCTTATAGCCGTCGATATAGATGTGCTCACCTGGCTTGGGCGCGTCTGCGACGAACAGCTGTGCCGCCGCTTCAACGGACCACAGCGGCGCGCGGTTTGCGCAGACGGGCACCTTGCCGGCATCGTAGCGCTTCGTGGGGAGAAGGTAGATATTCGTGCCGCTTCGCTCGACCCCGGCATAAACGATCTGCCCTTTTTCTCTCAGCCAGGCGATCCAGCGCCTCGTCTGTGAGATGCTGAATTTGGGCGCGTTTGGATCGCCCTTTTCACCCTGGTGTGAAAGTTCCTCAACGCTGGCCCAGCAGCCGCGATCCCATTTGTCGAAGCGCTGGATGCGCTCGAAGATGATGTGAGCGCCTCTTGGTCGCTCATCGGGCGGCCGCGCTTTTCTCGGCGCTGCGCTCAACCTACGGCCTCCGTCTCAAGGCCCAGATCGAGCCGCATCACGAGCTCGGCGAGCTCCAGTGCCCGATCAAGCTGGTGAGGACCACCGGCGCGCACTGCAAGCGCCAGCGCGGCAGCCTGTTGTGACAGAACGGCGGCCGCCAGGTCCTCCAGCAGCTGCTCGGGGACTGGCAAGCCATGCGCCGTCAGCAACACCACGGAGCGAGCGGTCTCGACGGCGGGCTTGGCGATGGCCCACGAGTGGCCCAACCCAGGGGGGTAAGGCCGCTGCTGCCTCGTCGGTGACCGCGGCGCGGTTCGAACGCGCGACCTACTGTTTAGGAAACAGTTGCTCTATCCAACTGAGCTACGCAGTCAAAAGCTGGGAGTGACTCGGGTTTGCTCGATATGAC